>Ga0255346_1007057_pt1 | contig 10682 bp, 9 predicted proteins | sample wastewater_treat_FD_194410 | JGI IMG/M metagenome (GOLD analysis project Ga0255346, IMG submission 194410) | Wastewater microbial communities from Lulu Island WWTP, Vancouver, Canada - plant22 | ecosystem: Engineered > WWTP > Wastewater > Unclassified | place: Canada: Vancouver, British Columbia... | reverse complement strand
CGCGCTTCTTGCCGACTGCAATGACCTTGCCCTCCATCGGCTTTTCCTTGGCAGAATCGGGAATAATGATACCGCCTTTGTTGACTTCCTTGACGTCAAGAGGCTCGACCAACACGCGGTCGCCGAGCGGACGAATCTTCGTCGCCATGTTTTTTCTCTCCTTTTTGGGGTTAAGTTCGGGGGGGCAGTCAACCCGCCCCTTACGATTGTTTCGGGTTAAAATCAGTTCTTCTTGTCGTCGTCCATCATGGTGTAGTCGGCATCGATCACGCCGTCATCACCGGGCGTCTTCGCGGACGAGGCCGAGGAGTCCTCGGTCGTGGTGCCACCGCCGGACGCACCGCTGAAGCCTTCCGCACCGGGCTGGCCGTCCGGCTGCTGGGCGTACATGCCTTCGGTCACTTCGGACATCGCCTTGTTGAGCGCTTCCTGCTTGGCCTTGATCTCGTCGATAGACCCGCCCTTCAGCGCCTCCTTCAGATCCGCAACCGCCTTCTCTACCGGTGCCTTCTTGTCGGTCGGGATCTTGTCGGCACTCTCTGAAAGCAACTTCTCGACCTGATAACAGAGGTTCTCCGCCTGGTTGCGCGTCTCGACCTCCTCGCGCCGCTTGGCGTCTTCGGTCGCGTGCATTTCGGCGTCCTTGCACATGCGGTCGATCTCTTCCTTGGAGAGACCGCTGGAGGCCGTGATCGTGATCTTCTGCTCCTTGCCGGTGCCGAGATCCTTGGCGCTGACATTGAGGATGCCGTTGGCATCGATATCGAAGGACACCTCGATCTGCGGGCGTCCACGCGGTGCGGGCGGGATGCCGTCCAGATGGAACTTGCCGATCGTCTTGTTGTCGCCGGCCATCTTGCGCTCACCCTGAAGCACATGGATCTCGACCGACGGCTGGTTGTCTGCCGCCGTACTGAAGATCTCGCTCTTCTTGGTGGGGATCGTGGTGTTGCGCTCGATGAGCGGCGTCATCACGCCGCCGAGCGTCTCGATGCCGAGCGTCAGCGGGGTCACGTCCAGCAACAGCACGTCCTTGACCTCGCCCTTGAGGATGCCACCCTGAATCGCCGCGCCGACCGCCACCACCTCGTCGGGGTTGACGCCCTTGTGCGGCTCTTTGCCGAACAACTCCTTGGCCTTCTCCTGCAACTTGGGCATGCGCGTCTGGCCGCCGACCAGCACCACCTCGTCAACGGTCTTGAGATCGGCGTCGCTCATGCACTTGCGGCAAGGCTGCGCCGTGCGCTCGATCAAGTCGTCGGTAAGCTGCTCCAACTTAGCGCGGGTCAGCGTAACCATCAGATGCTTGGGGCCGCTGGCGTCTGCCGTGATAAAGGGCAGGTTGATATCGGTGTTGGCCGCCGAAGAGAGTTCGCACTTGGCCTTCTCCGCAGCCTCCTTCAGGCGCTGCAGGGCCATCATGTCCTTGGAGAGGTCAATCCCGTTCTCCTTGCGGAACTCCTCGATCAGCCAGTTCATCACCGCCTGATCAAGATCGTCGCCGCCGAGATGGGTATCGCCGTTGGTGGCCTTCACCTCGAAGACGCCGTCGCCGATGTCGAGCACCGAAATATCGAACGTACCGCCGCCGAAGTCGTAGACCGCGATCTTCTCATCCTTCTTCTTGTCCAGACCGTACGCCAGCGAAGCGGCCGTCGGCTCATTGATGATGCGCAGCACTTCGAGCCCCGCGATGCGTCCCGCATCCTTGGTGGCCTGGCGCTGGCTGTCATTAAAGTACGCCGGCACCGTGATCACGGCCTGCGTGATCGTAGTGCCGAGATAAGCCTCAGCATCGGCCTTCAGCTTCTGCAAGATCATCGCCGAAATCTCCGGCGGCGAATAGGTCTTATCGTTGATCTTCACATGGGCGTCGCCGTTTGCGGCGCGCACGACCTCGTACGGCACCATCGAGACCTCGTTCGCCATCTCATCATAACGGCGTCCCATAAACCGCTTGATCGAATAAACCGTGTTCTTGGGGTTGGTCACCGCCTGCCGCTTGGCCGCCTGGCCCACCAGACGCTCGCCACTTTTAGTGAACGCAACGATGGACGGCGTCGTGCGCATCCCTTCGGCGTTCGGAACCACGACCGGCTCGCCGCCTTCCATGACGGACATGCAGGAGTTGGTCGTTCCTAAGTCAATACCTAAAACTTTTGCCATTGTCGTTTTCCGCTCCATTCCGTCCGTCCGGGTTCTCATTGTCACAAAACGAATACGACGGACGCCCTCAATCAAGCAAACGACATGCCATCTTTTTAAACCAAATTCGTAAAAACAATACATAACACCTTAATCTTCAATATGTTATGACTTTTTCAATCCGTCGCCGCCCATTTAACCGGGACACGCTCGAAAACATTATGTCACACCTAATCTGTCGCTTTGAGCCAAAAACGGGCAATTATGTCTCATTTATGGGTTTAAACCGATGTTTAAAAAATTTGTTCAAACCGGCAATAGGATGACCGCCACGCCGTTTAATTGGTTGACAGTACACGTTGGAACGTTGGAACTGCGAACCGAGTCGCTTGACGTCCTTGTTCCAAGCGTTTACAATTGTGGGCCTAGGGTTACGAACCGTTTACCCATCGCGGTAGAAAGGGGGACGACATGAAAAACTTGAAACGCGCTGTCTTAGTCGCCGCCATCTTCGCGGCAACGGGTTCCGTTGCCCGTACACGCAACAGCTCGTTCAGCGACCGCAGTTCACGGAGCGCTCCGTCTCGCAGTGCTTCGCAATCCTCCCCCGCGCGGTCTTCTTTCAGCCAGTCCGCTGGCCGTTCATCCGCGGCGATGTCCGCGCCGCGCGTCCAGTCCGCGCCGCGTGTCCAGTCCGCGCCGCGTGTCCAGTCCGCACCGCATGTCAGTGCGCCGCGTGTCCAATCTGCGCCGCGTGTCAGTGCGCCGCGCGTCCAATCTGCGCCGCGTGTCAGCACGCCGCAACCGACGGTGACGCGTCCCGCGTCTCCGCAGCCCGCGCGTCCCACGGTGTCGCGCCCGACGGTCACTCAGTCGCGCCCGGCCAGCACGCCCAGCACAACGCCGACACCCCAGCCGTCCCAGACACGCACCGCTCCGGTCGTCACACGTCCGACCGTGCCGTCGATCGCCACCCCGCGCGCGCCGGTCGTCCAATCCCCTGCGGTTGCTCCGCGCGCCCCCGACACTGGCCGTACCGCTCCGACCCAAACACGTCCGACCGTGCCGTCGATCGCCACCCCGCGCGCGCCGGTCGTCCAGTCCCCTGCCGCCACGACACGTGGCGATGCCAACCGTAGCGCTCCGGTCACCGCGCGTACACCTGGTACCGGTCGCATGGCACCGGTCCAGACACGTCCGACCGTCACACGCTCCGATCCGGCCGCGCCGTCCCGGACACGTCCCGAAATCGGTGCCACACGCGGTGCGTCCCCGACGCGGACGACGACCGTCGAGCGACCGACCTTCGCGCGCACGCGCACCAGCGCGGCGCGCGTCGATCACGACGCCATCAGCCGCCTGCCCTCCGCAGCCGACCGCGCAGCGGCCACGCGCCTCACGCGCCCTGACGAGCGCTCGCAGATCCGTGCCGCCACACGCGGCACCGCCGGTGCCATTCGCCCGCGCGGTACCACCGACGGTCGCCTGGCTTACGCGCCGACCTCGTTGCGTTCCGACACCAGCCGCCTCACGACACGCGGCACCTCACTGTTGGACACGCGCCGCATGCCGGATGCACGCCGCGGCGCGCCCGCGCGTGTCAAGCCGGGCCTGTCGGACTTGCGCCGCACCCCCAGCCGCTATCATGACGGCCGCTATTCGGTCTACACGCCCCCCGCCCACCGCCATACGCCAGGCCCGTATCGACCCAGCCACTACGATCATAGCCCACGCCATCACCATCGCCGCAGCAGCCACTCCAGCTTTTATCTCAACCTGTCGATCGGTTCCGGCTGGTACACGCCCGGTTGGTATGGCCCTTCGTGGTATGCCCCCGCATGGTACAGCCCCGCGTGGTACTATCCCGCCAGCGGCTTCAGCTTCTCCTGGAGCAACCGCCGCTACGGTCTCTCCATCTGGAACAGCGCGCCGGTCTACGCCACGCCGTACTACGATAGCTGGGTCTGCGGCGGATGGGGCTTCAGCAGCCTCTACTACGGCGGCTGGCGCTCCGGCTGGTACGGGGGCGTCTCCTATATCTACAACCCCTGGCCGGTCTATCGTACCACTTACTTCTACGAACCCGCGCCAGTCGTGACCGAAACCGTCTACGTCACGCAGCCTGCCGCGCAGACCACAGTGGTCTACGAAGAGCCGCAAACTTATGCGACTGTTCCCGCCGCGCAAACCACGGTGGTTTACGAGGAGCCGCAGACCTACGCCGTCGCGACCGCCGCGTCGCCGAATGTCAGCCTGCAATCCGCGCCGGCCTCCACCACCGCGCCGTTGCTGCCGCTCCCCGTGCCCGCCCCCGCCGAAGAGCCTGACAACCACACATTATGGGATGCGGCGCCGGCCGTAGCACAGGTCGAGACAACGGCCATCGGCTGCTTCTGCCCCTGCCGCTGCAACGGCAAGCGCCCCTGCATCTGCGATTACCCGTGCGGTGCCGAATACGCCATCGTCCGTGAAGAGTTTAATCTGGGCCTGAACTTCGCTTCCTACACCGACACGCTGAACCCCGAAGCGATCTGGGCCTCGTATGCCGGACTCGACCGCATCGCCACGCTGAACGGCGACACCCTGTACGCCGGTTCCGCCGCGACGACCTGTTACTAACCCGGCCACAAATGATGCTGCAACTCTGGACAGCGACCACTCTTAGTCGTATACACTTAGTCCCCACACTTAGTCGTATACACTTAGTCTCCACTCTTAGTCGATTGCGCCAGCGACGTGTAGGGACCTGCGGCTCGCGGTACGCTTTTGCACACACCTTGCCACCACACTCGATCTTTAAAAGCGGCGTCGCGCGGAATACCGCTTGCCGCCGCACTCCAAGTCCTCATGCCATGAACACAGTACCCTATTCAGACCTGATCTCGTACTACGTCGAGCGCTCCGACCGACGCGCGGTAGACCTGCGTGAAGCGGGTGTGCCGGAGTGTGTGGTGCTTGGCCAGGCTCTGTACCGGCGCGCTTATCCGCCGCTACAGGAGCACCGCCATTACGGTGTGGCAGAACTGGCCTACGTCGAAAGCGGGTTTCAACCCTACAACGTGCTGGACAACGAGTTCACGCTGTTCGGCGGCGAAGGCACCATCATTCCGCCGGATACCGGCCACGGCTCGTCGGGGCAACCCTCCTACCCGTGCAAAAAAGCATGGATCCAGTTGCGGCTGCCGGATGCGGACAGCACGTCCGACTGGCTGGGCCTATCGCCCGAGGAGGCACAGCCGATCCTAGCGATGCTGCGCCACCCCGTGAACCTCTATTCGAAATGGCCGGCCGACTTCCCCCAACTCATCAGTCGGCTCTTCGCGATCGCCGACCGCCCCCCATCACCCACACGCACCGCCATGTTGCGCGCCGGCCTGCAGCACATCCTTTTCGAGCTGCTCGACCGCAACGTGCCCGAAACCGCGCACGCCCACCAACTGCGCGTACGCAAGGTGATCATGTGGCTGGAGACGCATATCAGTGAGTCCCCGACCGTCGACCATCTCGCCCGCGAAGCCGGTCTTTCATCCTCAAGCTTCAAGCGGATTTTCCACTCCGTCACTGGCATGACGCCCCACGCGTATATTCTCCACAAGAAGATCGAGCGAGCCATGGGGCTCCTGCTGGAGGCCGATATGCGCGTCACCGATGTCGCGCAGGTCTGCGGTTTCTCCACCTCGCAGTACTTCGCCACCGTCTTCAAACGCATGACCGGCGTAAGCCCCAACGATGTTCTCCGCAAACGCGGCATCGCCCTTCCCGCTAATACTGACGGACAATGATTCTGACGCCATGCCCACGTACCTGACCTTGCCGATGATCACGGCTGCGGCCGGCATACTGGCCGGAGCCGGTTTCCCCGCATTTGCCGCAGCGGCGCTGGGTGCCGCCGCGGCGGTCTGGCTCGCACGCTTGAGACATTCAGGCGGCTCCTACCTCCACGTCACGCTGGATCCCGACGCGCCGGACAACGGCATGCTGGCAAAGGCACTCCGCGCGGCCGTGCGTCAGTTGCAACACACACAAAACCCGGTCACGCTCCGCATCGCCGCGCTACGCGCCTCCCCGCACCCGCGCATCAACCTCAACCTGACCCGCGACGGTGATCTTGAAGTCCTGTGCGACAGAAAACGGCCATGTGCGCTCGGCCATCCCGGCCTCTGGATCGCCGACCACCCGCTGCCTCTCTGCATTCCCCATACGCGCAGCATCACCCTGCGCCTCACGCCGGCCGTCGGGGAACGCCTGCGCGTGACATGCAACGGCACCGCCTCCGTCACGCGCAACGGCTGGATCGCCATTCTGCTAATCGTCACTGCCGCCTGCGCGTTCGATCTCTCCGGCCTGCTCGCAACCGCGCTCGGCTTTGCGGGCCAAGCCTATCTGCTGGAGCACCACCCCGACCGTCCGCGCCGCCAACGCAAGGTCAAACCGCACTGAGCGGTGGCACAGGTAATAGACATCGAGCAGGCACATCTCGTCGAACGTAAGCCGATTGCGACCCGACACCTGCCAGAGCCCTGTCATGCCCGGCAAGCCCTTCAACCGCAGCGCATGTCCCGGCCGCGTGTAATGCCCTTGGTCGCTTTCCGGCAACGGCCGCGGTCCGATCAAGCGCATCTCTCCCCGCACGACATTGATCAGTTGCGGCCACTCGTCAATGAACGTGTGCCGCAAAATGTTTCCAAGCCGGGTCGCCCGCGGATCATGCTCAAGTTTGAAAAGACGTTCCGGTTGTCCGCCCTGCCGCTGCAAGTCAGCATGCAGTCGCTCAGCCTGCCGCGTCATGGTCCTGAACTTAAACACAGTGAAAGGCGTGCCCCGATACCCATAGCGCGTCTGCTTGAAGATCACCGGACGCCCGTCGCACACCCAGATCAGCAGCGCCGTCAACAGCATCACCGGCGAACAGACAACCAGCAGGCACACCGCCAGTGCGCGTTCCGCCATTCCGCAACGCTGCGGCTGGGCATCCAGTCGAAATTCAAACATCCCCTCACGATTCGGTCGGCAGCGCCCCTCCCGCATCAACACCGGCACATACGCGGCCGGTACCGCCGCGTTATTCCCTTCTCGAACAGCCGACGCCAAGAAGTCGAGCACCTCCCCCACCCCGCCATTCCCCTGATCTGTAAAGACTACACGCATATCCGGGGTATAGTATCCCCTTCTTTTACATCGCTTCAAGCCTTTCGTTATTCACGCGCTTTGCGGATTGCATAAAAGTCAGATTCTGAGGTTGACTCTCCTCGCCCCCTCGCATGATAGGAACCGACCACGGAAACCGGTGCGCTACCGGTCCGCCCTGTGAGATGACGGAGGATGGCGGAGGACACATGACAGACGTGAATTCATAGGTGGCATCGCGGCCGCAGGAGTTTTACCGACCAAAAACCAAAATCCGCAGCGTGCAACTTGACAGGTTGCCGTGACCCTCTGTAACATGGCTTTTCACTTCAAACACGAGAGAGGGCGACTATGCTTACCGTATCTGATCTGCGCAAGGGCGCGAAAATCCAGTTGGAAGACGGCCAGCCGTGGCTGGTCACGGAGTTTGACTTCAGCAAGCCCGGCAAGGGCCAGGCCATCTATAACTGCAAGCTGAAGAATATGCTGACCGGCACGACCATGAGCAAAAGCTTCCGCTCGAATGACAGGTTCGAAAAACCGGAGCTGGTTCAGAAACAGGTGCGCTTCTCATACGAAAACGACGGCCACTATGTGTTTCTGAACGAGAATTACGAGGAGTTGGTGATCGAAGAGGAGGTGCTCGGACGTAACAAGTATTTCTTGATGGACGACATGCCCGTCGACGCCCTCTTCTTCAACGACAGGGTGATTGATGTCGAGCTGCCGAATATGGTCGAGCGCACCGTGATTAGCTGCGAGGTCGGCGTCAAAGGCAACACCGCTTCCGGCAAGGTCACCAAGCCCGCCACCGTCGAAGGCGGCTACGAACTGGCCGTCCCGCTCTTCATCAACGAAGGCGACGTGATCCGTATCGACACGCGGACCGGCGAATACAACGACCGCGCCCGCACGGCGTAACACTGAATGCCTGTAAGCAGACCTGTTGGAGGAGTCTTATGACCGCTGAGAAAATCGCCGCGCTGGACAGCTTTTCACCTGAAACGCGCGCTGCCGCGCTCAACGCGCTCGCCGCCGGGACCTTTCCCGAGCCCGGCGCGAACTTCAACATGCACTGCCACTCGTTCTTTTCGTACAACGCCGACGGCTGGTCGCCCTCGCGCGTGGCGTACGAATGCCGTTCGCGCGGCCTGTGCGCTGCGGCACTGTGCGACTTCGACGTGCTCGACGGCCTTGAGGAGTTCCTCGCCGCTGGTCGCTTGCTGGCGTTGCGAACCGCCGTCCATCTGGAGACTCGCGCCTATGTTCCGGAACTGGCGACCTGCGACATCAGTTCACCGGGTGAACCGGGCGTGACCTACATCATGGGTTGCGGCTTCGCCCGCGAGCCGGAGATCGATACCCCGCAGGCCGCGACGCTGGCGGCACTTCGTCAGGGCGCGCAGGAACGCAATCTTGCGCTGATCGCCCGCGTCAACGCCGCGCTGCCCGCGATTGCGATTGACTACGCGCGCGACGTGCTGCCGCTGACTCCGAAAGGTGTCGCCACCGAGCGCCACATCGTGCGCGCCTACCGCGTTCAGGCGGAGAAGGCATTTGCCGACGCCGCAGCGCGCGCGGCCTTCTGGGCACCGCTGCTCGCCTTCAACGAGGCCGATTACCCCACGCTCGAAGCGGTCCTGCCGAAACTCGAAGATCGGATCCGTAACGCGCTCGCCAAGCGCGGCGGCATCGGCTACATCCAGCCGGATGAAAAAACCTTCCCGTTGGCGGACGGCTTTACGCGCTGGGTGAAGGCGTGCGACGCCATCCCCACCATCGCTTGGTTGGACGGCACCAGCGACGGCGAGGCAGACGCCGACCGGCTGCTGGATCTGATGACCGCCAAAGGCTGCGCCGCGCTCAACATCATTCCGGACCGCAACTGGAACCTCAAGTCGCCTGACGAAGCGGCCACCAAACAGGCCAAGCTCGCCGAGATCGTGGCCGGTTGCGTCGCGCGTAATCTGCCGGTCAACATCGGCACCGAGATGAATAAAGGCGGATTGCCCTTCGTCGATGATCTGGCCGGTCCGGTGCTGAGCCGCTACGCCTCTGTCTTTGTGCAGGGTATGCAGATCATGGTCGGCCAGAGCGTGCTGGCCCGGTATGCGGATGCGCCCTATCTCGGTGCGCGTGCCGTGGCGGAGTTCCCGGACCGCGCGCAACGTAACACCTTTTACGCGGCGGTCGGTGCCCTACCGGCCTTGACCGACCAAACTGCCGCACGACTGCAAGACGCGAGCCCCGACAAAGCCTTTAGCCTGCTAGCCGACGCCGTACGGAACTGAGCCTAATGAACTGCCCCCGCCTCCCGCCACACGGCTTGAAGCCTGCGGATGGCGGATGCTGGATCGGATGTTTGATTAACCGTGCGCACCACTGCGAAGGCGGTGGCACCGTGACGGCGTACATCCGCCAGATTTTCCGAGTCGATGCCGCCGATCGCCACGGTCGGCACGGGTGAGGCGCGGATGATCGCCCCCATCTCCCCTAGGCCGAGCACCGGATCGGGGATCGCCTTAGTCGGCGTGGCGAAGACCGGCCCCACACCGATATAATCCGGCGCGTATGCCACCGCGCGTGCGGCCTGCTCGCGGCTGTGCGTGGAAAGGCCGAAGGCTTTACCTGTCGCTGGCCAGAGCCGCCGCGCCTCGTCCAGCGGCATGTCGTCCTGCCCCAAGTGTACGCCGTCGGCGTCGACCTCGCGCGCGATCTCGACATCATCATTGATCACCAGATGCGTCGCCGTGCCGCGCGTGATGGCGCGCAGCATGTGCCCGACTGCGATGATCTCATCACGCGGCGCGCGCTTCATCCGCAACTGCAACCACCTCACGTCGCACGCCACCGCCGCTTCGGCGCAACGTTCGTATCCCGTCACCGGATTCGTCAAAATCAGATACAGTCCTTGCATCTTGCATCACCCTCTCGAACGACACGTTTTACACGAACACCCGTTCCGACGCATTACGCGCACCGTCCGCGCAGTCAAGTGCCAAGCGTCGAACACAAATAGACGATCTACCAGCAATGTCTCGGGCGGTGCCTCAAGCAACAGCTTGATCGCTTCGGTCGCCTGCACCGTGCCGATCACGCCCGGCAACGTACTCAGCGGTCCGCGCGGTGTGTCCTCTTCCGCCGTCGGAGGTTGCTCGAATACACAGCGGTAACAGGCGCTGCGCCCCGGAATCACCGTCATCGCCGACCCCTCGAACGCACGGATGCCGCCATGCACCACTGGCCGTCCGGCCGCATGACAGAGATCCGCAATCAGGAATTTCGCCGCAAAGCTGTCGGTCGCGTCGATGACCACATCGTGCCCCTCAATCATTTCGCGACCGTTCGCCGCCGTCAGGTGTTGCGGGACCGGCACGATCGTGACCTCGGGATTCAGCGCGTTCAGAGTA
>Ga0255346_1007033_pt1 | contig 10712 bp, 8 predicted proteins | sample wastewater_treat_FD_194410 | JGI IMG/M metagenome (GOLD analysis project Ga0255346, IMG submission 194410) | Wastewater microbial communities from Lulu Island WWTP, Vancouver, Canada - plant22 | ecosystem: Engineered > WWTP > Wastewater > Unclassified | place: Canada: Vancouver, British Columbia... | reverse complement strand
TGCATGAGGACCGAAAAGAAAACGATGCCGAACACAGCTGGCATCTGGCGATCCTCGCTTTCATTCTTGCCGAACATTCAAATAAGCCCGTGGATGTTGCAAAGGTCATGAAAATGGTCCTTATCCATGACATAGTTGAAATTGATGCAGGCGATACATACTGCTATGACTCCGAAGGCTACAAGACAAAAGCTGACCGTGAAGAAAAGGCTGCACAGCGTATTTTCGGCCTGCTTCCCGAAGATCGGAAAGATGAGATGTATAGACTCTGGAGAGAATTTGAGGACTCCGAGACCGATGACGCACGTTTTGCTGCGGTACTCGATCGTGTTCAGCCTTTGTTACTTAATTATACTAAAGGCGGTATCTCATGGAAAGAACACGGTATCTTCAAAGAACAGGTTCTTGGCCGAAATGAAGCCTATTTTGATGTGTCCGACAATATTACGGGGCTGATAACAAATATCATTGACGATGCGCAGAAAAACGGCTGGCTGAAATGAGCAACAGCATTTTCAACAAAAAAATCCTTTCTTCGCAGTACACTATTACTAAAGCGCTGAATTTGGTGAAGAATTGGTGATAATTTTTTTATCGCCTTGAACTTTCGCATATTATATGTTATATTATAATAGTAAAAATGTACACTATGTATGTCATATAGAAGGATGATGGCGATGGAAAAAAACGAGCATACTGTTGGCCCTGCTGTAATGGCAGATGTAAACGATCCTGTTGAACGTGATGACAACAGCGAAACCAAGAAGAAAAGACGCAGACTTAAAGATATTCGTCTCGAAAATTCAGATAAACACAAAAGGATGAATTCATGGCTTATGATGCTTTTCCCCATATTCATTTGCTGTATGGCGGAAATAAATCAGGCAAAATATGTTCTTCCCTTCCTCGAATTCTGCGGAGAAAGGCCGACTGTTCTGCTTTTTGATATAGTGATAAGCGCACTGGTCTTTATTCTGTTTATGGCTATATTCCGAAAAGGCTGGCTGTCAATGGCAGTACAGAGTTTCATTTATATGGCACTGAGTACCACCGAGCTATTCAAATTCGGTACTAACGGAAACCACCTGATACTCTCGGATATGAAACTTTTCCGAAGCGTAAAGAGCCTTACCTCTTTCGCCTATATAAAGATCACACCGAGACTTATCATTTATTACCTTATCGTTGTGGCGTTCGTACTGCTTGCCTACTGGTTCAATCCGAGAGTCATAAGCAAGCCCGTTACACGTATTATGGCGATAGGTGCCTGTGTGCTCCCTTGTGCGGCATTGATAATAAATCCTTCGTTCTATCAGCCTGTTTATGATTTCTTCAAGGTTGATACCACAAACGCAACAAACTCATTCCTGCTGAATGAGAAATTCACCAAGAACAGATTCCTGGCATTCCTGATCGAGACAGCTTCGGAAAGCTATGCCAACCGCCTTGTAGTCCCCGAGGACTACAGTGAGGAACTTATCGAGGAGATCATGGATATTCCTGTTGATACTGCCGATGACTTCCATGGCGGAAAGAAGCCGAATGTTATTGTTATTATGAGCGAGTCCTATGCCGACTTCCGTGTATTTGACCAGCTGGATATCGACGAGGACTGCTACAAGCTTTTCGACAAGGCAAGAAATGAGGGAAAGAGCGGAACTGCTATCACTCCTACATATGCAAGCTGGACAGTTCGTTCCGAATTCGAGCTTCTGTTCGGACTTCCCGTAAGAGGTCTGAATACCCCGAATATGCCTCAGAGAGAACTTGCCGAGAGAGAACAGCCTGCCCTTGCTCAGTATTACAAGAGCTGGGGATACGATACAGTTTATATCCACCCATTCCAGAGCGGTTTCTACAGTAGAAGCAGGATCTACGGCTATTTCGGATTCGAGAAAATGATCTTCCATGATGATTATGACGGTACAACCGACTTTAATGTTCCTGTAAAGCATTTCGGTACATATGTGGACGACTCTACTGTGTTCGATCAGATAATCTACGAATTGAAGAATACCGATTCACCTGTTTATCTCCATACTACTACAATGCAGAATCATCAGCCATATAATCAGGGAGAAGATCCGACCGATGAATTTGGCAATTACCTTACATGGATACAGCATTCAAATGAAGGGCTTGACACCTTCCTCGGCGAACTGAAAAAGCTTGATGAGCCGACACTGGTCTTTTTTGTAGGCGACCACTTCCCTTCTCTCAGAGGCGAAACAAGTGTCTACAACAAGCTTGGACTCAGCGGCGAAAACTGTACTCCGCTCTATCAGCAGAAGTGCTTCTTCTGGAGCAATTACGATGCTGACTTCTCGGCTGTTCCTGAGAGCGAATTCTCATTCTTCTATGTTCCATATATCATCCTCAATATTATTGATGCACCTAAGGATGCATTTATTGAAAAGATGAACGATTTCATGGTAAGTGTTCCTGTTTATTCATCTGAGTACGACAGCAATATCCCACGAAATGAAGAACTTGATATAATCACCATCGACAGAGTTATAGAGAATGAATTCTCACCGTCGCCTATCCCTGAAGAACAGCTTACTACAGATAAAAAGGAGAATAATTAATGAAAGATATAAATGCCGGGAGCAAAGGCGAAGCAGCTTTAAAAGTTTCCGAAAATGAATTTGCTGTCAATGTAGGAAGCGGAAGCCTTGAAGTATTTGCAACTCCTGTAATGGTCATGCTTATGGAAAAAGCTGCTTGCTGCTGTGTTGCTTCTTACATGGAAAATGATGAGACCACAGTCGGCACGGAAATGAACGTGAAACATCTTTCCGCTTCGCCTGCCGGATCGGATATTCGTGCGGAAGCTGAACTTACTGAAGTAAACGGACGTGAACTGGTGTTCAGCGTTAAGGCTTACGACAATTGCGAGCTTATCGGAGAAGGAAAACATAAAAGATTTCTCGTCTTCGGCGAAAGATTCACAGAAAAAGCCAAGGCAAAATTACAGTAAATAACAAATCACAGCATCTCTTATGAGGTGCTGTGAATTTTTAAGGAGGGACGCTTGTGAGACTCAGGCCTTATATTGCTGATACAGATTTTGAATACATCCGTGAATGGGATTCAGATGAACGCATTCACGCTTTATGGTGCGCTGGAAGAATGCCGTTTCCTGTCACAAAGTCCGCTTTAAACGATCTCTTGAATGATCATGCTGTCAGATTCGGCGACGCTCCTTTTGTTGCGACTGAGGACGACGGCACCCCTGTTGGTTTTTTCTGCTATACTACCGATTTGCAGACTAACGTTGGAATGCTGAGATTTGTAATGATCGACAGTTCTCTCCGAGGAAAAGGTTATGGCAGAGAAATGCTGAGTCTTGCAGTGAAATATGCTTTCGATATTGCCAAAGCGGATGCAGTTCAGCTGAATGTTTTCACTTCAAACGAACGAGCTAAGAAGTGCTATCTGAGCGTTGGATTTACCGAAAGATCGGTCACTCCCGATGTGTTCACCTACAATGACGAATCATGGGGCAGATGCAATATGATCATAACAAGATAAAAAAGGCCCGAAAGTAACCGTGATACTCATATAGAAGCTTTATACGCATTTATCGTGGGAAACCTTTCTGAGGAAAGGTTCTCCCCCGAACCCCTTTCCAAAGACTTTTAATAGAATTTTGCCCCTGATAGGGCGCTCCACGAAAAATGTGAAATCCAGTAGTTTTACTGGGAGCGCCCTATCAGGGGCAAAATTAATAGTCTTGGGAAACAGATTTGAGAAGATCCTTCTTCAAAATGTCTACCTCAATAATACATACAAATCTTCTTTATAAGTATCACGGTTACCGTTCATATACTTTCGGGTCATTATCATTTTATGCCGATGAACTTATAGCCTGCGTCCTGAATGGCCTTTTTAACAGTCTTGTCGCTAACATCTGACGACAGCGAAATAATAGCTGTTCCCTTTTCACGGCCGACCACAGCCTCATCTATGCCGCTTATTTCTTCAAGCGCCTTCTTTACACGGGCTTCACAGTGACCGCACATCATGCCTTTGACTGTAACGGTCTTCTCATTTATCTCGGAGGGAGCCGCTTTCAGTTCAGCAGTGATCTTTTTGTCGTGACTGCTGTCATGGAGCTTGAAGAAATTGAGTCTAAGTGCATTTGTAACTACAAAGAAGCTTGAAAGACTCATAGCCGCTGCACCGAACATGGGGTTCAGCTGTAAACCGTACACACCTGCTGCAAGAGGGATGCCGATAATGTTATAGATGAAAGCCCAGAACAGATTCTGACGGATATTTCTGAGTGTTGCCCTGCTGAGACGTATAGCGGCAGGAACATCGCTGAGACGGCTTTTCATCAGGACAACATCTGCCGCATCAACTGCAACGTCTGCACCTGCTCCGATTGCGATTCCCATGTCCGCACTTGTCAGCGCAGGAGCATCATTTATGCCGTCGCCTACCATAGCAGTCCTGCCTTTCTTTTTAAGGCTGCGGATGACGCTTTCTTTGCCGTCGGGAAGAACACCTGCAATAACTTCGTCAACACCTGCCTGCTTTCCTATAGCATTTGCGGTCCGCTCATTGTCGCCTGTCAGCATTACAACGTGTATGCCCATATTCTGCAATTCCTTAATTGCTTCAGGACTGTCATCCTTTATGATATCTGCAACCGCTATCATTCCGAGCAGCTTTCCGTTTTCGGCAAAGAACAAGGGAGTTTTTCCCTCGGTTGTCAGCTTATCGTATGCTTCCTTGATTTTATCAGTCATACTGCACACGTCTGAGATATATGAGAAGTTTCCTCCGTAAACCTTTGACTGACCTATGTTTCCTTTCAGTCCGTTTCCGGCAACAGCCATGAAGTCTGAAACTTCTACCGATGTGATATCTTTTTCTGAGCAATACTTCATGACAGCTTTGGCCAGAGGATGCTCACTTTTCGTTTCGAGAGAATGTGCAACAATGAGAAGTTTTTTCTCGTCGGTTCCGTCTGCCGCTATTATGTCCGTAACACTGGGCTCGCCCTGCGTGATAGTTCCCGTCTTGTCCAGTGCGACTATGCGGACTTTGCCCGTTTCTTCGAGAGATACCGCTGTTTTGAAGAGTATGCCGTTTTTAGCGCCCACACCGTTTCCGACCATTATAGCCACAGGAGTTGCAAGTCCAAGTGCACAAGGGCAGCTGATAACAAGTACGGATATGGCCCTTGCCAGAGAGAATCCCACAGTCTTGCCAAGAATAAGCCATACTATAAGGGTAATGACCGCAATGCTTATGACCGCAGGAACGAATACTCCAGAAACCTTATCCGCTATTTTTGCAATGGGTGCTTTTGTAGCTGCTGCATCGCTTACCATTTTTATTATCTGCGAGAGCGTTGTGTCCTCTCCTACTCTTGAAGCTTTGCACTTGATAAAGCCCGCCTGATTTATAGTAGCCGCCGAAACTTCATCCCCCACGGATTTATCCACAGGAATACTTTCACCTGTAAGAGCGGATTCGTTAACAGCACTTTCGCCTTCGATTATAATTCCGTCCACAGGAATGCTTTCTCCCGGACGAACTACAAAGATATCATCTTTTTTTACCAGCTCTACAGGAACTTCTGTTTCCTTGCTGTCAGCAATTATAACAGCCGTTTTCGGCGCAAGCTTCATCAGACCTTTCAGTGCATCCGTAGTTTTGCCCTTTGAACGTGCCTCCAGCATTTTGCCAACGGTAATAAGGGTGAGTATCATTGCCGCCGACTCAAAGTAAAACTCATGCATATATTTCGCAGCTGCCTCGGTGCCGCCGTGAAGCTGAGCGTCTGTCATCGCAAAAAGCGCCCATGTACTGTAAACAAATGATGCCGCCGAGCCCATAGCTACAAGTGTATCCATATTCGGTGAACGATGCAGCATTCCCTTAAAACCATTGATGAAGAACTTCTGATTGATGACCATTACTATGGCCGCAAGCATCAGCTGAGCAAGTCCCATCATAACGTGGTTGCCTTCTATAAATGAAGGAAGCGGCGCACCGAACATCATGTGTCCCATAGAAATATACATCAGTATGATAAGAAATACAAGAGAAGCCACCAGCCTTTTCAGCATGGCAGGCGTTTCAGTGTCCCTGAGTGCATCATCGTCTGCGGAGACTTCCTTGCTTCCGCCTTTGACAGAAGCACCGTAGCCGGCATCTTTTACAGCTTTTATTATGTCAGCATCACTTGCCGAGCCTTCAACTCCCATTGAATTTGTGAGCAGACTAACTGAGCATGAGGTTACACCGGACACGCCTGATACAGCCTTTTCTACTCTTGTACTGCACGCAGCACAGCTCATTCCGGTGACATTATACTGTTTCATTCATACCACTCCAATTAATAACATATTACATTTATAGTATAGCAAATCCTCGATATTATGTCAATTAGCCGTGGTTAACACTTTTTGCAAGAAAAATGCCCCGAAACAAACTGATACTTCGGGGCATAAATGTTATTTAAGTGTTTCTTCCCACTCTTTTTCCTTGAATCCTACAAGCACTTTCTCGTCTGTCACAAGCAGAGGTCGCTTTACTAGCATTCCGTCACTTGCAAGGAGGTCGAACTGCTCGTCTTCTGACATATTGTCCAGTTTGTCTTTCAGTTTAAGTGAACGGTACAGCTGTCCGCTTGTATTGAAGAAGCGTCTAAGCGGAAGTCCGCTTTTTTTGTGCCATTCTCTCAGTTCATCGGCAGAAGGATTATTCCCCTTGATGTCACGCAGTTCGTACTTGATACCATTACTGTCGAGCCATGTCTGAGCTTTTTTGCAGGTCGAACATTTTGGGTAGCAGATAAAATTCATAGTTATTCCTCCGTTAATATTTTTATAAGTGCATCCCGAAGCATCTGCGGTGAGGCTGAACCTTTTGAAAGCTTCATTCCCTGTCCCACAAGATATCCGAGAGCGTTAGTTTTACCGTTTTTATAATCGCTTACTGATTTCGTGTTATTGTCAATTACTTCATGGGCTATTTTCTCTATAAAGTCACTGTCACTGTTCTGGGCAAGTCCGTTTTCTTTGATAAGCTGTGAGATGTTTCCGCCGTTCTCTATCAGCAGATTCAGAAGCGTTTTTGCTCCGCTGCTGGAAATGATCTTTTCCTCGGTAACACTTACCAGTTCAGCAAGAAGTTCGGGAGTGAGAAGGGTTTCGGAAATGCTTGTCCCCGTGTCGTTCATATATTTTGTTATTTCCCCTACCATAAATTTAGCGGCTTCATAAGGACTGCATTTGCCTGTTTCACAGCATTTATCAAAGAACATTGCTTTATCTGTATCGGAAACAATGATAAATGAGTCCTGTTCGGAAAGGCCGTGATCATTCATATAGCGTATCTGTTTTTCGTTCGGAAGTTCGGGGATCTCCGCTTTCAGTTCTCTTATACGCTCCTCGGAAATTCGGATATACCCGAGATCGGGTTCGGGAAAATAACGGTAATCCTGAGCATTTTCCTTTGTCCTCATTACAGTGCTGATGCCTGCATGATCGTCCCATCTTCTTGTTTCCTGAGTTATAGGTGTTCCGTTTTCAAGCATGGAGAACTGGCGCTCGGACTCGTATTCAATGGCACGTACTGCCGCACTGAAGCTGTTGATGTTTTTCATCTCACAGCGGATACCGAGGGGCTCGCCTTTTCTGCGTACCGAAACATTCACATCGCAGCGTATCGAACCTTCCTGCATTTTGCAGTCAGATATATCAAGATACTTCAGAATGTTCCTGATAGTACTGAGAAATACAGACGCTTCACGGGACGAACGTATATCAGGCTCGGTTACGATCTCGATGAGCGGAACTCCGCATCTGTTGTAGTCGATAAGGGTACGTGTGTCATTGATGTCATGAATGAGTTTGCCTGCATCTTCTTCTATGTGGATCCGTGTGATCTCAATGCGGCGAACATTTCCGTCAACCATAATATCGAGAAAACCATTTCCGCAGATTGGAAGGTCTCCCTGTGATATCTGGTAGGACTTTGGAAGATCGGGATAAAAATAATTCTTTCTTGCTGCCTGTGAAACGGGATTTATCCGGCAGTTCAGAGCGTGTCCCATTTTTACGGCATACTCTGCAACTGATTTATTCAATACAGGCAAGGCGCCGGGAGCACCTATGCAAACGGGACAGATATTGGTATTAGGCCTGGCTCCGAATTCGTTTTTACATGAACAATAGATCTTGGTACGGGTATTAAGTTCGGCGTGGACTTCAAGTCCGATAACAGTTTCAAAATCATTCATCGACTCCACCTCCGATCATCTGCTCAAATGCATATGCCGCCGAAAGAAGCTTCTGATCGTTGAACCGTTCAGCCATTAGCTGTATACCGATCGGCATACCATCAGCAGAACATCCAAAAGGTACGCTTATGGCAGGGTATCCTGTCAGAGATGCAGGAACTGTGCAAATGTCAGCAGTGTACCGCTCGGTTTTAGAACGAACTTTGTTCAGCCGGAAGGGCGGTTCGGGATAAACGGGAGAAACCATTACGTCCACTTTCTTGAAAGCTTCGGATATTTCTCTTTTCAGGAGTTCAACAGCTGATATCGCCCGCTTATAGTAAGAGTCGTAATATCCCTCGCTGAGAACAAAATTACCGAGAAGGATCCTCCTTTTCACTTCAAGCCCGAATCCTTCGCTCCTTGTTCTTTCATACATTTCTTTCAGAGAGCGGCGGTCTTTAGCACGATAACCATAGCGGATACCGTCGAATCTTCCCAGATTTGAAGCTGCCTCGGCGGAAGATATGATGTAGTATGCGCTGACCGCATATTTAAGTGACGGAACAGAAATGGGCTTTATAACTGCGCCTGCTTTTCCCATTTCGATAATCGCATCATTAACAGTTTTCTTAACTTCAGCCGATATTTCATCGGTCATCAGTTCTGACGGCAAACCTATTTTCAGCCCTTTCAAAGCGGAACAATTCGGTAAAGAGATTGATCTGGCTGAAACAGACGTAGAGTCACGGCGGTCTCTGTCGCAAATGGTGTTATACAGCAAAGATGCATCGTAAACGTTTCTGGTGATAGTACCGATCTGATCGAGAGAGCTTGCAAATGCAATAAGTCCGTAGCGTGAAACTGTACCGTATGTAGGCTTGAATCCCACAACTCCGCAGAAGGAAGCGGGCTGTCTGACAGAACCGCCGGTATCTGAGCCGAGAGCCGCAATAGCCTGACCTGATGCAACAGCGGCGGCTGAACCTCCCGATGAGCCGCCTGCTGAAAAATCAGCATTTATCGGATTTTTCACGCTTCCGAATATTGACGTATCAGAAGCACAGCCCATAGCAAATTCGTCCATGTTAGTCTTTCCGGTTATAACTGCGCCTGCGTGTTTAAGTTTTTCAATAACTGTTGCATCGTAGAACGGAACATAATTACTGAGCATACGGCTGCCGCAGGTCGTAAGCATTCCTTTTGTAGAGATATTGTCTTTCACCGCTACAGGGATCCCCATCAGAGGATGCTGATCCCAGTTCACAGCAAAGGAGTTATCGGCATTTTCAGCTATTTCAGCTGTATCTGCGGACAATGTAATATAAGCATTAAGCTGTTTTTCTTTTATCCTTGCCTGAACATCTGCATTTATCTCTGCGGCTGAACATTTATTTTCCCTGAGCATTATTGAAAGTCGGGTAATACTCATTTCACACAGTCTCATATCAGTTCTCCAATGCTTTCGGCACGGTATAGAAGCCATGGATACTTTCAGGTGCGGCGGCCACGATCTCATCGGATGTTACACATTTACAGTATGACGGTTCGGGATTATCGCTGCGCATATCCATAAACTGCCCGGTATCGTTATTTACGGAAATATCGGGAAGTTCCGAGACAAGACCGATCATCTCGGCAATATCCTGCCTGAGGATATTTTCTTCTTCTGCATTTATCCGCAGAGCAGAAAGCTCTGCGATCTTCTTTATATCGTATTCCATTAGCGCCTCCTGAAGTATAATTATCTATGATATTATAACATAACAGAAATAATATTTCAATGGAAACGAAAAAAGAGCAGGACCAATGTACGGTACTGCTCATTTTTTTCGTTATTAATAAAAATAATTCTGGTAGCCGTCACCGTAGAAGTAATAATAACCTTCACTGAATGACTCCGGACTGCTGAAATAGAGATCAACAGCTTCTTTGACCTTATCCGTCACAATGCTTGAATATGTTCCAAGGTTTACATAGTTGTAAGAACCTTCAAACTGGAATGGCTGTGCAAGGACCCCATAAATTGTGTTAGGGAACAGATTTGAATTAACTCTGTTCATGATTACTTCAACAACTCTTGCCTTGTCATAGACACTGATCCAATCTGAACCTGCCTCATTAGCTACCGCATTACAGAGAATAATGTACTCTTCATCTGTTATTGGAAGCCAGCCTGTGCCATTGCCTGATACAACTGATGTGCCTGAAGTATCTGCGGGGCCTGAAGTGGCTGTCAAGTCGGATTCTGTGGATTCGGGTGACTGTGTCAATGCTTCTGTTGAAGGAGGGATCGGAGCAGCAACTGATTCAGCAGTAGCGGCGGTCGAATAGCCGATCACGGACTCTGTCTGAGCCTCAGTCATTGGCTCGGTCTCAAGCTCCTCAGTAGCAGGTGCATGGACTGGTGCGGGTACCGTTGCAGCGGATGCTGCTGTTGTAGCATTAGCTGTAGATACAGCGTTAGAAA
>Ga0255346_1007021_pt1 | contig 10723 bp, 6 predicted proteins | sample wastewater_treat_FD_194410 | JGI IMG/M metagenome (GOLD analysis project Ga0255346, IMG submission 194410) | Wastewater microbial communities from Lulu Island WWTP, Vancouver, Canada - plant22 | ecosystem: Engineered > WWTP > Wastewater > Unclassified | place: Canada: Vancouver, British Columbia... | reverse complement strand
CCTCCCTCGCCGCCGAAAAAAGACCGTGCCACAGACGCCCCCCATTTGTTATATGTGTACGCATGGCCCCGCCAACCATTCGAGAAATACTGGCAACCCGGCGACAGCCCACGCTCTCGCTCGAGTTCTTTCCGCCGAAGGACAACGACGGCTTCGAGCGCCTGGAGCTGGCGCTCCAGCGCATGCTGCCCGTCCATCCGGACTTCGTCACCTGCACCTATGGCGCCGGCGGCTCCTCGCGCGAATGTTCATTCGCCGCGTGGGAACTCCTCCGCCGGATGGGCTTCCGCCCCGTCGTGGCGCACCTGACCTGCGTGGGCGCCTCGCGCGCCGACCTCATCGAGCAAATTGACCGCATCTACGCCATGGGCATCCGCAACATCATGGCCCTGCGCGGCGACCCCCCGCGCGGCGAAACCACCTTCACCCCCGCCCCCGACGGCCTCGCCTACGCCAGCGAACTCGTCCACCTCATCAAATCCCGCCATCCCGACATCTGCTGCGGCGTCGCCGGCTACCCCGAAACCCACCCCGAAGCCCCCTCCCTCGCCGCCGACCTCCAATACCTGAAGCAAAAAGTGGACGCCGGCGCGGACTACGTCACCACGCAACTCTTTTTCGACAACTCCGTTTACCACCGCTTCTGCGATGCCGCCGCCGCTGCCGGCATCCTCGTCCCCATTCTACCCGGCCTCCTCCCCGTCGCCTCCCTCGCCCAACTCGACCGCTTCCTCGCCTTCAGCCGCGCCACCGCCCCCGATACCTTGCGCGCCGGACTCAGCGCCGCCGACCCCGAAGACGCCCGCCGCTTCGGCATCGAATGGCTCGCCCGCCAAATGGACGACCTCATCACCCGCGACGCCCCCGGCATCCACCTGTACATCCTGAACCAGGCCCGCACCATCCTGGACCCGCGAATCAGCGAAAGCCTCGCCCGGTGGCGCACCACACCCCTCAACCCCACCCCGCCCGCCGCCACCCCGCCACCCCTTTAACCCCAGAAAGCACAAAGGAAACCACACATGAAAATTCTAGTCACCGGAGGTTGGGGCCAGCTCGGATGGGACTGCCGCGAAGTATTTTCCAACCACCAGGTCCTCGCCCTTGACCTGCCCAATCTGGACATCACCGAAGCCGCCAGCGTGGACGGCATCCTCAACCTCTGGAAGCCCGACGCCATCATCAACTGCGCCGCCTACACCGCCGTGGACCGCGCCGAAACCGACGTCGCCAAAGCCTGGCGCGTCAACCGCGAAGGCCCCGCCCTCCTCGCCTCCCGCGCCCAAGCCCACGGCATATTCCTCGTCCACATCTCCACCGACTACGTCTTCGACGGCGCCCGCCCCGTCCCCCAGCCCTACACCGAAACCGACACCCCCGCCCCCACCAGCGTCTACGGCAAAAGCAAACTCGCCGGCGAACGCGAAATCCAGGAACGCGACCCCCGCCACGCCATCCTCCGCACCGCCTGGCTCTACGGCGTCCACGGCTACAACTTCCTCAAAACCATCCTCCGCCGCGCCATCAACGAACCCCAAAAAGGACTCCGCGTCGTCAACGACCAATACGGCACCCCCACCTGGTCCTGGCGACTCGCCCGCCAGATTCAAGCCGTCGTCGAAGCCGACGCCGCCGGCCTCTTCCACGCCTCCGGCGAAGGCCACTGCTCCTGGTACGACTTCGCCAAAGAATTCATCTCCCTCATGCGCCTCGACTGCGAAGTCCGCCCCTGCACCACCGCCGACTACCCCACCCCCACCGTCCGCCCCGCCAACTCCATCCTCGAAAACGTCAACCTCAAAAAAGCCGGCATCCACGTCATGCAAGACTGGCGCGAAGACCTCGCCGAATACGTCCAGCGCTACCGTGACGCCCTGCTCGCCGAAATCAGGAGCTAACCATGACCCGCACCTTTCAAAACCTCCTCGTCACCGGCGGCGCCGGCTTCATCGGCGTCAACTTCATCCGCTGGCTCTTCAGCCAACCCGACTGCCCCGCCCGCATCATCAACGTAGACAAACTCACCTACGCCGGAAACCCCCTCTCCCTCGCCGACCTCGCCGAAAAAGCCGGCAACCGCTACATCTTCATCCGCGCCGACATCTGCGACGCCCCCAAGATGAAAGAAACCATCGAAACATACAACATTGACGCCATCGCCCACTTCGCCGCCGAAAGCCACGTAGACCGCTCCATCGTCGCCCCCGACGACTTCATCCGCACCAACATCCACGGCACCTACACCCTCCTCCAAGCCGCCCGCGAACACACCCCCCAAATCCGCCTCTTCCACCACATCTCCACCGACGAAGTCTACGGCACCCTCGGCGACACCGGCTACTTCACCGAAACCACCCCCTACGCCCCCAACTCCCCCTACTCCGCCTCCAAAGCCGCCTCCGACCACCTCGTCCGCGCCTACCACGAAACCTACCAACTCCCCGCCACCCTCTCCAACTGCTCCAACAACTACGGCCCCTACCAATTCCCCGAAAAACTCATCCCCCTCATGATCCTCAACGCCCTCGAAGGCAAACCCCTCCCCGTCTACGGCGACGGCCTCCACGTCCGCGACTGGCTCTACGTCACCGACCACTGCTCCGCCATCTGGCGCATCATGACCCGCGCCCAACCCGGCGCCGTCTACAACGTCGGCGGCCACAACGAACTCCCCAACATCCGCGTCGTCGAAAAAATCTGCGACCTCGTGGACCAAATCGCCCCCCCCCTCCCCACCCGCCAACCCCGCCGCACCCTCATCACATACGTCAAAGACCGCCCCGGCCACGACCGCCGCTACGCCATAGACTGCGCCAAAATCGAGCGCGACCTCCAATGGCGCCCCGCCGAAACCTGGGAAACCGGCTTCGCCCAAACCGTCCAATGGTATCTGGACAACCCCACCTGGTGCGCCCAAGTCCGCTCCGGCGAATACCAAAAATGGATTGCCACCCACTACACCTAAAAAACCCCCGGTAACCACAAACCACCCCCCCTGTAGCTGCACTCGCCCTGTAGCTACACTCGCCCAGCGCAGAGGCTGTTCCGGCTGTTCGGTTTTGTAGGGTTCAGAAAAGACCACTCCCCTCCGCCGTCCATGTCCGTCCGTGCCCGTCCGTGTGACTGTTCATGTCGGTTCCAGGTTCCAGGTTTCAGGAAAAACCATCGCCCATCCTTTGGGGCCTTCCCCTCTGCCCCTTTCCCGCCCCATCCACCGGCCTTGCGCCGGTGTGCTTAAGGCTGTTCTCTCCCTGCTCCCCCCGCCCCTCCTCACCCGCTTGCGCACCTTCAACCTTCAACCTTAAACCTTTAACCTTAAACCTCCCTCTCTCTTGCATTCCTTTTGCGTCCCTCGCGCCCCTTGCGTTAAATGGCTGTTCCGGCTGTCCGGTTCCCCCTGACCTCTGACCTCTGCTCTCTGCTCTCTCCAAACGGCTGTTCGGTTTTCCCTGACCTCCGACCTCTGCATTCTGACCTCTTTCCCTGAACCCCGAACCCTGAACCCTTTCCCCCTGTCTTACCGCCGCATCAGCATCCCCCCCACCGCGCACCCAACGGGCTTCAAGAAACTGCCCTGCCGTGCCCGCCGTCCGCAGGACGTGGTGCAGAGGCTTTCGTTTGGATTTTGCCGGGGTTCCTCGCAAAAATAACCGCCGGATTTTTCGATGATGCCGCTTTGCGGCCGGTCCGGACTGGACTCGTGTCCGTCCGTGACCGGCCTCGAAGCGGCAGCGCGGCGATGGGCTCCCTCAACTTGGCCTCGGGCAACTTCAGCGCGGCGATGGGCTACGAGAACACGGCCTCGGGTAACTCCAGCTCGGCGGTGGGCCTCATGAACCATGCCTTGGGTGAGGAGAGTTCGGCGATGGGTTCCCGCAACACGGCCTCGGACACCAACAGCGTGGCGGTGGGCCACGGCAACTGGGCCTCGGCCGTCAACAGCTCGGCGGTGGGCTACAACAACCAGGCCTGGGGTAACTTCAGCTCGGCGGTGGGCGCAAACAACCAGGCCTCGGGTAACTTCAGCTCGGCGGTGGGCTACAATAACACGGCCTCGGGTGACAGGAGCTTTGCTGCAGGCGCGGGCTCCCGGGCAAACGGCGCCAGCTCCGTGGCCATTGGCGACGGGGCGGTCGCGCAAGGCGCCAGCAGCGTGGCGCTCGGCAGCGGCAGCGTGGCCGCCGAGGACAACACCGTCAGCGTCGGCTCCGCGGATGTCCAGCGCCGCATCACCAACTTGGCGCCGGGCGTCAACGGAACCGATGCGGTCAATCTGAATCAACTCAACGCCGTTCAGGGCCAGATTCAGGACAACACGTTCCAATTCGCCGAGCACCGCCGGTTAATCAACGAGAACCGCAAGATGATTGCTGAAAACCGGGAGATGATTTATGAAAACCGCGCGATGATTCTGGAAAACCGCGCGGCCATCAGCGACCTCAATGACCGCGTGCATGACTATCGCGACAAGGCCTATGCCGGCATCGCGGCGGCGGCGACGCTCGCCACGCTGGCGACGCCCTCCGACCCCGGGCGCACTCTGGTGAACGCCGGCGTCGGCTTCTACGAAAACGAAGGCGCGATGGGCGTGAACGCCACCCACCGCCTCGGCATCGGCACGCTCGCCGAAAAGCGGGTCTTCATTAACGCGGGGGTCGCGGTCTCGACCGAGGAGACGGTGCTTGGACGCGCCATCATGGCGTTCGAGTTCTAGAAAGATGCCGGGCGGCAACGCCAGCTCAAAAGGGTTGTCCCTGCCGGGGGCAACCCTTTTCCTTTGGCTCGCGGCCACGGGGGCGCTTGCGGGGAAACCGCTCGCCGGCATCCGTTTCGAAGGCGCGCTGCCCTTCTCACGCGCCAAGGCCATCGCGTTGGCGGAGGCGCCGGAGGGAACGCCGCTGGACGACGCAACGGCAAATGCCGCCGCCATGCGCATCCAGAACGCCTGCCGCCGACGCCACTATCCGCAGGCGCGCGTGGAGTGGCGGCGCGAGCCCTTGCGCGACGGCCGGCAGAATCTGCTGCTGCGCTGCAGCCTGGGGCGGCAGGGGCGACTGAAAGAGGTGCGCTTCAGCGGACGGCGGGCCATGGAGGCGGACGAGCTGCGGCGCGTCCTGCGCGTGCGTCCGCAGGCCGGGCTTCTGGCCCGCTGGCTGGGGAGCGACGCGGTGATGGATGCCGACCTTGCCGGCGACCGGAGCGCGCTGGCCGCCGCCTGCCATCAGCGGGGGCATGCCGCCGTGGAAATCGGCGAGCCGTTGCTGGAATGGGCCGGAGAACTGGACGGGTTCCGTTTGACTTGGCCCATCCTTCACGAGGGGCCCATCTACCGGGTGGGGTATATCCGCCTGGAAGCCGATAACCTGCCGTCCGATGAGGAACTCCGCCGAATCATCGGGATGAATGCCGGCGAGATCTTCGAGCGCCGCCGGGCGCAGGAGGCCGCGCGGCGGTTCGAGGCCTGGTACCAGGCCCAGGGCCACGCCTTTGCCTCGGTGGTCGCGGTGGAGGAGTGGGACGACGCGCAGGCGCGCGTGGACCTCCTCTTCCGGGTGGCGCCCGGCTCCCGGCCGCTGCTGCGCCAGATTCTAATCTCCGGCAACACCACCACGGCGGAGCGCATCATACGGCGCGAAATTGCCCTGCAGCCGGGGCAGCGCTTCGAGCTGGAGGCCATGCAGGAAACGATGGCGCGCCTTTCCGCGCTGCCGATGTTTTCGCAGGTCGAGGTCAGCTCTCAAGGCGCGCCCGACCTGCCCTTCTTCGACTTGGGCGTTGAGGTGGTCGAGCGCCGCACCGGACGCGTCGAAACGGGAGTCGTGTACGGAGAAGCCGAAGGGTTCGCGTTTCAGGTGAATCTCATCGAGCAGAATCTCTCGCTGGCGCCGCCGTTTCGCGGCGAAGCCCTGCAAGCCAATCTGGGCCTGACGCTCGGCACGGAGGCCATCCGGGGCGATGCCGCCATCCGAAATCCGCGCCTGTTGGACAGCCGCTGGAGCCTGGACATTCAAGCCTCCTACGAGGACAGCAAGACCATCAGCGACTATTACGACCAGCAAACCTATCATGCCAGTCTGTTCGTCACCCATCCGCTGGGACGCCGCCAAATGCTCTCCACCGGCTATGGCGTGAGCGGGTATGATGTGTACAACCTGGAAGAAACCGGCGAGCCGCTCATGGAGCCCTCGCTGCTGAACAATCAGGAGTTGCTCCTGACCTCCTGGCTCTTTGCCTGGAACATGGACTACACCGACCGCACCATCCGCCCCACGCGAGGCGCGCGCCTGCGCGCCAGTCTCGGCCTCGGCGCTCAGGCGCTGGGCGGCGATACGGACGTCATCCAAACCGAGGTCGGCGCCTCCCTCTTCTTGAGCCCCATCTTCCGCCATGTGCTGAGCCTCCGCGGCGGCATAACGAGCGTGGACCCGTACGGCGGCACGGACGAAGTCGCGCTGCCGCTGCGAACCTATCTGGGCGGAAGCCGCAACCTGCGCGGATTTGAGTATCACTCCGTCTCCCCGCTGGACGAAGCCGGACGCCCCATCGGCGGCGAAAGCGCCTGGTGGGCAACCGCTGAATACCGGATTCCGCTGCTCCGCTGGCTCGATATCGCCATCTACGCCGATGTCGGCGATGTCAGCATGGACGCCTATTCCTTTTCGGGCGACGGGCCCGTCAGCAATTGGGGCATTGGCGCGCTGATTCAGGCCGAGGAATTCCCCGTGCGCTTCGACCTCGCCACACCCATCCAGACCATCGAAGGAGACCGGCAGAACGAGAAGGGAAAGCCCCACCTGTCCTTCTCGGCGGCATATCGTTTTTAGGAAAGGCGGAGAAAGAGAACGATGGACAAGCTGCGCGTCACATGGGCCCTGCTCGCGCTTCTGGGCCTTGCCGGCTGCCAAACCCGCCATCAGGATTTCGGCGCCCTCCCGCACCCCCCGCAACTCGCAAGCCAAAAGGGCGGAACCATTTTCACCTTCGTCATCCACTCCGATCCCTCGGGCGCCGGGATATTCCTCCCGCAGCAGACGGGCGCCGACATGCGGCTCGGCACAACACCGCTGACCCTCACGGCCCGCCTGGAGCGCGTCCCCAAGAGCGATGCCGGCGGCCGGTCTGGCATGGGTGACTGGCGGTGCTATGTCAACAAGGGCGCCCCCCTGATGTTCGGCCACAACCGTGATCTAATCTCCTTCAGAACCCCGGCGCTCATCCTGCGAAAAGAAGGCTATGAACAGGAGCGCTTTAGCGGCTCCTGGGTGCTCCCCGCCAGTCTGGGAAAGCGCCCCTTCCCCCGAAAGTCGGCGCCGCCCGCCCGGCGCCACCAAAAGACCGTCGTCTTCAAGCGGCCGACATCCGCGCAAGCCGGAACAACCATCACGATTGATTGCGCCACCGGCCCGGCCCGGATTCACGCGCTCGACGCACAGGGAAAAGCCGGCCCGCCCATCAGCACAACGCCGCTGGTCTGCCGCATCGGCTTCGCCCCCGAGCGCGACGCGGAAGGCAAAATCGTGAACTGGCGCCTCTGGGCCGACAAGCATCCGAACCTCTGGAAAATCGCGCCAAACGGAGACCTCTTTTTCAATGCCATTCTGGAGCGCGCGGGCTATGCCCCTGAAAAAGTCCGGCGTCATATCTGCAACTGCGGAGATGCGCCACCCGCGCAACAGACAGCCCTCTTCCAGATGATCCGCCCCACCCGGCCGGAAGCCCAGTTCATCTTGAGCCTAGATTCACTGCCATCGGAAGCCTCCATCTACACCTTGAATGCCGACGGCTCCGTGGGCGGAGAATTCGGAAAGACGCCGCTGACGCTCACCATCGGCATGGCCCAAGAGAGCATGGAAGATGCCCCCGGAACGTATCTCCACAAGGACTGGCGGCTCTGGGCGCCCGTCGGCCTCGTGTGGTGGAGCCTTCTGGAAAACGGGGGACTCGTCGTCAACCTCACGTGCGCCATCTACAAGGACGGTTTTGCGGTGGAGAAAATCATTCGCCCCATCTTCGAGCTGATACCCGGCCAAACCTTCCCCGAAGGCCTGACCCTGACCGTGCCGCTGCTCAGCGCGGAGCAAGCCGCCATCCGCGAAGCCCGCCGCCTGCAGCAGGCGGAGGACCATCAGCCCCGCCCCCCTGTGCGGGTCTGGCAGGAGCCCCCACAAGCCGATGCCCCGGAAATCGGGCTGGATGAAGCGGCTGAAAAAACGCCGCAAAAAGACCGGCTCGGCCCCCTCTGGCGCCGCATCAAACCCGCCCGCCCGAAATAGGGCGCGGAAATAAAGAGGCAGGAAAGAGGCCAGAGGTCAGGAAAAACCATCGCCCCCGCTTGCGTGCCTTCAACCTTCAACCGTCAACCGTCCATGTCTGTCCGTGTTCGTCCGTGTGGCTGTTCCCCGCACCACCTCCGCCCCTTCCCCGCCCCATCCACCGGCCTTGCGCCGGTGTGCTTAAGGCTGTGCTTCCCCGCCCCCTCGCCCCCGCAACGCCCCCTTGCCACCCCTTCGGTGCCTTCCCTGACCTCTGCTCTCTGACCTCTTTCCACCGGACCTTGCTCCGCCCCCGCCTCCCCTCAAAGCCCCTCCCTCAAACGCCCTCCCCGTGCCCGCCGTCCGCAGGACGTGGTGCAGAGGATTTCTTTTGTCATTGGGGCGGGGTTTTCACGCGAAAATAAGGCGGCTATTTTTCGAAGATGGCGCGTTGAAGCCGACCCTCGCTGGACTCATGTCCGCGAGTGGTCGGCAGCGACGCGCCAGAACGGAAAAGAGACCCTTGGTTTTCGCGCCGCCCCAATGCAAAAGAAATCCTCTCCCGCCCTCCCCCATCGCCACCACACATCACTACAGCCCCCCCCACCACCACCGCCACCACCCGCCGCCACCCTTTTCAGTTGCAATCTTCACACACCTACGGCTAACTAAATACCAGTACTATGCACACAACCCTCCTCACCCTTCTGACAATCACCCTCGGCAGCCTCACCCTCGGCCTCACCCTCGGCTGGGCCATCGAACACTTCCGCACCGCCGCCACCATCGCCCGCGCCCGCACCGAAACCATCCGCCTCCAAACCCAGCTCGACACCCTCCACTCCGCCCGCGCCGAACTCACCACCCAATTCCAACTCCTCGCCAACCAAATCCTCGAATCCCACTCCCACAAATTCACCACCCAAAACCGCGACGCCCTCCAAACCCTCCTCACCCCCCTCGCCGAACGCATCACCGACTTCCGCAAAAAAGTCGAAGACGTCCACACCACCGACCTCCAGCAACGCAGCGCCCTCAAACAGCAAGTCGAACTCCTCGCCACCCAAAGCCGCGACCTCGGCCAAAAAGCCGACAACCTCGCCGGCGCCCTCAAAGGCGACAACAAAATCCTTGGCGACTGGGGCGAGCTGACCCTCTCCCGCCTCCTCGAAACCTCCGGCCTCCAAAAAGACCGCGACTACGAACTCCAAGTCACCGCCGCCAGCGACGCCGGCACACGCTACCGCCCCGACGCAATTATCCGCCTCCCCGACGACCGCCTCATGATTGTGGACGCCAAATCCTCCCTCAAAGACTACATGGCCCACGTCAACGCGGAAACACCCGCCGAACGCGAAGCCGCGCTGAAAGCCCACGTCTCCTCCATCGAAACGCACCTGAAAAATCTCTCCGGCAAACGCTATCAAGACCTGCCGGACTTCAAGGACAAAACGCCGGACTTCGTGCTGATGTTCATTCCATCGGAACCCGCCTTTGCGCTGGCCCTCACCGGCAAACCGGAACTCCTGGAAACCGCCGCGCGCACCAATGTGATTCTCGTCGGCCCCGGCAGTCTGCTCGCCACACTCAATCTCGTCGTGCAAATGTGGCGACAGGAAAACCAAAGCCGCGGACTCGACGACGCCTTCGAAGCCATCCGAAAAATCTACGACAAATATGCGGGCTTCGCAGAAGACATGCAACGCATTGAAATATCTCTCCAGCGCGCGAGCGAAGCCTATCACGAAGCCTACAAAAAATTGGCCACCGGCGACGGCAACCTCATGCGGCAACTGGAAAAATTCCGAAAAGACAATATCATTAAACCAAGAAAGCTACCGCCCCCCGCCTTTCAGGATGCCGGCGAAGCTGACGATTGATTTTTTGCCATGAATAAAACCACTGCTTTTTCCATCCTTGCCCTGTCCCTATGCGCCGCGCTTCTGCTCGCCGCTTGCGGACGCAAACCCGCGCCCGTTGAAACACCCGCGCCGATTCCACCCGTGAATAATTTCCAGATGCAAAACCTGCTCTCGGAATTTCCCGGAACCATCACCACCGCCGACTACGCCGAGCAGGTGCAACTCATCATCTTCTTGCGCACCGATGGCGCAGGCATCGCCCAAGCCATCGCGGACTGGAACACCCTGCAGCACGATTTCGCCGGCGACGGCTTCACCGTGCTCGGCGCGGTGGTGGATGACCGCCCCAACGACCAACTCGCCCCCGAAGCCATCGCCCTCAACGCCGCCTTCCCCATTGGGCAAGCCGATGCCCCCATCGTCACCGCCTTTGGCGGCGCCGCCGCCATCCGCGCCATCCCCACCGCCTTTCTGCTCTCCCGCGACGGCCTCATCCTGCGCACCTACACCGGATTCGCGCGCCCGGACAACCTCCGCGCCGACATCACCGCCGCCCTCGCCAACCACGAACTCCCCCCGCCCCCACCCCCCTACCCACCCCCCGAAAAA
>Ga0255346_1007016_pt1 | contig 10727 bp, 6 predicted proteins | sample wastewater_treat_FD_194410 | JGI IMG/M metagenome (GOLD analysis project Ga0255346, IMG submission 194410) | Wastewater microbial communities from Lulu Island WWTP, Vancouver, Canada - plant22 | ecosystem: Engineered > WWTP > Wastewater > Unclassified | place: Canada: Vancouver, British Columbia... | reverse complement strand
CTTCAGCACCCCGATGACCTGCTCCTCCGAAAACCGGCTCCTTCGCATCCGTCCTCCTGTCTCCACTCTAGCCGGAGGACTCCCATTTCAGCTGTGAGCGATTTCGGGGAGCAGGTCAGGCGAAACGTCAATCATCACGGGCGACGCACAGCGCCGCCCGCTGCATGCAATCGTCAGGCTCCCGCGGGCACGCTTTGATCCTGCCGCATCAGAAGATCGCGCACCTCGCCGGGACTGCCTGCCAACGCGGAGCGCCATTGCCCGAATCCGCCATGCGCACCCACGGCCTGGCACCATTCCTCCAGATAGCGTCGTTTCACCTTGTCCTGCTCCGTGTTCTGGCCCTTGGTTTCCAGAACGAGCATGTCGCCGCTTTTCAGCCGCACCAGGAAATCCGGCCGATACTTGCGCACGACGCCGCGATACACGTACAGAACCTCGAAACCGAGGTGATCGTTCTTGACCCAGGCGCTCACGGCCTCGCTATCGTCGAGCGCGAAGGCGTCCGATGCCTCCCATGTGCTGTCGTAGACGCAGACGTTGATGTGCGACTTGCGGGTGCGCTCGCACGGCTTGCCCGTGTACCACGTGCGCATCTCGCCCGTGGAGCGGATCGGATGGTCGCGGTCGAATACTGGCGTCAGGCGCTCGGTGTTTTCCTGCCGCACCGCCTCCCAGACATGCTGCACCACCCGCGACATGTTGAGGGTGATGATGAGCCTGCGCCGCAGTTCGTCCTGGTAGAACAGCGGCGGCGAGATCGTCAGTCGGTCAGAAGCGATGAACGTCTCGACAATCCTTACCAGTTGCGCCAGGAGGACTTCACGGCTGCCCTGCCACGCGTGCTTCATCTGATCGAAGACATCCCGTGCTGCCTCGAAGATGATTCGCTGGGTGCGGAACTCGCGCGCGAGCCGTTCAAGCTCGATGCGGTTGATCTTGGTGACGTCGGGCTTGCCTTCCAGGATCGGGGCAAGTTCCGCCACTTGGGCAGTCTGGGCTGCGTCCAGTTCCAGCGTTTGTGCTTTGTCCCAATCCAGCACCAGCGTGGGCTGGAACACGCGGTCGATGCGCACCACGTTGGGCCAGCGGATTTCGAACTCGGCCTTGGCCGGGTCCGGCTCGACTGCAGTTTTCGGGGTCGGGGGCGGTGGCGGCCCGTCCCCGCCGCCTTCGTGTGGCAGGAAGGTGAAGGGAACGCCAAAGATGTTGACGTACTCCGCCTCAAAAAGCCCCGTTTCGGGGTTGATCTCGTACGATGTGCGCCGCAACCCGCGCCCGACCACCTGTTCGCAGAGCAGCTGCGACGAGAACGCGCGCAAACCCATGATGTGGGTCACCGTCTTGGCGTCCCAACCCTCGGAGAGCATGCCCACCGAGATCACATTCTGGATGCGCTCGCCCGGCTGCCCCGGCTTGCCCACCGTGTCCACCGTCTGGCGCAGCAACTCGGCCTGCTCGGCCTTGGTCAGCTTGCGCGCGGGCTGCCCGCTGTCCCCTTCGGTCTCTTCGTTCTCATCCGCGACATCCAAGGGCTCATTGGCTTCTTCCTTGGCCTCGGCCTGATCCAAAACCTTCGAGTCGATGTGCAACATCCGCTCGGGATCGCACAACTCGTCGATGTGAATGCGGCGGCTGTCGAAAGCGTGCTTCACCCGCGCCGCCGTCTCGGTACGGTTGCAGACCGTGATCATCACCGGCGGGGTTGCCAGCCCGGCGTCCCGCCAGGCCCGCCACGCCTCGCGCCAGTCGTAGCCCAGCAGGTAGTAGGCATTGAGCACCAGATCGGGCAGCGGCTCTTCGGGCTGGGCCTGCCGGTTCAGGTCGTCCTTAACGTCCGGGTCGTTGTAAATGTGGTAGAGACGTGACTTGTAGGTCTTGGCGTCGGGCACGGCGTCGTCGCGCACGACGACCCGCGGCGTCTTCACCAGACCGGATTCAATCGCGTCGTTGAGACCAAAATCGCTGACGATCCAGCCGAACAATGCCTCGTCGCGGCTCTTCTTGCCCGACGGCGTGAAGGGTGTCGCCGAAAAGTCGTAGCAGCGCAGGATGCCGCGCGAGCGGTGCAGGCGATCCAGCCCGCCAATCCATACAGTGGCCGCCTCGGCGCTGTCTTTCATGTCACGCGTTCGCAGATACTTGCCCTCGGCCTCCCAGTTGACCCGCCAGGCATGGTGCGCCTCGTCGTTGATGACCAGGATATTGCGCGCGCCCGCCATCTCGCCCAGCACGTCGCGGGTATAGGCCTCGTCGCTCTTGACGCCGCGCTTGTCAACACTGCGCCGTTTCTTTATTTGTTCTTCGCTGTCCCAGGCCAGGGCGTGCCAGTTGCGCACGAGCACCTTGCCCTGGCGCAGGTTGTCCAGCAGCGCCGACGGCACGATGTCGAAGGCCTCGTAGTAGTTGTCCGGTGCGGCCGTCTCCAACACCGCAAGGCGGCTCCTGACGGTCAGACCCGGCGCCATGACCAGCACATTCTTCGAAAACCGGGCGTCCTGCGGCGCCGCCACCTTGTTGAGCACCTGCCAGGCGATCACCATCGCCATGACGATGGTCTTGCCCGAACCCGTCGCCATCTTGCAGCACTGGCGCAGGAACGCTCCGCCATCACCGGGAATGTCGATGCCCACCCGCTCGGCGGCCGGCGCTTCCGTCAGCCAGATCAGCGTCTCCGCCGCTTCCAGCTGGCAGAAGAAGAAGCGCCGTGACTCGAAACCCTCCGGGTCGCGCCAGTGATCGAGCAGCCGCTTGGTGATGGCCGAAACGCCGGGGTAGCCCGCCTCGCGCCAGGCGGCCACGCGCGGGCGGATCTGGTTCACCAGCGGAATCTCGACGAAGATGCCGGGATCATCAAAGGCCTTGGAATCCCCTGAGGCCACCACGTAGCCCGCCGGGCGGCGGCCCTCGACCAGATCGAAGGTGCGCGTCTCCCGCTCGTAGCGCCAATGCCGCGCCGGCTCGTCGTAGGGCGAGTTGATGATCAGCCGGTCGATGGTGGTTCGCGCCATTACTCGACCTCCATCACCTTCAGGCTCTCGATGCCCCGGTCATCCACGATCTTTACGGCGATGCGCCGGTGTTCGCCCGGCTCAAAGGGCAAGGACACCGTGCCCTGGTAGGCCTCGATCAGCTCCTCGTCAATCTCCGCCTTGAGGTTCTTCGCCAGCCGCGCCCAGCCTTCGGTCGCCCCGGCCATGGGGAAGAAGACCTGGCGCGGGTAGAGGCTGCGGCCATCGTAGTCGGTATCGAGCATCCACACGGCGATCTGCGCCTCACCGCCCGACTCGATGCCGCCGGTCTTGGTGTTGTAGTAGTCGAAACCGGCGACCCGCACGCGCAGCTTGCCCTTGTCCTCGCCCGTGGCGATGCGCTCCACCTGCACGTCCGGCTGGCCGATGAGCCAGAAGGATTCGTTGCTGGCTCGCTTCTTCTTGAGGTCGTCGGTCAGGAGGTCGGCGTTCATCTGCGCCTTGAGCAGCGTCACGCCCGGCCAGTTGGTCTCGTCGATGTCCTTGGCCGCCTCGGGATCGAACTGGAAGGCGGCAAAGACGATGATCCTCGGTTTAGGCACCAGCGTCTGCGCCTCCTCGATGGCCTGGGCCACCTGACGCTGCTCCAGCGGTGCGTGCTCCGGGCCGAAGGAGACCACGATGCGCTGCGGGCTGTCCGCTGGGCCAGTCTCGCGCACGCCGTCGGCGCCCTCGTCGCTGGGCCGCGTCTCGCCGTCGGCGTGCAGCCAGCGGCAGCCGGGCAGCGGCTCCAGCCGGGCGAAGCGGATGTGCTGACCCTTCTTCCCGCGAATGCCGGTGCGCTGCAGCTCGTCGCGCCACTCGCCCTGGCGCAGCGTCTCGCCGGAGCGGGCGATGGAGGCGTCCGCCGGCTGCGGCGCGTCGTCGAGCAGTTCATCCACCGATTTCACCGCCGGCGCGGGCACCGCCTCCACCGTGAACGGCCCGCTGACGCGCGTCTTCTTCCTGTCCACGAAGGGCTGGTCGTAGAGCGTCTCCTGCGGCGCGTGGCGGGCGATGGCGGCGTCGATCTGCTCGCGCGTCATCCCCTCCTTGATGTCGGGGTTGTTGGCGATGGATTTCAGCGTCACGTGCGGCACGGTCTTGTATTTGAAGCCGCTGCCGACACCTTCGCTGGGGTGCGCCAGCTCGTAGTAATCGAAGACCGCCGTCATCAGGCGCTGCTTGGCCAGCGTCAGCGCCACGCGCGAGGTGTCGCAGGTGATCCAGCGCCGGCCCCATTGCTCGGCGACGAAGGCCGTGGTGCCGCTGCCGCAGGTGGGGTCGAAGACCAGATCGCCGGGATCGGTGGTCATCAGGAGACAGCGCTGGATTGGCAGCTCAGATGTTTGAACCACATAATCCTTATTTATTGCTGGCGCCGTGTCGTTCCAGCTTGAGGTTAGTTCAATAAATGGGAAATCATCGAAATAGGCAATAGAACGGAGAACAGTTTTACTTTCGATTACACGTTTGCTTAGTACTAATCGTGAAAACCCTTCATCAGAATGCCTCCAATGCATCCCGGATGGAATACTCCATAGTTTACCATTAAATTGTCTCTTATCGTTGTTTCCAGCGCCTTTAGAATGCATAGGCAAACTCATAAAAAAGCGATATCCCTCGCTGTCGGCTTTTAGGAATTCCTTTTCTTCATCAGTAAAAGATCTACGATGTCCTTCGCTCGTTTCTTCAATACCAGAGAAAATAGATTTATCTAATTCTTGCAGAACGAAAAGCCGCCGAAACTTGATTTTCCCCTTGTCTCTAGCGAACCAAATCAGAAAGTCGGTGATTTGAGGTAGCCCGTGAAGTTTTTGTGTTCCCCCGGTTACCTTGAAAGAAAGCATTCCGATAAAATTCCCCACCCCAAACACCTCATCCATCAGTTCCCTAACATGGTGGACGTTCTCGTCGCTGATCTGGACAAAGATGGAGCCACTTTCGGTCAGCAGTTCCCGCGCCAGCAGCAGGCGGTCGCGCAGGTATGTGAGGTAGGAGTGGATGCCCAGCTCCCAGGTGTCGCGGAAGGCGCGGATCTGCTCCGGCTCGGCGGTCAGGTCCTCGGCCTTGCCGTCCTTGACATCGCGCTTGTTGACGAAGGGCTGGAAGTTGGAGCCGTACTTGATGCCGTAGGGCGGGTCGAGATAGACCATCTGCACCTTGCCGGCCATGCCCTCCTTTTCGAGCAGCGAGTTCATCACCAGCAGGCTGTCGCCCGCCACCAGGCGGTTGCTCCAGCCGTGGGCGTGCTTGTAGAAATCCACCGCCTCTCGCAGCGGCTCGGCGCGCTCGGTATCGAAAAGGCCTACCTGCGGATCACTGCCGTTTTTCTTCTTCACCGCCTCGATGATCGTGCGCGGATCAATCCGTTCGTGGACATGCAGTGAGACTGTGGGCACCTCAAACGAGGTGTGCTCCGCCTTGCCTGCCCACTGAAGCTGCGGGTCGAGGTGCGGATCGTAGGCGTAGGTCTTCTTCGCGCCCGCGTCCGGGTCCGTATCCGGCGTTACCAGCCCCACCGGCGGGTTGTTTACCCGCTGCTTGTCCTTGTGTTCGTACGACTCGATCGGTCGTTTCGTCATGGTTGTCTTCTTTCGTGCCATTACTGTGCTCCCCATGTTACTCGACCCATCAATTGAGCAGCCGTACATATCCGCTGGTGCATGATCTGCTGTACCCAAGCAAAGTTGGTGTTGCCCGCGGATGGAACGCCGTACTTCCAGCGCGGCTGGCGGTGCTTCATGTCGGTATTCCACTGCTTGATATTAGGCGATGTGTTAGTCATGACGAAGTCGCACTGGCCAACCAGTTCATGCGGGTCGTTGTAGAAGGTGTTGGCGTCGTTGCCGGCGCGGATGCCGCCTTCCAGCCCGTGCACGGCGAGGTTGATCTGCGCCAGCCTGGCGGTGGTTTCGTTTTTCTCCTGCCCGTAGAAGGTGACGCGGGCCATGGTGTCGGCGCCCTCGGCCTCGATGAAGTGGCTGGACTGCACGAACATGCCGCCCGTGCCGCAGGCGGCGTCATAGAGAAGGTAGGTGCCCGATTCGATCTCGTCGGCGATCGGCAGGAAGATCAGTTTGGCCATGAGCTTGACGGCGTCGCGCGGCGTCCAGTGCTCGCCGGCTTCCTCGTTGTTCTCCTCGTTGAAGCGCCGCACCAGCTCCTCGAACACGGTGCCCATGCCGTGGTTGTCGAGACCGGCGGGGCTCAGATCGATGTCGGGCGAGGTGAACTTCTCGATCAGCGTGCCGAGGGCGTCGGCCTTGGAGAGGCGCGGGATCTGGTTGCGGAACTCGAAGTTCTCGAGAATGTCCTGCACGTTCGGCGAGAAGCCGTCGAGGTAGGCCTCGAAGTCGGCCTTGAGTTGCTGCTGGCTGGCGCGCGCCTTGAGGTCGCGCAGCGTGAACCGGGAGGTGTTGTAGAAGGCCTGGCCGGCGGCCTGGCGCAGGGCGGCGTCCTGGTTCGTGATCTTCGCCTGGTCGAGCGAGGCCTTCATGTCGAGCACGGCCTGCTTGGTCGGCTCAAGCACGGCATCGAGCCTGCGCAGCACGGTCATCGGCAGGATGACATCGCGGTACTTGCCGCGCACGTACAGGTCGCGCAGGACATCGTCGGCGATGCCCCAGATGAAGTTGGCGATCCAGTTGAGCTGGCCCTGATCCATGTCGTTCGACCTCGCGCTGGCACCGTGCAGGAAATTGTTTTCTGGCGCAAGCGTAACAGGCGTCGAGAGCTCGCGGTGCCGGGGCGCCCTGGTGTTGAAGCGAGCAGGAAGACCAGCCGAGAACAGGCTTGGCGCGGCTCTCGAGCGCCGGATTGTCGGGGCAGTTGGGAGAAGCGAACCCGGAGCGTGCCGGACGGATCAGGCGTGAGCCCGGAGGGGTTCCGCGTCGTGGGGCGGCGCGTGGGCGAGGGCTTCGGGCTGTTGGGGTGCAAAGCCCGGGTGGGTCAGCAGGCGCCGGCGCAAGTCCTCCTGCCGCCGGACTTCTTCTTCCACCGGTGGTTCGTCGCCTCCGTGCCCCCGTGCTGACGGCACACCTCCTTCACCGCCATCCCGGCCTCGGCCGCCTTCAGCATCCCGATGATCTGCTCTTCTCTGAACCGCCTCTTCCGCACCGTGTCCTCCTGGCTTCCCCCCACGGAGGACTCTCACTCGAACTGAACCAGTCTCCGGGAAAGGGCTCAGGCTCGCGGCCCGAGGGTTTCGGCCGTCCGGAGGAGAGGTCCAGCGGTACCGGCGGAGATGGCATCGGCTCGAAAGGGGTGGCACTGCCGCGCCCGGGCGTGTACTGTCGGCGGATGCCGGTGTCGCGCCCGTTCTCCGCGCCGTCCGCTGCCGAGCGGGAGGGTCTCCCGGCGGCGGCGGTCGCGGCCGGGGAGGCGGGGCGGCGGTGGCTCGGTTGGGGCGGGCTCGCGCTCCTCGCCGGGCTCGCGCTGCTGCTCCTCGCCCGGCCCGAGCTGCGGGAGTGGCAGCAGGCGCTCGCGTTCGCCGAGGGGTATGCCGGGCGGTGGTGGTTCGCGCCGGCGCTCGCGCTCGTGACCGCGCTGCTCTTCGGCGCCTCGCTGCCCGGCTCGGCGGTCGTCTGGGTGGCGGGGCTGCTGCTGCCGCCGGCGGTGGCGGTGCCCACCTTCGTCGCCGGGGCGGTGGCGGGGTCGTGCGGCGCTTACTGGTGCAGCCGGCAGGCGCGGGCCGCCGGCTCCCCGGCGGCCCGGGGGCGGTTCGCGCGGCTCTTCGCCGCGCGGAGCGACTTCCCCACCCTGCTCGCCCTGCGGCTCGCGCCGGGAATCCCGCACGCGGCGCTCAACCTCGGCGCCGGCTACTTCGGGGTGCCGCCGGGGCGGTTCGCCGCCAGCACCGCGCTCGGGCTCGCGCTCAAGGGGGGGCTCTACATCACCGCGATCCACCGGGCGGCGCGGCTCGAAACGCTCGCCGAGGCGCTCCGCTGGCCGGTCCTCGCCCCGCTCGCGCTCCTCGCGCTGCTCCTCCTCTTCGGCCCCCGGCTGCGTGCCCGCGCCCGCGCCCACGACCGGGAGGCCACCCGGCTCGAAACCGTCTGAAGGCGAAGGCTCCGCTTCAGCCCGGCAGCCGGCGCGGGCGGGTCATCGTCGCCGGCGCGAGCAGCTCGTCGAGCTCCGCGGCGTCGAGCAGGCCGCGGGCGAGCACGATCTCGCGCACCGGCGCGCCGGTGGTCAGCGCCTCGGTGGCCACCTCGCTCGCCCGCTCGTAGCCGAGCACCGGCACGAGCGCGGTGACGATGCCGATCGAGCGCTCGACCATCTCGCGGGTCCGCGCCGCGTTGGCGGTGATCCCCTCGATGCAGCGCTCGCGCAGCACCTCGACCGCAGCCGTGAGGGTCGCGAGCGACTGGAAGAGCGAGTAGGCGAGGATCGGCTCCATCACGTTGAGCTGGAGCTGCGCCGCCTCGGCCGCGAGCGTGATCGTCAGGTCGTGGCCGACGACCGCGAAGGCGACCTGGTTGACGACCTCCGGGATCACCGGGTTGACCTTCCCCGGCATGATCGACGAGCCCGGCTGCATCGGCGGCAGGTTGATCTCGTTCAGGCCGGCGCGCGGCCCGGAGGAGAGCAGGCGCAGGTCGTTGCACATCTTCGAGAGCTTGATCGCCGCCCGCTTGAGGGCGCCCGAGAAGAGGACGAAGGCCCCGGTGTCGGGGGTCGCCTCCACGAGGTTGCCGGCGATCACCAGATCGAGACCGGTGATCGCGCGCAGCTCCTCGGCGACCAGCTGCGAGTAGCGCGGGTCGGCGAGGATGCCGGTACCGATCGCGGTGCCGCCCATGTTGATCTCGAGCAGGAGGCGCGCGGTGTCGCGAAGGCGGTCGATGTCCTCGCCGGTGGTCACCGCGAAGGCGGTGAACTCCTGGCCGAGCGTCATCGGCACCGCATCCTGGAGCTGGGTGCGCCCCATCTTGAGCACGTCGGCGAACTCCTCCCCCTTGGCGGCGAGTGCGCCGCGGAGCCGTTCGAGCGCCGCGAGCAGGTCGCGCAGGAGGTGGAGCGCGGCGATGCGCAGCGCCGTCGGGTAGACGTCGTTGGTCGACTGCGCGAGGTTGACGTGGTTGTTCGGATGGCAGGCGGCGTACTCGCCGCGGGCGTGCCCGAGCAGCTCGAGCGCCCGGTTGGCGATCACCTCGTTGGCGTTCATGTTCGTCGAGGTGCCCGCCCCGCCCTGCACCATGTCGACGACGAAGTGGCCGTGCCAGTGGCCGTCGATGATCTCCTGGCAGGCGCGGTCGATCGCGTCGGCGATCGGCGCCGGGAGATGCCCGAGGCGGAGGTTCGCCCGGGCCGCCGCCTGCTTGACCGCGGCGAGCGCCCGCACCAGCGCCGGGAAGTGGGAGAGCGGCACGCCGGTGAGCGGGAAGTTCTCCACCCCGCGCAGCGTCTGGATCCCGTAGAGGGCGTCGGCGGGGACCTCGCGGTCGCCGAGCAGGTCGTGCTCGTGGCGGGTCGCCCCGCTCGTGTACGCCTTGGCGAAGCCGACCGCCCCGGAGGCGCTGAAACGGAGGTGACGGGCGATGAGCCGCGCCACCGCACCGAGCACCGCCACCGCCGCTGCGCCGTCTTCGGCGAGCGCCGCGAGCACCCGGTCGCGGGAGAGCGCGAGGACATCGAGGCGTCCGACGGCCCGGGCGGTGGCGCCGTGGGCCGGCACCTGGAGGAGGGCGCTCTCCCCCGCCGCCTCGCCGGGGCCGAGGAGGATCAGCCGCTGTTCCCGGCGCGGCCCCCGCCGGGAGAGGGCGAGCCGGCCCTCGACCACCACGTAGCAGGTCTCGCACGGCTCCCCTTCCCGGAACAGCTCGGCGCCGGCGGGATACGTCTTCGGTTCGGCGCACGCGGCGAGCAGGGCGAGGGCCCGCTCGTCGAGACCGCCGAAAATCTCACTCGTTCGCAACAGTTCGATCGGTTCGCGCATGGCGCCATTCTCTCCCGAATGCGCCGGCGGGAGCCGCCCCGAAAGGGTGGTCCGGCCGGCCGCCGGCACCCCGCTCAGGCGCGCCGGAAGCAGGAGAGGAGGTGGTCGTCGACCACGCCGACCGCCTGCATCCAGGCGTAGACGATCGTCGGGCCGACGAACCGGAAGCCGCGGCGCCGCAGTTCGCGGGAGAGCGCCGCGGACTCCGGCGTCGCGGCCGGCACCTCGGCCATCGTCCGCCAGGCGTTCCGGCGGGGGAGCTCGCCCACCGCCTCCCGGGCGAGCGCGAGGAGGGTGCCGCCCCCCTCCCGCAGGGCGAGGTACGCCCGGGCGTTCGTGATCGCCGCCGTCACCTTCGCCCGGTTGCGCACGATCCCCGGGTCGGCGAGGAGCGCCGCGACCTTCGCCTCGCCGTAGCGGGCGATCCGCTCCGGATCGAAGCCGTCGAAGGCGCGCCGGTACCCCTCGCGCTTGCGCAGGATCGTGATCCAGGCGAGGCCGGCCTGGGCGCCCTCGAGAAGGAGCATCTCGAAAAGGTGCCGCTCGTCGCGCGACGGGGTGCCCCACTCCTCGTCGTGGTAGGCGCGGTAGAGCGGATCGCTCCCCGCCCACGGGCAGCGCACCCGGGGCGCCGCGGGGCCGGGCGCCTCCGGACCGCGCGCGCTCACCCGGCCACGTCCTCGCCGCCGTCGACCTGGATGACGTTGCCGGTCAGCCACTGGGTGCCGGGGGCGGCGAGCGCGACCAGGCAGCGGGCGACGTCCTCCGGGGTGGTC
>Ga0255346_1007011_pt1 | contig 10731 bp, 6 predicted proteins | sample wastewater_treat_FD_194410 | JGI IMG/M metagenome (GOLD analysis project Ga0255346, IMG submission 194410) | Wastewater microbial communities from Lulu Island WWTP, Vancouver, Canada - plant22 | ecosystem: Engineered > WWTP > Wastewater > Unclassified | place: Canada: Vancouver, British Columbia... | reverse complement strand
GCGCCCAGAAGAGAGGCCATATGAGCATCCTGTCCGCAGGCATGCATTACTCCGGGGAGAGAAGAGGAAAAAGACAATCCGGTATGCTCTTCAACTTCGACAGCATCCATTCCTGTGCGTAATAAAAGTCCGGGGCCGGGCAGGTTCCTGCCAATCACTGCGACAACACAAGTAGGGGAATCAAAGCCGGAAATAACTTCTATGCCTTCCATTTCTTTCAGTAATCGAGTAATTTTAGAAGCAGTTATATGTTCCTCAAAAGCCACTTCGGGGAACTGATGGAAATCTCTTCGCCAGTCAATAAGGTCGGAGCTGAATCTCTCTGCTTCTTTAAGCAGCTGTGGCCCCAAAAATGCCGGGTCAAATTTTTCCTTCATATGTGTACTCCCTCCCCCGTATAAAGACAGATTCTTTGCAGAAAATTTTCATAAGTTTAACACAGAATGAGTTTTGATTGTACTGTTATGGATTACTTCGCATATCAGGACACCTTTGTCTCTTTATGGTTAAGATAAGGTTAAGTATTTTTATCACAATAAAATAAGACAAATTGCTTAGATTATCTTTAAAATACCGGATAAGCTTGACATACATACTTTACGGTATGTATAATTCTCTCGTTAATTTAGTTTGATAAAAAAACTATGAAGGGTGGTGTATACCGGTTGGCACGTAAGACAAAAGAGATGGCCGAAGTAACCAAGCAGGAAATTTTAGAGGCAGCTTTAGATGCGTTCAGCGAGAGGAATTATTCCAACGTTACGATAGTTGAGATTGCAAAAAGAGCTAACCTTACTAAAGGGGCCGTCTATTGGCATTTTAAAAATAAAAAAGATATACTTGTACATCTCCTAAATGGATTGTTTGCATCAACCGGCGACACTATAGTAGAGATCTTTGAAAAGCCGGCATCTGTTTCAGAGATGCGTTCTTGTTTTAAAGAAGCACTATTAAAACCACTAACGGACAAAAAATATAGAAGAATGCACAAATTTTTCTCGCAAAGAGAAAGTTGGCCCGAATCAGCACAAAAACAAGCGGATAATCTCATAAAGGCAAATGTGAACAAAGAGAAAGAAGAGCTGAAAGCATTTCTAATAAAGGCACAAAAGAACAAGAAAATAAAAGAGGATGTTAATCCTCCAGCGGTGGCAACTCTTGTAACATACGTGTTTTTTGGCCTATTTCTTTTACAAGTTTCAGGCTTTTTACCGGAAGATTTTGTTGATGATACAGACTTTCTGTTTGATTCAATAAGTGCGAACTTGAATTTATAAAATAATCTGATTGATTTTAACAATAGAGAAAGTAATAAAGATTACAAAAAAATATATAAAATATTAGCTGTTAAAAACAGTGGCGAAGGAGAACGAAGTAAAAATGGATTTACTACAGGAGAACAGAAAGACAGAAGACAAGGCTAAAAAATGGCCACAACTGGTGCTAATAGTTATTCTCATATTGATTGCTATAGGCAGTATATATGCAAAAAAATATTATGACGAGAGAAAAGAAGCAAATATGGCAGCTACAGCCGTAAGGCCGTTGCCTACGGTAACCGTTGTGCCAGCTGTAGAAACAGACTTATTTGCACAAAAAGAGTATATAGGAAAAGTGGATGCTATCCAGAGCGTAGAAGTTAGGGCCCAAGTTGTCGGTGAAATTATGAAAGTTAATTTTAAAGAGGGCTCTATCGTAAAAGTAGGACAACCTCTTTATACATTGGATGCTCGTAAATATGAAGCAACAGTGACCCTTAGAAAAGGACAGCTTGCTCAAGCCAAAGCAGATTTAGACAGAGCTGAGAAATTTTTTGCTCGTTTAAAAAATGCAGATGAAAGAAGTGTTTCTAAAGCTGATTTTGATTCTGCAGAAAGTGCAGTTATGCAAGCACTTGCCGCAGTAGAACAGGCCAACGCCAACCTTAGGCTCGCAATGATTGACCTAGGAAACACTGTCATAAGGTCTCCTATTTCCGGACGTATAGGTGCAACGAATTTTACGAAAGGGAATTATATTTCTGCGACTTCCGGAGCACTTGCCACTATAGTTCAGATGGACCCAATCCGCGTGAAATTCTCTATGCCGGATAAGGACTACTTAAATCAACTGGCTATATTTAAAGAAAACGGCTCTGTATACAATACAACCCTTAAACTCAGCAACGGAGACGTGATTACCGCATCCGGAGAGCGAGATTTTGAAGACAATCAGATGGATCAAAAAACAGGAAGCATGTCAATGCGCATAAGATTTAATAATCCTGAAGGACTCTTAATACCGGGCTCTATGGTTCGCATAGCCACAAAACAGGTTAAAAGCCAGCTTGTCATAGTGGTTCCTCAGACAGCACTTCTCGCTGATTCTGCAAGTGATTATGTATATGTGGTTGACAGTGATAATGTCATTAAGAAGGTCGAAATAACTTTGGGTACAGAAGTTGGATCAATGAGAGAAGTAACTTCCGGAATAAAAGCTGGTGACAGGGTTGTTACCACAGGCATCCAAAATATCCGTCCGGGAATAAAAGTTAATATAGCTGAGCCTGCAGAGAAGACAACTGCTTTCCTTGCATCTCAATCAGAAGCGGATAACAACATTGTGTCAGATGCTAACGGTAAAGATTCAGTCCTGTCTGATGATAAAAGCGAACCCGTTAAAAAAGAAGGTAATTAGCAGATGTTTTCAGATTTTTTTATAAAACGTCCCAGATTTGCGATGGTAATAGCTGCCCTGATGATGCTTTCAGGGCTCATCGTGGCTGTTTCTTTGCCTATTGAACAGTACCCTAACGTTACACCTCCCCAGATTCAAGTTAGCGGTACTTATCGAGGAGCTTCCGCTGAAGTTGTGACCAATACAGTCGCTGCTCCATTAGAAGAGGTTGTCAACGGCGTTGATGGAATGATTTATATGAACTCCAGCTCTTCTAATGATGGCTCTTACAGCTTGTCCGTCACATTTGCCACAGGGACAGATCCTGATATGGCACTTGTCAAAGTGCAAAATAGAGTTCAGCAGGCTACTCCTTTATTGCCAACAGAGGTTACTACTCAGGGGCTTACAGTTGAAAGCCGTTTTTCTGATACCTTGGGTTTTATTGGTTTAATATCTCCAAATGAAACTTACAGTTCGCTTGAATTGACAAACTATGCCAATGCAAACGTTAAAAATATTTTAAAACGTGTTCCCGGTATGGGAGATTGCCAAGTTTTCGGAGCGAAGTACAGTATGAGAGTTTGGCTTGATCCAGCACGTATTGCCTCATTGGGATTAAGTGTATCGGATGTATCAACTGCTATAGCAAGTCAAAATAGACAGGCTTCTATAGGTGCCGTGGGAGGAGCCCCGGGAAATGAAGATAGCCTTCTCGTTTACTCTCTTACAACAAAGGGACGCCTTGAATCCGTTGCGGATTTTGAAAATATTATTCTAAGAACTTCGGCACAGGGTGGACTAGTTAAATTAAAAGACGTTGCACGAGTTGAGCTTGGAGCGGAACAATATACCACAAGCGCCCAGTTGAACGGGAAACCCTCCGCCATGATGCTCCTTAGCCAAATGTCTGGTTCCAATGCTGTTCAGATAATGAGAAACGTCAGAAAAGAAATTGCAAAAATATCAGAAACTTTGCCTGAAGACATGCAATTTGTTGTTTCGTACGACTCCACTGCTTATGTCCGTGCAACAATGAGAGAAATATTCCAGACACTCATACTTACTTTTTTGCTTGTAGTTTTTGTTTGCTATCTTTTCTTGCAAGAGTGGAGGGTTACACTGGTTCCGGTTGCAGCCATTCCGACATCGCTTCTCGCTACATTTGTAGGGTTAGGAGCACTTGGGTACACCATCAATATCCTTACACTTTTTGGGATAGTACTTGTTATAGGGACGGTCGTTGATGATGCGATTGTCGTTGTTGAAAGAGTTCAATTTATCATGGATAGAGACGGCAGTTCTCCAAAGGAAGCAACTGCACAAGCAATGAAAGACATAACTGGAGCTATGGTAGCCACGACGCTAGTATTTCTTGCCATATTTGTCCCAGTAGCGTTCATGGAAGGAATTACGGGAATTATCTATCGTCAGTTTGCTGTAACGATTGCATTTGCTGTAACAGCATCTTTGGTTGTAGCACTAACACTTAGTCCAGCTATGTGTTCTCATATTTTGGTTAAAAGTGAACCGAAAGAGAGAAAGGGATTGTTGCGCTGGTTCAACAAAACCCTTGAAAAGTCTACAAATGGATACGTTAAAGGCGCAACTTATTTGGCAAGAAGATCTCTTGTTACCATTGCCTGTCTCCTAATGGTAATATTCTCAGCTACTATGGTTATGAAGCTTTCTCCGACAGAATTTATTCCGGATGAAGACCAGGGAGCCATATTTGCCGCGGTTCAGCTCCCAGAGGGCGCCACCCAGGTACGCACTAAGTCTGTAATGGATAAAGTGTTGTCCGACATAATGAATGTTCCAGGAGTGGCATACGCTGTTCAGATTATGGGTTATAACATAATGGGTGGGGCCGGCGAAAACGTTGCATCAATGGTTTTGCCCCTTGATGACTGGAGTAAAAGAGAGACTAAAGATAGAAGTTTGAGATCTATAGTCTCTAAAGTACGTGCTATTGCTGCCACAGTTCCTGAAGCACAGTTCAGCGTTTTTACACCGCCCGCTATTTCAGACCTGGGTGCTAGCGGAGGACTTGACATGAGACTTCAGTCGCGTCTTGAAAATAATCCGGAAAAATTAGCCATGGTATTAAGAGATTTGTTAGGCAAAATAAATCAATCTCCTGAATTTTTATATGCTTTTAGCACTTATACTGCTGATACTCCGCACCTGTTCCTCGATATAGACAGAGAGAAGGCTGAAATGTTGAATGTTCCTGTAGGAACAATCTTCTCTACATTACAGACATACTTCGGCTCAGCTTATATCAATAACATTAACATAGGTACAGAAGTCAATAAGGTTATGGTCCAGTCAGAGGGAGTTTTCAGAAGCAATATGGATAAAATAGGAGAGATATTTGTAAATAGCACAACAGGAACTCCTGTCCCCCTAGATAGTCTCTTGACAGTAAAAAAGACACTTGCACCTCGTACCATCAGTAGATATAACCTTTATCCATCTGCCGCGATTACCATAGTTATGAATCAGGGATATTCCACCGGTCAGGGAATGGAAAAAATCCGCGAGTTAGCTAAAGGATTACCTACAGGTTATAATTATGAATGGTCAGGCTTAAGCTATCAGCAACAAGATTCAACCGGCACCATAATAATGATTTTGGCAATTTCTCTGTTATTTGCCTACCTTTTCTTAGTAGCTCAATACGAAAGTTGGGTTGTGCCTGTTCCGGTCATACTGTCTCTTTCTGTTGCTATGCTTGGAGCACTATTGGGACTTTGGGTCATGGGCCTTTCAATCAGTATCTATGCACAGCTAGGGATACTGCTCTTGATAGGATTGGCCGCCAAAAACGCAATTCTTATAGTTGAATTTGCAAAAGAATTGCATGAAGAACAACAGATGCCTCTTATCGCAGCAGCAGCCGAAGCTGCAAGAGAGCGTTTCCGAGCGGTCTTAATGACAGCGTTCACCTGTGTTCTTGGAGTTCTCCCCATGCTTTTTGCAAGTGGAGCCGGAGCGAATAGTAGGGTACACGTCGGAACCACAATGGTTTTCGGGATGTTGGCGGCTACAGTCGTAGGAATCTTCTTGGTCCCCCCTCTCTACGTGCTCTTTGAGGGTGGAACGGAAGCTTTGCTAGGACGGTTGTCAAGCAAATCAAAAAAAGAAAAAAAATCCGAATATGAAGATATATCTACCGAGGAAACAGAGGTAAAAACAGATGAATAAAACTAAAATCACACTGTTTACGGCAGTTATGCTACTACTTTTTTCAACGCAAGTAGTAGCTCAAACACCTGTAGAAGCAAGAATTATAGAGCTTTCTGAGGAGAAGTGGACAGAGCTTGCTTTAAGCAATCCTATTCCATCATTTTCAAAAGAAGATGCAAAAGCACCATCTGTCGTAAACTTGGCAAGCTGGTGGCAATCTCTTGGTGACAGCACTCTAACTAACCTTATAATGAACAGCTTGGAGAGCAACAAGGATCTTGCTTCTGCTCGTGCGAAGATAAAAGAAGCAAGAGCTGCTTTGGGAATAAACAAAGCAGCCATGCTCCCCTGGCTAGACACGTCAAATAGTTGGTCCGCTACGAGGTCTCCCCTCAATACTGGAGGAGAAAAAGTTGATACTTATCGACTCGGAGTGGATGCGTCTTGGGAAATAGACATATTCGGCGGACGTCGTGCCACCGTTGAGGCAGGAGTAGCAACTTTGGAGGCGCAATATGCGTTTTTGCATTCGACGTGGGTTACTCTATCCTCCGAGGTTGCAATTAACTATCTGAGTCTCAGAACTTTACAAGAACGTTTGGATGTAGCTAAGAATAATCTTGCCATACAGAAAGAGTCTTTGGAGATGCTCTCTTCGAGCTATAAGGCCGGTCTAACCGATGCACTGGCATATAATCAAGCAAAGTATATTTACGAACAGACAAACGCTTCTATACCCCCAATAGAAACCTCTATTGAGAGAGTCAAAAATAACCTTGCCGTTCTTACCGGTGTTTTGCCGGGTACTCTTGAAAACATGTTAAAGGACAAACACTCTCTTCCCAAGGGGGACTCCCTTGAACTCATAGGGATTCCGGCAGAAGCTCTTCGTCAGAGGCCGGACATCCATTTTGCTGAACGTCAGCTGGTTGCTCAGTTAGCTCGTACAAAATCAGCAAGAGCAGATTTGTGGCCTAAATTTCAACTTGCTGGCTCAATAGGAACAGAAGCTCTCAGCACGGGAGATTTGTTCAGCGGACCCGCTAAGGCATATAGTTTTGGCCCCAGAATATCCTGGCCAATATTTCATTGGGGAGCTATAAAAAATAATATTCGGGTGCAGGGCGCAAGGGAAGAGCAGCTTCTTGCCGTCTATGAAAAAACAATTTTAGAAGCTGTTGCAGAAGTTAGAAATGCTCTTACAGCAGAAGCGCAGGAGAGACAGCGTAATTCCTCATTAAAGCTTAGTGTAGATGCAGCTCGTGATGCTCTCACTGTCGCAAATGATAAGTATAAAAGTGGCTTAACGGACTACAATAACGTACTGTCTGCTCAAAAATCGTATCTTTCAGTGTCAGAGCAATATGTTATAAGCGAAGGAGAATTGGTTTCCAACATCGTTAGATTATACAAAGCACTGGGTGGCGGTTGGGAGCCGATGAAATAGCCTGCTAGGCAGTAGAACTAATTAAAAGAAAAGGACAGGGGGAGTCGATTAAAACAACTCCCCCTGTCTTTTAATAATTTAATTTTGGATTAGAGTTTGACGTCTATGATTGCCGTAACTCCTACACCTTTAACTCTCTTAAACTGAGAGATAGGTATCTCCTTATCAATTGGTATCAGGGCCTTAGCTCTGATGCTTTGGAATTCACCTTCGAGCTGAGCGACTGCTTTTGTTCTGTCAAGTGCATCCTGCGTGTTTGCTCCCACCTGTGCTGCTCCAATACGTGTCCCGGATCCTATGGATAAAATTGGAACAACCTTGGTAAACCCATCAAATTTTACACCTTTATTAAAAGTTATTGTGTTAATAAAATCATTGAGCTGTGGAGCAATAGCTTTTACTGCAGTGCCTCCGACGACGGTAATAGCGGCGTCCTTAAGGATACTGCCTAAATCAATCGCTGATGCGAGAGGGGCTGAAACGAACAAAATAGCAATGATTAAAAACGTTGAAAAAAGCTTTTTCATTTAATTATCACCAACCTTTCTTAATCTGATTATAGTATACAAAAAAATACTTTGTTACGTATTTATAACGAAAAAATCATAGTATTTCTATCTTTTTAAAATTAATATGAGAATACACCCGTATTTTTTACCTATATTTTATAACAAGCAATGGTGTATAATTTACCTTATACATAAAGCATATAAAGAGCCATTCTGTTGTGTAATATAGGATTAAAGGTGACTCTTTCGTAAATATTCGAAAGAGTTTCTCCTTTTTAAAAATCTTTGTTCTTTAATAAATTCACAAAAGCAAAAGAGTACAGGGGAGGATAAATTCATGTACGATCCAAAACAATTTCATGATACTACTTTCATAGACGACGAAGAGATACTTTCGACGCTTAAAGATGCGAAGGAGCTTGTCGAAGACAAGGAATATGTTCGGTCGCTCTTAGATAAAGCCAGAACATGCAAAGGACTTACTCACAGAGAAGCCGCTGTTCTTTTGGAGATAACTGATCCAAAACTGGAAGAAGAACTATTTCATCTGGCAAAAGAAATAAAAGAAAAGATTTACGGAAAAAGAATTGTACTTTTTGCACCCTTATATCTTTCGAACTACTGTACCAATAGATGTGAATATTGCGGATTTCATAAAGACAATACAGTCATGCTTAGAAAAAAACTTACCATGGAAGAGCTTGACGAAGAAGTAGAAGCGATTTTGGCTCTCGGACATAAACGGATAGCCATAGAATCGGGAGAAGACCCTGTGGAAACACCACTGGATTATATAATTAAATGTATAGAGCGTATTTATAAATATAAAAATAGCAAAGACGAGTCTATCCGCAGGATTAACGTAAATATTGCGGCTACTACGGTAGAAGAATATGAAAGATTAAAGGCGGCAGACGTCGGAACTTACATTCTTTTCCAAGAAACTTTTCACAGGCCAACTTATGCAAAAATGCACACAGTAGGCCCCAAAAGCAACTACGATTGGCACACGACTGCGTTGCACAGAGCACAGCAAGGCGGACTTGATGATGTAGGAACCGGAGTTCTATACGGGCTTTATGACTATAAATATGAGATGGTGGGACAGCTTATGCTAGCAGAACACATGGAGGAGATGTTCGGAGTAGGGCCTCATACTATATCCGTACCCCGTCTGCGCATGGCTGAGGGCGTTGACCTCAATAGTTTCCCATATCTTCTAACTGATGAAGAATTTCTAAGACTAATTGCAGTCATAAGAATTGCGACCCCATATACAGGTATGATTCTTTCTACAAGAGAGACTCCAGAAACCAGAAAGAAAGCTTTGGAGCTTGGGATATCGCAGGTTAGCGCTGCTTCATGTACGGGTATTGGAGGATATCATAAAGACATTGCACACGGCAGTTGTGACGATACAGCACAGTTTAAAGTTTCCGACGAGAGAACCCCGGAAGAGATACTTACGTGGCTCTGCGAAGATGGATATATCCCCAGCTACTGTACTGCATGTTACAGGGAAGGACGCACTGGAGACCGTTTTATGTATCTTGCCAAATCCGGCGAAATAAAGAATATTTGCCAGCCTAATGCGTTGCTTACCTTAAAAGAATACTTGGTAGGTTATGCTTCGGAAGACTTAAAAGAGCTTGGCGAAAAAGTAATAGAGAAAGAAATAGAAAAGATAGCTGATGAAAAGACGAAAGAATTAACAAAAAAACAGTTGAAACAGATTGAAGAGGGAGTTCAAGATCTCTATTTTTAATTTGTTGATGAAATAGAAAGCGGGTGCTTTGGATATCTCCAAAGCACCCGCTTTCTATTTTAGATGATACTAAACGGGGATTTTTTTAGGTGCTTTTAAAGTGGCAAGTATCGCCACAGAGATAGCAAGCACTACAGAAGAGACCAAGAAGGGCGCAAAGAAAGAGCCGGTCATAGCCTGTAACTTCCCGCCAATGTATGGACCACAGAACCCTGCAAATCCAAATGCTGAGAAGAGCAGTCCATAATTAGAAGCTTGATTTGTTGGGCCGTAGTATTGCAATAAAGTTGCCGGAAAAAGTGTAAAAATTGATCCGTAGTTCCATCCTATAAGTCCGGCGCAAGCGGCAAGGAGAGCCGCAGATTTTCCTGCCGTGAACAGAAATAACATCGCAACTGTTTGAATTGCGAACAAAGTAACAAAAATCTTTTTTGTTCCTACTCTGTCGGCAAGAGGCCCTATCAAAATTCTAACTGCGGCATTAAAAACAGCAAGTGCGCTTGCAGCAAAAGATGCGGACATGGCAATGTTCTTAGCAACGTCATCTGGAACAGCCGTTAAAGCGTCAATCCCTTCCCTTGCGGCATAAGCTATTGTCATGGCGTCAATGCCGTGCTTAGCGATTAATCCTATAACCATTAATCCTGCAAATGATCCTCCGAAATAAGTGAGCCAAAGCAACCAGAATTGAGGAGTTTTTCGCGTTTCTTCATGTGTATAATCTCTATAATTCTGTGGCACACCTTCAGATGATGTTTGAGGAGGGTTCCAACCAGCCGGTTTGTAGCCTTTCGGAGGCTCTTTTAAGCACATCGCGGCAAAAACCACAATTACTCCCATTGCAATTCCCATGTATTTAAAAACAGGCAGAGCACTTCCGAAGTGATTTATCATGCTTGTAGACACAGGAGCCATTACAAAAGAGCCTAGCCCTATACCAACGACAGCGAACCCTGTAGCAAGAGCTCTTTTATCCGGCCACCATTTCGGCGCAGTTGCTATTGGGGGGAGATAGACACAAGCTCCTCCGAACCCTGCAATAATTCCGTAGTATATATACAAAAGATAAAGTGGGAGCTTGCTAGTGGATTGTGTGGCTCCATCTCCGGTCAAAAGTGCAGGATCAGGAGGTGTGATGGTTGAAACTAAAAAGAAACCCAATG
>Ga0255346_1006994_pt1 | contig 10751 bp, 10 predicted proteins | sample wastewater_treat_FD_194410 | JGI IMG/M metagenome (GOLD analysis project Ga0255346, IMG submission 194410) | Wastewater microbial communities from Lulu Island WWTP, Vancouver, Canada - plant22 | ecosystem: Engineered > WWTP > Wastewater > Unclassified | place: Canada: Vancouver, British Columbia... | reverse complement strand
CCGGAGCTTGACCCGCAAACAAAATTTTATGTTCTCGGTCTTGCGCCAAATGCCGCGCGCATTGCTGTGCGCTTCTGGTATGAGGGCACGGTTCAGCAGATTCTTGACCACATTGAAAGACACTTTGAAGACTGCGCGATTGTTCATGGACCAAACCAACCGGCAACACATTCTTTATTTAAGCTCTTAGTTTCAACCGCAGTCCAAAGTGATGCTAAAAATATTCAACCAAACCTTTCAGGTGATATGATGCGCTCCATTCTTAACGGAACGCCTTACCCAAAATCCCTTTTAGCTGCTGTAATGAATAGAATAAAAGCAGAACAATCTAAGAAAGATCAAAAAGGAAAATCAATTCAAAATGTATCTTATGCACGCACTTCCTTGATCAAAGCAATATTGGTGCGTGAAAGCAGATACTATCACTCAGATCAAAAGGAGGTCGGCATGTCATTGGATATCACTAACAAAAATATAGGTTACAGATTGGGTCGCCTGTTCGCCGCTCTGGAAAAAGCGCAGGAAGCTGCAAACCCGGGGATAAATGCCACTATCCGGGACCGTTTTTACGGAGCGGCATCAAGCACACCTGTGGCCGTCTTCGCGCTCCTGATGAAGCTTAAAAACCATCATGTAGCTAAGCTGAACCGCGGCTGGGCCATTAACTTTGAAAAGCTGATAGGAGAAATCATGTCGGGCATTGATGAATTCCCTGCCCAATTATCTTTATCAGATCAGGGACGTTTCGCGGTCGGTTACTACCATCAGCGCCAGGACTTCTTCACCACAAAAGAAAATAAGAACAATAATTAAACATATCAAAAGGAGAGAAAATCATGACAAATGCAATCCAGAACCGCTATGACTTCGTACTATTATTCGACGTAAAAGACGGAAATCCCAACGGCGACCCCGACGCCGGCAACCTTCCCCGCATTGACCCCGAGACGGGACACGGCTTGGTTACAGATGTATGCATAAAAAGGAAAGTAAGAAACTATGCCCAATTGGTAAAGAATGGGGCTGAGAGATATGATATCTATGTCAAAGAAAAGGCTGTTCTTGGCCGTGCCCATGAAGAAGCATTTAGGGAGCTTGGGATTCAACTGGGGGAAGAATATAAAGGACATACGACAAAAGATGTTTATGAAGGCCTTGAGGAGTTAGGTGTACCACCTGGAATTACAATTGATTGTGACGAAGACGCAAACACTTATATCCTCACTGTAGCCGCAGATGCCGATAAGAAAGAGATTAAAGAATGGTTAAAAGAGAATAAACCAGTAAAAGGCATCAAAGACGTTATCAACGAAGCCTTAAAACAAGCCAAAACAAGAAAACCATCGGCTGAGGAAGTTGAACAAGGACGAGGGAAAATGTGCGATAAGTATTATGACATAAGAACCTTTGGAGGCGTTCTATCTCTCAAATCTGCACCCAACTGCGGTCAAGTTCGTGGACCCGTTCAACTGACTTTTTCAAGAAGTGTTGATCAAGTAGTACCTTTGGAACACAGCATCACTAGGATGGCTGTTGCAACGGAGGCCGAAGCAGAAAAACAATCCGGTGATAACAGAACAATGGGCAGAAAATTTACCGTGCCTTATGCTTTGTATCGCTGCCACGGTTTTATATCCGCGCCGCTCGCTGGTCAGACAGGTTTTGGTGAAGACGATCTGAATCTTTTCTGGGATGCGTTGTGCAATATGTTTGAGCATGACCACTCCGCCGCGCGCGGGCAAATGGCGACAAGAAAACTGATTGTATTCAAGCATGATTCACAGCTAGGCAATGTGCCGGCGCATAAGCTCTTTGAGCTTGTCTCAATTAATCGGGTTCAAAATAGCGATAAACCAGCCAGAGATTTCAGCGATTACGAAGTTAAATTTGATTCCGCAAAAGTCCCGGCGGGTGTAACTGCGGAAATAAGAATATAACCACCTCCAAAGCGCCCACCCCGAACCCATCGCGTGGCGGGCATCGGGGTGGAGCCTTTATAAGAAAAGGTGTAATATTAAACCAATGATAACATTGAGAAAATTTATTGCAGGCCTGGAGAGCATTCCCGCGACAACGTCTTGGTATCTGGCCGATATCAGCGAATCCAAGGGCAGGCAGGAGCTTTATAAAAAGCAATCGCCCCAGCGGTTGAATTCGCTCAAGGAGCACGCCCTGATTGAAAGCGCCGTCTCCTCCAATCGCATCGAGGGGGTCGAGGTAGAGCAGAAGCGCATCGGCACGATTATTTTCGGCAAATCGCTTTTGCGCGACCGGTCGGAGGAAGAGGTGCGCGGATACCGAGAAGCGCTGAACCTCATTCATAGCGCGGGACACCAATTACATGTCACGGAGGAGACCTGCCGGAAACTGCACTCGCTTACCCGTGGTGAAATATGGGATGCGGGCAAATACAAGGATAAAGACAGCGACATCGTAGAAAAGCGGGCAAATGGTTCGGCCAGCGTTCGATTTAAGACAGTTCCGGCAAAACAAACGCTCAAGTCCATGCAGCAGCTCCATGACGCATGGGAGGATGCTATTAAAGCGACGGAACTGCACCCGATCATCAGCCTTGCCGCATACAATCTTGATTTTTTGTGCATCCATCCGTTTCGCGATGGCAACGGTCGGGTGTCGCGTCTGCTGCTTCTTCTCCAGTGCTATCATGCTGGAATTGAAGTGGGCCGGTACATCAGTCTGGAACGTCTGATTGAACAGAACAAAGAGCGATACTATGAAACACTAAGGCTCAGTTCACAGGGGTGGCATGAAGGCAAGCATAATCCGTGGCACTATATCAACTATCTGTGTTTCATCATCAGAAGCGCCTATAAAGAATTTGAGGAGAGGCTGGGTGACATGCCGCATCCCAGGGGTGAGAAGACCGGTCTTGTAAGAGCATCGGTGAATGGCCAGCGCGGCGATTTCAGTGTGGCTGATCTTCAAAAACAGCTTCCGGGTGTCAGCGTGGATATGATCCGACGCGTCTTGAAAGATATGCAGGCCCAAGGCGTGGTGGATTGCCTTGGGCGGGGACGTTCTGCAAAATGGCGTAAAGCGCTTAATTAGGTAATAACTCGTAAATTAGGTAATAAATTAGGTAATGAAATGATTCAGCCCGATGACTTCATCCAGCTTTCCGCTTTGCAACATTATGCTTTTTGCCCAAGGCAGTGTGCACTTATTTATATAGAGCAGATCTGGACGGAAAATCGATTGACTGTCGAAGGCCGGATTTTGCATGAGCGCGTGCACGAAGAAGGCAGCGAAACGCGCGGGGATGTTCGCATTGAGCGCGGCGTGTCGCTGCGGTCATTGCAGCTTGGATTAATCGGCAAGGCTGATGTCATCGAATATCACCGGCAGCCGGATGGAACCTGGCAGGCCTTTCCCGTGGAATACAAACGCGGCAAACCCAAACCGGATGATAGTGACAAGGTTCAGCTTTGCGCGCAGGCAATGTGCCTGGAAGAAATGCTACGTTTAACCGTTCCTGCGGGAGCGCTTTTCTACGGCAAAACCAGGCGGCGTCTGGATGTCGTTTTTGACGAAACACTCCGGCGCGAAACAACCGAGGCTGCGCAAAAGACGCAGGAGTTAATTGAATCGGGAAAGACCCCAAAGCCCGTGTATTCCAAGCGCTGCGAAAGTTGTTCGTTAATGGGCGAATGTATGCCCAAAACGATTCAGAAGAAGCGATCGGTTGAAGGTTATTTAAAAAGGATGCTGGATGAAAAGGATGCCCCCGCCCTTCAACCCCCGCCCGCCAGGGGCAGGGAAGATTCTTAGGTGAAAAGACGTGGAAGAAGTAAGGCATTCGGTTACAAAATGCAACCGGTTGAAGATCGAAGGCAGAAAGTCGGTAACGCATTGTAACCGACTGCAGGGCAATGATGATAGGTAACTGTTAAATACTATTTACAGATTCAATTAGACGTCAGGCAGTTGTAAAGAAATTCTTTTCAACTTCACAGGGGGATCGATGGGAACAAAAAATGATTTGGTAAAACCTGAAGAATCTCGGATGGTCGTGTTTCAGGAAAAATCCATTCGCCGTATATTACACAACAACGAATGGTGGTTTTCTATTGCTGATGTATGCAGCGTTCTTACTGAAAGCGCTGATTCCGGTGCTTACTGGCGAAAATTAAAACAAAGGTTAAGGGAAGAAGGAAGTGAAGTCGTGACATTTTGTCACGGGTTGAAACTTCCTGCCCCTGACGGAAAACAGCGTGAGACCGATTGTGCCAACACGGAAGGTGTTTTCCGTATCATCCAGTCCATTCCGTCCCCCAAAGCCGAGCCGTTCAAACGATGGCTCGCCAAAGTCGGTTATGAGCGTGTGCAAGAGATCGAAGATCCGGAGCTGGCCACCAAAAGAACCAAAGCCCTTTACCGTGCCAAAGGGTATTCCGACGACTGGATTGAAAAGCGTATGCGCGGCATTGCCATCCGGGCGGAACTCACCGACGAATGGAAAAAGCGCCAGGTGGGACGCGATAGAGAATACGCCATCCTGACCGCGGAAATATCCAAAGCCACGTTCGGGTTGACTCCATCGGAATACAAAGAGTTGAAAGGGCTGGAACGTGAAAATCTACGGGATCACATGAACGATCTGGAACTCATCTTTTCCATGCTGGGCGAAGCTGCTACGACGGAAATCACCAAAACGAAAGATGCACAGGGCTTTGACGAAAACCGAACAGCTGCCCGAAAAGGCGGCAAGATTGCCGGTCATGCCCGCGAGAATCTGGAGAAAGAGACAAAAAGGATGGTTGTTTCAAAAGAAAATTATTTAGATCAGGTGGAAAGAAAGAAGCGACTGGAGAAGAAGTGAAAAAGCACCTAAATACTTTATTTGTAACCACACAGGGGGCCTACCTTTCCAAAGAGGGTGAAACTGTAGTGGTCAAAATAAATCAGGAAGTTCGCCTGCGCGTCCCTGTGCATACCATTGGGGGAATTGTCTGTTTCGGCAACGTGTCATGCAGCCCGTTTCTAATGGGCTTTTGCGGTGAAAATGGAGTTGGTCTTAGCTTTCTGACGGAAAATGGCCGCTTCCTGGCGAGGGCGCAGGGGCCGGTGTCCGGCAATGTTCTTCTTCGTCGCGAACAGTACAGACTGGCTGATGATCAGCAATATTCAGCTAAAATGGCCACGTCTTTTGTGATGGGGAAAATCGTCAATTGCCGAACCGTTCTTCAAAGGGCTTTGCGCGATCATTCCGGAAAGATGAATGAATTGCTGGTTCGTAAGGGCATTGACGATCTTGGCCGTTCACTTCGCTCTTTGGAATTGAATCAGTCTCTGGATGAAGTCAGAGGCCTGGAAGGCGATGCCGCGCATACCTATTTCAACGTCTTTGATCATCTGATTGTGGCGCAAAAAGAAGATTTTTCTTTTCAGGAGCGCAACCGTCGTCCGCCGATGGATCATGTAAATTGCCTGTTGTCATTTTTATATACACTGTTGGTGCATGACTGCCGCAGTGCGCTGGAAGCGGTCGGATTGGATCCTGCTGTGGGATTTCTGCATCGGGACAGACCGGGACGTCCCGGTCTGGCACTCGATATGATGGAAGAATTTCGTCCGTTTCTGGCGGATCGCCTGGCATTGTCGCTCATTAATCTCCGTCAGGTTCAGGCGAAGGGTTTTAAGAAAACGGAAGCAGGCGCAGTGATTATGAATGATGAAACAAGAAAAACGCTGCTGGTCGCGTATCAGGAAAGAAAGCAGGATGAAATCATGCATCCATTTCTGGATGAAAAAGTATCGGTTGGAATATTGTTTCATGTTCAGTCCCTCCTCTTGGCGCGTTGCCTGAGAGGCGATCTGGATGGCTATCCACCGTTTATTTGGAAATAGGAATTGCATTATGCTTGTTTTGGTTAGCTATGACGTGGCGATGCAGGATAAAAAGGGGCCGAGACGTTTGCGGCGTGTTGCCAAAGCCTGCCAGGATTATGGACAGCGTGTGCAATATTCCGTCTTCGAATGTATCGTTGATCCTGCACAATGGGCCGTCTTGAGGGAAAGGCTAATCAAGGAAATTGATCCTGAGGAAGACAGTCTTAGATTTTATTTTCTGGGTTCCAATTGGCACAGAAGAATAGAGCATATTGGCGCCAAAAAGACTATTGATCAGGAAGGGCCACTCATTGTTTAAAAGCCTCCGCGAACCTGTAGCGGACAGTATTTTATTTTAGGTTCGCGGTGGTTGTATGCCTTTAAAATAACTTAGTATTTGTAAAAGGCTCTTTGAAAAATTAATATTGTAAAGCCGAAAAAGTGAAGTTTCGCGGTAGAACAGAATAAAAGTCAATATTTGTAATTTATTAGCAGTAAACAGTCGCGCCCCGCGTGGGCGCGTGGATTGAAACTTGAATATATGTCTTATCACATTTAATTTCAGCAGTCGCGCCCCGCGTGGGCGCGTGGATTGAAACCTTGATGCGGGCTTCTAAACTCAGAAAGGAAGGTGTCGCGCCCCGCGTGGGCGCGTGGATTGAAACTATTTCAACCTTCCATCTAAGGTGTTCCAACCTTGTCGCGCCCCGCGTGGGCGCGTGGATTGAAACACTGGTCACAGACAGTTCAGGGTCAGTAAATATGTCGCGCCCCGCGTGGGCGCGTGGATTGAAACCTGTAGTAGTGAAGTCGGTTGCGGAACTGGTTGCCGTCGCGCCCCGCGTGGGCGCGTGGATTGAAACTCTGTCTGCCTGCCTGACCATTGCCTGGCTCTGTGTCGCGCCCCGCGTGGGCGCGTGGATTGAAACTTTTTGCACAGGACTTAGGACCTGCGCTGTGCAGTCGCGCCCCGCGTGGGCGCGTGGATTGAAACCAAAACCTAAGGGAGACCCCTGGAATAGTAAAAAGGTCGCGCCCCGCGTGGGCGCGTGGATTGAAACCTTTTTTTGCTCCAGAATAGTATAAATTTCCTCAGGTCGCGCCCCGCGTGGGCGCGTGGATTGAAACTTAGGCATACACGACGGAGAGCGAGTAGTGCGCTCGTCGCGCCCCGCGTGGGCGCGTGGATTGAAACTTTTGACCGATATTCGATTGTCAAAGATCAATTTCGTCGCGCCCCGCGTGGGCGCGTGGATTGAAACCTTTCAGACAAGTCCCAGATGAATCGTGACGCAAGTCGCGCCCCGCGTGGGCGCGTGGATTGAAACCATAAGCGTCTTTGGCGATTGCCCCTACGTAAAGTCGCGCCCCGCGTGGGCGCGTGGATTGAAACTGAACAAGTGGACCGATGTCGGACAGCAAATGGTCGCGCCCCGCGTGGGCGCGTGGATTGAAACCGGGTATGTGCATCAGCGGGACCGCTACCCGGCGCGTCGCGCCCCGCGTGGGCGCGTGGATTGAAACGACAGCAATATCGAAACGACCTACATCGCCTTCGTCGCGCCCCGCGTGGGCGCGTGGATTGAAACAGAATGTCCATTAGGACGGAAGCGGAACAAAAAAGTCGCGCCCCGCGTGGGCGCGTGGATTGAAACAAGTGCGGGCCGATCACCGATGACGCCATCGTTGGTCGCGCCCCGCGTGGGCGCGTGGATTGAAACTGTCCAGATTTAAAGGCTTATCATCTCAATCATGTCGCGCCCCGCGTGGGCGCGTGGATTGAAACGCTTCACCGCACCCCCTCCTTTGTTAGTCCTTTGTCGCGCCCCGCGTGGGCGCGTGGATTGAAACGCCTGCCTCTGTCTGTCTGCCTCTGTCTGCCTGCGTCGCGCCCCGCGTGGGCGCGTGGATTGAAACCAATAAAACCCATAGCAACATCAACAGAAAGGGTGAGTCGCGCCCCGCGTGGGCGCGTGGATTGAAACATGAACATCTTCTTAGTAAATTTGCCTCGATTTCGTCGCGCCCCGCGTGGGCGCGTGGATTGAAACCCTGGCTGACCATTGCCTGCCTCTGTCTGCCTGGTCGCGCCCCGCGTGGGCGCGTGGATTGAAACCACTTCTCCAGGAGAAATATCTGACCGACTTCTGTCGCGCCCCGCGTGGGCGCGTGGATTGAAACGCCTCTAAGGCGCGGATCACCGGGGCGCGGCTGAGTCGCGCCCCGCGTGGGCGCGTGGATTGAAACATCCCCGGAGACGGCGTCGTCGGCCCTGGGGATAGTCGCGCCCCGCGTGGGCGCGTGGATTGAAACATTTTACCTCTGCTCCTTCCTCTCCCGCAAGCAATGTCGCGCCCCGCGTGGGCGCGTGGATTGAAACTGTTGGCCCCGGCCGCCGAATAGGACGTCGGTACCGTCGCGCCCCGCGTGGGCGCGTGGATTGAAACCTGCCGCCGACCGGGTGGACACGACCGTCTATGCGTCGCGCCCCGCGTGGGCGCGTGGATTGAAACGCACGCCTGGCGGCGATCCGTTTACCCAGCCGAAGTCGCGCCCCGCGTGGGCGCGTGGATTGAAACACCCAGCCGAACGCGAACGGATCCGTCAACGTCGGTCGCGCCCCGCGTGGGCGCGTGGATTGAAACTGAATGGGTCCCAGGGGCGGATCACGATCAGCGACGTCGCGCCCCGCGTGGGCGCGTGGATTGAAACCATCCGGAGGATATCCAGGCCGCGTGGGTGCTGAGTCGCGCCCCGCGTGGGCGCGTGGATTGAAACAAAGACGGTCCACAACTTGTACAGGTCATGATCCGTCGCGCCCCGCGTGGGCGCGTGGATTGAAACCCGCTGTATGGGTCCTCCTTAACGACCTCTTCAAGTCGCGCCCCGCGTGGGCGCGTGGATTGAAACTCAGGCATACATGACGGAGAGCGAGTAGTGCGATGTCGCGCCCCGCGTGGGCGCGTGGATTGAAACGTGTCGAGTGCTATCACGCTGCGTAAGTGCTCCGTCGCGCCCCGCGTGGGCGCGTGGATTGAAACTCGGCGGGGGGGGGGGGGGGGGACAGGCAATGGGTCGCGCCCCGCGTGGGCGCGTGGATTGAAACATAACGGACTGCAAACAATTACAGCGATCCGCCGTCGCGCCCCGCGTGGGCGCGTGGATTGAAACGTGCTGCTGTTAATACTGTGCCTGTCAAGTTGCCGTCGCGCCCCGCGTGGGCGCGTGGATTGAAACTACTCTCTTCGGGCATCCATATGCATCTTCGGAGGTCGCGCCCCGCGTGGGCGCGTGGATTGAAACCATCCCGACCGGCAGAGACCTTGCCGCCGCTGTGTCGCGCCCCGCGTGGGCGCGTGGATTGAAACTGGCCGTGATCGGCGAAGTCGGCAGCGGCAAAAGTGTCGCGCCCCGCGTGGGCGCGTGGATTGAAACTGGGCGGACGGATATCAGCACTGCGGGCACGCAAGGTCGCGCCCCGCGTGGGCGCGTGGATTGAAACGTGGTGGAGATGGGGTGCCGTAACGACACCTCCGTCGCGCCCCGCGTGGGCGCGTGGATTGAAACCAGATCTACATCGAACAGGAGCCCTGGGAAGAAGTCGCGCCCCGCGTGGGCGCGTGGATTGAAACTCGAACGCGCTGGGATCACAGAGGCGCTTAAAGCGTCGCGCCCCGCGTGGGCGCGTGGATTGAAACGGGTAACGCTTGCCAGCCTGGTTCAGGTCCTGTGTCGCGCCCCGCGTGGGCGCGTGGATTGAAACTTTGGACACGTTTGCCAATTTCTCAGGAGTCACAGTCGCGCCCCGCGTGGGCGCGTGGATTGAAACGTTTCCAGAAAGCGAAGGGCAAGATATCCTGGGGTCGCGCCCCGCGTGGGCGCGTGGATTGAAACCTGGCCAAAGTAACAATGGAAGAACGGCTGATCCGTCGCGCCCCGCGTGGGCGCGTGGATTGAAACTGGATCAGTTCGTCTTTCGGACGCATGGCGCGGAGTCGCGCCCCGCGTGGGCGCGTGGATTGAAACCGGAGAAACCCATCAAGGACGCCCTGATCAACCGTCGCGCCCCGCGTGGGCGCGTGGATTGAAACCGGAAAAGCCCGAGATAGGGCAGGACGTGAATCGTCGCGCCCCGCGTGGGCGCGTGGATTGAAACCAGGTTATTGCGGAAAGACAGGACCTCATAGGTGTCGCGCCCCGCGTGGGCGCGTGGATTGAAACCACTGTGCGGATGGTAGCGGGTTATCCCGTCGGGTCGCGCCCCGCGTGGGCGCGTGGATTGAAACCGGTTCGCCCCGGCCGCCGAGTAGGACGTCTCCAGTCGCGCCCCGCGTGGGCGCGTGGATTGAAACTGAGTTCCGTCTGGCCGATCAGAATGATGCCCAAGTCGCGCCCCGCGTGGGCGCGTGGATTGAAACTCATGCAAATCATGTAAATCGTGGTTGACTGATGTCGCGCCCCGCGTGGGCGCGTGGATTGAAACAGCAGCACCTCGGTGAGGGGGTGCGCCCCACAAGAGTCGCGCCCCGCGTGGGCGCGTGGATTGAAACAGGCCGAGCGCCCCAACGAGATGCATCACATCGAGTCGCGCCCCGCGTGGGCGCGTGGATTGAAACTCTAAGAGCTAACTCATTTCCAACATTTCCAACGTCGCGCCCCGCGTGGGCGCGTCATTTACATGCCTTAAAAGGCGTGGCACCATTGAAGCATGGACAGCAGCAGTGCGTCTTTCCACCAGTCGTCGGCACGAATTGCCTCAAATAAAATGTAACTGCAGAGGTAGATAAAAGAGAGTTATTAGTTTGACAAACAAAGCACGAACCAATATACTGTCGGCCAGTCAAGACTTAATTGCCGAGGTGAAAAGGAGATTTGGAAATGCAACCAGCGAAATCTTTGGA
>Ga0255346_1006993_pt1 | contig 10754 bp, 10 predicted proteins | sample wastewater_treat_FD_194410 | JGI IMG/M metagenome (GOLD analysis project Ga0255346, IMG submission 194410) | Wastewater microbial communities from Lulu Island WWTP, Vancouver, Canada - plant22 | ecosystem: Engineered > WWTP > Wastewater > Unclassified | place: Canada: Vancouver, British Columbia... | reverse complement strand
CAAGGTGGGATGGCATATGACCGAAGAAGATCCGCTGTCAATTGTTCAGGTGAGATATGCACGTGGAGAGATAGATACTGCAGAGTATAATGAATTTTACTCATGTTTTTTAAAAAATATCTCGTTCCAGCAGGTACCGTCACTAAATATTGCATCTGAGCGTTATGCAAATGGTGAGATATCAATCGGGGAATACAAGGAGATAATTTCACATCTTCTCAATGATATCAGCAATTATCAGCAGAGCGCTCCGCTCAGAGTTGTCCATTTAAGATATGCAGAAGGGGTGATAGAGACAGAAGAGTTTGAGGAGAAGATAGATGTATTAATGAAAGATATCCCTGCATATCCTCATACCCCTCCACTTTCAGTTCTTTTCATGAGATATGCCAAAGGTGAAATTGATAACCTGCGTTACCAGGAGATGCTAAACCATCTTGTGACATATTCCATGCCAGCCCTTCCGGAGAAGGGGGATGAAGGAGCTGCTGCTTCTCCCGGTGCACAAAAAAACGTAGCACCTGCTCCTAAGCCGGGTGGGGCCGGAGCAGGAGAAAAAGCCCCCACTTCATCCCCTCCGCTTGCGCCACCCCAGGCGCCAGATCCCTACCGGTTAAATATTTCAGCCCAGGTCCATGGGGTTTCACCCATGGCAGGAGAAGCGCAAGTTGTTCATCCGGAGACCCACGAAGGGATGCAAAGGGCGGTTGAAGCTGGCGGACTGGGTTCTGCTCCAATGGACATGAATGAACATGAAATCATGGTTGAAACTGCCCCGGATATCACCGCAGAGCAGGGATCATATCATATAACAGATATCAGTGCATCTTCCACCCCGGTCACGGTCCTGGTTAAACCAGAATCTGACATGGCAAAGAAAGAGACAACAATCTCTTTTAAACAGAATATCGTTGAAGTCAAGCCGGAGGAAGAGGCGACAAAACAATCAGAACAGGAGAAGGCTTTGCCAGGCACGGCTCCTGAACCGGAAAATGTCATCACCGAGGTCGCCACATCACCTTCAGGAAATCACCAGAAGATAAAAGCATTGATAAAACAGGGAAAATACTTTGAATCGATAACCCGTCTTGATGAGATGCTGTCGCAGTCACCAGATGATTACCGTTCATTATTCCTGAAAAGCATTGCACTATTTAATATAGGTAAGGGCGACGAGGCACTTGAGATATTAAGCAAGGCAAAAGAGACCTGCACCAACAAGGATGATGCAAAGGAGATCGAACGGATATACAGTCATATCGCACAGAAAGGTGGCAGTAAAAACGGACAGAAGAAAGAGAAAGAAAGCCCTCCGGAGAAAACAAAAAACCCGGCCAAAGTTCCTTCCCTAACCGACCATCCTGAGCGGGAGATGAATAAAAATTCTGCTGAAATTGAGAGTATCTGTACAAAGGCCCAGAGTCTTATTGATGCAGAGGATTATAAAGGGGCAAATGAAGTCCTTGCTGACATCCAGGAACTGGTAAAAGATATCCCGGTGGAGACAATGCAAAAGGAGTCCATTGATGATTTATTTGCTGCCAAAGGTTTTGTCCTGTACCAGATGAAAGATTTCTGTGAGGCGAAAAAATTCTTTAAGGAAGCTACAAAGATAAATCCAAAGAACGAGACAGCAATCCACTATCTGAATGATATCAGGGTTCGTGACTGCAACAAATTTGTAAGGCATGTATGAGTCATGGAAAATCCATGACCATTTTTTCTCCTGTACCACAGTTCAGAAACAAATACTATCTTTTATATAATATATTGGATAATTGTATCATACAGATATCTGACCTGTTTGTGGGATGTGAGCCCCCGGTGTCCGGAACGGAGGTATATGATGAATGAAGAAGAGGATATGCTCGAACTCCTCGATGATGAGGGGACGGCCGACCAATTTGACCTGGAACTGGATGAGCCGGAAGAGGAAATACTGTCCGAAGTGGACGAGAGCATAAAAGAAACAAAACCTGAACCAGGGGATTTGGATAAATCGGAAGAACGAGGGGACCTGGATGAATCGGAAGAACCTGTAGCGCATGAGATCGAGATCGATATCCGTCTGATTATTGCTGCAGTTGTAGCCATTGCAGCGATAATTGTTGCTTCGGTTTTCGTCATACCAATACTGATGCCCTCAGGGCCGCCTGAAGTGGTGATGACACCAAGCCAGTCTGGAGAAGACCTGTTTTTGTACTATGAATCAGGCCCTGTTCTTCAGGAACAAGACCTGCGGTTCACTTTAGGGGGCGCTGAAATTCCAATGGGAAAGATCATGCTGATGGGGGGCATGAACTGGCCATGGGAGCAGGGAACTGTCCTCAAAATTGATACGTCAGGGTATGAAAAACCTGCAACTATTGCGGTCATTTACACCAAAGGAGATGGAGAAAATCTCATTTATTCAACTGGTGCAGAACCAACTCCAACCCCTACACCAACTCCTACACCTGAACCAACTCCTGAACCGATCATAACACCGGAGATCCTGGTTCCACATCCACAGGAAGAACCAGACTGGCAGATCCCGTTTGATGGTTTTGCAGATAAGGCCCTGATCAGGTTTGATGCCAGACCGACATCAGGCATTCAGCCATTGACGGTTCAGTTTGCAGACCAGACGCAGATATGTGCACAAAACCGTTCCTGGGACTTTGGCGACGGTATGTCTTCCAATGTGAGGTACCCTGAACATACCTATCCTTTCCCAGGAACTTACATGGCAAGCCTTGATCTGGTATTTTGCGATCCTGGTGAGTCATCAGACTCTCCAGTAAAAGAGATCACCGTGTTACCGGTTGACAGGCAGGACGTGCTCCTTTCAGGTCCCGGGACTGCAAACATTGATGCAGGAGGAGTATTGTTCTTCACTGTCAAGGGCCCTGGAATGATCATCAGGATAGGTGGCAGGGATCACTATCTTGAAAAGGGCGACCTTGTAAGTATTATGATTAATAATGGTGGAACCGGGTCCATCTCCATAATAAACAATGCAATCATCCAGTTCAACTTTGATAATGTATCAGTCTGGATAAATGGAGAGGAATATGAAACCGGGTGGCTGACAAACATCAATATCAACCAATATGAACAGATTGCATCGTCAGACATCACTTTCAGGATTATCGCCAGAGAACCAGGTCTTAAAGGACTTGTGAATGGAATTCCATCAATTGTTGCAAGCCCTGGTCAGATGATAACTCTGCATAATGCAGGGACAGACTCAACAGGGAAATTATTATTCAGTATTCAGGATGGGGCAGGATTTTCCTTCAGGGGTGGTATTGAGTCTTACGAGGTCACCACCCCTTTTTGAATATTTATAAATCGAAGATAAATCCATAAATAAGCAGTCAGATTAAGCTGCAGACAGATGCAGAAACCGGATGGGTTTGGAAATGAGAAAAGAACGTGCAATGACACAGATACAGACGATCATGGCCATGACAGCGGTTATGGTTGTGCTGTTTCTACTGGGTGTTATCCTGGTTGTCTGGAATCCGATACCAGAACGGATACCAGAGGCTAAAATTAGTATTGAAGGGGAGGGCGACTCCATCGTGATGCAGCATATTGAGGGGGATTCATTCTTGTCTGATCGTCTTATCATCAAGGTGAATGGAGATGTCCAGCCAAACACTAACATGAACTTTATGGGGGGTTCATGGCCATGGTCAGCTGGTGAGAGGATCCAGTTTTTTTATCCGGCACCGGATGCTCCAAGACTGGTTGAGATTTATTATGTGACCAACAAAGGGGAGAGTCTCCTGATTGACAAGACAAGACTTGATCCTCCGCCGGTTGTATCTGCAACTCCTCTTCCGGTTGAGATGGTGCTGCCAGTGACGCCGACACCGCTTCCAACAAACATACCTGTCAATCTTAAGGATGCAAATCCATTCCAGCCACCAATCAGTGACTTTACCGCAGAACCCAGGGTTGGAGATCCACCCCTGACGGTTACGTTCCATGATTTAAGTTATGGACAGGTTACAGACTATCTATGGAGTTTTGGTGACGGGGCTACTTCTACTCTGCAAAATCCGGTCCATACGTACTTTGTTCCAGGAACTTACACGGTCAGTCTTCTTGTAACAAATGACTATGGCTCTAACCGGCGTACAGCAGGAGACTTTATCACCATTGGATCACCACCGGTTGCAAAATACCTGGCTGAACCTGCCGGGGGCCAGGCGCCCCTGACCGTACAGTTTACTGATCTCTCAACAGGCAACCCAAAGAACTGGGAATGGTCCTTTGGCGACGGGACCCAGTCATCTGAAAAAAATCCTGTCCACATCTTCCAGAGTGCCGGTCGGTATAATGTGACGCTGCGGATCACCAATGCATATGGAACAGATAAGTACTCACAGGAGACCGGGATCAATGTAACAGCTCCAACTCTCATGGATGTATACCTGGCAGGAAGTATCAACGGTGCGCTGGTCCCTGATGGATATATCAGGCTCAGGGTAACAGACCCTGCAAGCTCCATGAAGATTGCCGGTAAGATCTACAATTTCGAACCTGGGGACATGATCCAGCTCATCTATGGATCAGGATCCACAGATGGAACCATATCCACCGATAAGAACAGGTTTACCGCGTTTAATTTCAACGATATCACCCTTGTCAAGAATGGAGAAACCATTGCACGGGGGCCGGTTAACAGCTTCTCTATCGGAGGGTTTGACAGTTTTTCATCAACGATGAATATTATCATTCCAAAGGGAGATCCATATAAAGTCTTATACATTAACTCAGAGCCTTACCAGTATGTTGAAAGCCCAAGGTTCACCTTTTCCGGGATTGGGCCCGACAGAGACAACAGGTTCTTTTACCAAAGATCGGCCCAGAGCATGAACTTCCAGGGTGGAATTGCCGAACTGACTATGGGGTGAAAAAGCCGGGTAATCGGCAACCTTTCATTCCTGGCATCCGATATCATAGATACAATAGTATGCCAGATCACAGACTTTTATTTTCATTAATAGGTTTTTTACTGGTGATTGCCCAAGCGGGCTGTGTCATTGCAGATACAACATTATATGAAACAGACTTTTCCAATGCAGAAGGATGGGAGACTAATAGTCCGTCTTCATTTTACCATGATGAAAAGTCAGGGCGGTACCATTACCAGATAACAGGAGGCACAGGATCTTATGCATGTATTCCTCTTTCAAAACCTCACGCCGGGCCGTTCACACTTGAATTTGACGTTTACCCTGTCCTGACTGAAGAGAAGAGTTCATTTCGGTTCGGGATAGGAACTGAAGGATATGACAGCCAGAGAGGATCGACAATCATTGCAGAGCTCTATAATCAGAATGGCGAAAAGGCTTTTGCACTTACTGCCATAACAAAAGAGAACCTTCGCTCACAGACATTTTCTATCCCAGGAAAAGGGAATTATGGTGGAAACACCGTGCGATTTTCGGACGGTGAGGAGTACCATATCAGGCTTGCCTGGTACACTGGAGAGAGCCGCGTCAGCATGACTGTCACTGCTCCTGGTGACAACACCCCCTTATTCAGCCACTTTGTAATGGTTACCGGTAAAATGGAGGACTTTACTCACCTGTTCCTGACTTCAATAGGTGAAGGGCAAAATGGAAGAAAAGCCGAAGGATATATCGACAACATCAGCCTGAAAACCCTAACAATGGTAAATATTGCACCAGAGTCCACAACCGCCACGAATACTCCCACACCAGCACCAACGCTGGTTTCGAGCGTTACCGGCCTGCCAGACGCCGGATCAGGTGAGATTGTGCATGAGAAGAATGATGATACTGAAGATGAGGAGGAGATAAGCCCAATTCAGAGGAGAACGCCACTTCCCACACCTCCCACGCCGGTTCCAACTGAAAAATCAGGACTTTTCCCATTAGTTGTAATTTTAGGAGCAGGAGTTGTGTTTTTACAATTCAGGGATTAACCATGGACGAACATATTATAGAAGCTGTAGGAAAGTGCAGGGTTGTCGTCAGGGATGGCAGAGTAGTGGATGTTGGCATGCCCAGAATAAGTAGCTGCCCGCTTGCACGCCGGTTTGCCTGCCCGGTCGATGAAATAACACCAGAGGCAGTAAGAGATAATGTCCAGAACCGGATTGATTCTTATGGCATGTGCACTCCCTTAAGGGAGCTTACTTCAGAGGAGATTTTCGTCGGATTCGGGGCATCTGAAGTCATCAGCACATCACTAAAAAGCAGGTTTATCGATGCGGCGGTCATCGCCTGTGATGGCGCAGGGACCGTTGTTGTGACCAGACCTGATATGGCACAGGGAATTGGGGGACGCATGTCAGGACTTATCCGCACCACTCCAATACCAGAAGTCATCAATAGAATAATCGAAGGTGGAGGAATCGTTGCTGATCCCCTTAATGCATCCCTTGATCCTCTTGCGGGTGTACTTGCAGCAAAAAATGCCGGGCATGAACACCTGGTCGTGACAATACATGATCCAGAAGATGCAAAAAGAGTCAGGGAACATGATCCTGATGCCATAATTATAGCTGTGCATACCACAGGCTATTCGGCTGGGGATGCAGAGATGGTCAGACAGTACGCAGATATTGTCACCGCCTGTGCTTCAGGTACTGTCCGTGAGATCTGCGGGCCTTATGCCGTACTTCAGGCAGGATCCTCAGTGCCAGTCTATGTCCTTACACCCGCTGGAAAACACCTCATTCTCCTGCGGATGGCTGCAATAGATTACCCGCTCTTTACAACCCATGCAGACCTTCCTGTATCAGGTGAGAGATGCCCTAAGCCCCTGGTCTGACAAATGTTTATTTATCCCAGTAAGGAGAATTGAAAAATATGATGAGATTAATTAAGACAGGAACACTTTTTACGCTATGTATTTTTCTTGTTTCATCCCTCTCCATGGCTGCACCAGTTACAAAAGAGATGACCTTTTTCACCGAAGAGTACCCGCCGTTTAACTACCTGGAAAATGGTGTCCCATCCGGCCTGTCGGTGGATCTCTTAAAGACCGCCTTTGAAAGGGCAGGCATTACAATTAAAGACGAAGATATCAACCTCATGGCCTGGTCTGATGCATACAGGATGGTTCAGGAAAACAACAATACCGGGATATTTTCCATAGTGCGAACACCTGAACGTGAACAACTCTTCAGATGGGCAGGACCCCTGATGCAATGTCCACTTGTTTTTTTTGCTGAAAACAGATCCCTGAAGACAGAGAGACCTGACAATAAAGATCTCCGTGCAGTCGTGATAAAAGATGACATAGGATTCTATAAAGGATTGGAATCGGGAATACCGGAGGAGAAGATCTTCCAGGTGACAACCCCGGCTGAAGCTATACAACGGCTGGTAGACGGAACATCAGATGTCTGGATATATGGCCAGTATCCTGGAGAGAGTATCATTCAGACCATCGCAGAAGATCCGGATTCTTTTTTCATTCTGGATGATTTAGGCAATTTTTCTTATTATATAGCATTCAATCTGAACTCTGACCCTGAAATTATTGAAAGTTTCCAGGCTGAACTGGATGCAATGAAAAAAGACCGAAAGGATGACGGAATTACTACCTATGAAAAGATTGTAGGAAAATATATCGGCCCTGGATGTACAGAGAGGTCGCAGACCATGGAGCAGGTAACTAATCTTGTAAACCTGGCGGCTGATGCGATGAGCCGGGATGCAACAGGAACCATTGCAGATATCCAAAGCGGGCGGCATCCATACATAGATAGAAATGATCCCTCACTATATGTGTTCATTTTTAGTACAGGAGTTGACATGATTGCAAATGCAGCCCAGCCTGAACTTGCCGGAACGAATTTTTCAGGAAAAACTGATGTGTCAGGAAAGAAATTCAGGGATGAGATCGTTACGAATGCATTAAAACAAGGTCATGGCACAGTTCGTTATTCGTACTCAAATCCACTTGAAACAGGAATTTTTTATAAAGAGACTTATTACACCCTTGTAACCGGCAGTGATAAGAGACAATATATCGTGTGTGCGGGCCGTTACCTTCCGTGCGATGATATCTGATCGACGATAACAGGCCTATCTTCTTCTTTTTTTCACGTGAAAGAGCCTTGTCTGTTCTTCCCGTTCGAGTTCTTCCCTGGCTGCAGAGATTGTTTTAATCGACTGCTTAAGCGAAGGAATAACAACGTGTTCCAGGGCTTTGACCCTTCTGTTTATACGTTCTATCTCCGATAAAAGATGGCTTAGCGCAGCTGCATTACCTGCATATGCAATAATTGCCTCTACCAGGCCTTCATAAGCATCAGCAAGATCATCAATAACCATTGAAGTTCCCAAAAGGCCATATCCGCGAAGTGTGAGATCGGTTCTGACATTATCTCCGGTTATCACCGGCACGCGGACACCGAACAGATTCTTTTCTGAAAGTTCAATTTCTGTTTTTGATTCGACCGAATAAGCTGCAATAGTAAGATTTAGCATACCTTCAATCATGTATGCAGGGGCCAGGAGATGTCTTACCCTGCGATGACGGGCAATCAGGAGTTCATATTCAGCCTTGACCTTTGGAGTAAGCCTTGTCACTTCCATTATAAGCCCGTCAAGTTTCATCTGCAAAGTCTTATGGGATTTTATCGCGATTTTTAACCTTGTTTTTAATACAAGCAGCTCAGATTTCGTAGGCCTGACATCGCGAAGGTATGGCATCTCATATCACCAGGTGCTGCCTGATAAAGTCCGGGCTTACTCCAAACTGTTTACCCCTTGCTATAGCCCGCAGATTCATCACCTCATACTTTTTACGTTCAAGGTAAGAGATGATAGGCAGGACAGAAAACTGGTGACGCCTGGCAAGGCCATCAAGATGGTGAAGCAGCATGGTATTTACCGCGATCACGATGGTATTGAGGGGAGTTTTATGAGCTGCCCATCTACTCCATATAAACTCTGCAGCATCGGTATCGCAGACACTCTTATCACATCGCAGAGTTCCGAGCGCCTTTGTCAGCAATGCCAGGATGCCGGCATTGGACAGTTCATTGACGAACTCTTCCCGGTCAGTTACTCCGTACAATCTTTGAAAGTCGTTTGGAGTCCGGTACCCTCCTGGGATCATATAAGGAGTGATATCACGGACATTGCTTCCTGCACGAAGTCTGAAGATGTTTCTTATGTTTTGTATATCTATCTCAAAACGCAGGTGAGGAATGATGACATCACCACCCTGGTAGCCGGACTTTGCATCTGTCAGAAGATTGGAGTAGTACGCGATATAGAGATCATTTTCAAGAGATGCAAAAGTTCCACGTTTGTATTCACCTGAGATCCGTGATGACAGGATGTCATGACCGGTCCAGCTGGAGAGGTGACTAATTATCTCTGTTACGGACCGGAGAGCCAGGAGCTGGTCCAGCTTTATTGGATCCAGGATTCCTGCCGGGATCAGCACAGCTCTTATCTTGTCGGCAGGTATCTGAAACTGGCAGCCACGCAGGATAAGCATGACGTTTTCGATGTCATACCGAGTGAAGTAACGTTCTGCAAGATCGTGTAAGCCACCGGGTGCAATAGAGAGGATATTTCGATAAGTTTTAGCAAGGTTTTTGGTGAGTGCCTGTTCTATTAACTCTATCTCCGGGTATGAATGTAGGAGAGTATGTACTTCCTCGTGATACCCTGATTCTCCGATAAACCGGATGAACTCTGATAGCTCCATGTTCAGGAGCCGGTTGTACTGATCTGATGTGATAAGACTTTTTTTCCGGAGTACTATCCGGGTACAGAGATACCGGTACGAGGAAGGGGTTACAAGGTACGGGTTGAAGAAATGATTAAAAGTCATCCCAGTTTTTTACCTTATCTTCAATAACCACAAGAGACAGTGTTGTGAATTCATTTGCTCCATCTCCACATTCATTCCTTGTATTCCAGGGATCTATCTTTATAGTCAGGTGAACTGGTCGCCTGGGGATATCGTGGGGGATCATGAAACGCAGCTGAAACATGGCTGATGTTCCTCCTTTCAGGGGAGAAAAATTATCTACGACGGGAATTAACGGGGTTTCACCAAGCCATGCTTCCACCGGCACATTCCCGGGATAAACATCATCCCCGCCCTGGTTTTTTACGATGATACGGGGAGTTAATGATCTTCCTGCCCTTGTATAAGCAAAGTCTTTGTCAAGCGTGACCTTTTCCAAGACATAATCGTGGCATTCTGGCAGGGAAGAAATGACCATGGCAGGCGCAGAGAAAACGATGGAAGATGGATCTGTGGAATTGTCTGCAAAAGCATAACCTGCGAACATGAGAAGCATAACGATACTGGTAACCAGGTAAATTTTCCTACTGTTCATTATAATACCTCAATATGCCAGAATAATTATCTATTACATGTGAGGAAAGGTTTTCCTGCTTGTCATTCTTATTTGTCATTATTTAAAACCGCTCCTCTTTCATTTCCTTCTTCGGATATGACATGTGTTCCTCATATAATAACACAATTAACTATAAATTCCGTCGCACCCGATAAAAATTGCGGTTGCTCCGGACATCCTGTAGTTACCCGGGTTTTCCCCCGGAAAGCTTATACCGGTAATAAGACACCCATTAAAGGAGATCTAAATGGAAGGATGTTCATCGTACAGGGAGATTGATATGACTGAGGGTCGGATCGACCCGGAACGTGTTAGAACACTTGCAGGGTGCTGGGGTGTCACAGTCACAGCTGATGGAAAGGTGAGGATTCCGGTATGCAGTTATGATGATGTGCTG
>Ga0255346_1006988_pt1 | contig 10757 bp, 5 predicted proteins | sample wastewater_treat_FD_194410 | JGI IMG/M metagenome (GOLD analysis project Ga0255346, IMG submission 194410) | Wastewater microbial communities from Lulu Island WWTP, Vancouver, Canada - plant22 | ecosystem: Engineered > WWTP > Wastewater > Unclassified | place: Canada: Vancouver, British Columbia... | reverse complement strand
ATCCGATAAAAGGTTGTGGCGGCGGATCGCACGGCGGATGGTCAACACCTCCGGATGATCAGGTGCGGCTTCATGCAGCAGATCGGCACAGATCCGCGATGCGACCGACCATTCGCGGTTTTTGATCGCTTTGCGGGCGCGCAGCAGGTCGCGCTTGAGTATCAACTCGGGAAGCTGCCGCCGCTCCTGTTCAAAAACGTGCTTGTCTTCAGAAAGCTCTCGGTATTGGTCGATGAAGGCGGCGGCGCGCTCGAAGTTTTCGGCGCGCAACTCTATCGGCACATGCTCCTTCAACTGCTCGCGCCTGCGGATATTCTTTTCGGCCCGGTCGCGCAGGCTACCCACTTCGGCGAGAAGCGCACGTCCCGAAGGACCGGCCGGCTCGAAACCATGCACGCGGCCCGCCATGGAGATCACCCGCTCAAAACGTTTCTGCTCATCCGCCTCACGCATCTTACCGAGATGATGCAAGAGCGTTTCGTACGCGCGCGCATCCGCCCCGCAGTTCCCGCAGTACTGCACGCCAACAAACGTTTCGGCGTCGCACTCGGGACAACTCTCCGAGCCGTCCCAGCCGCACTCCGCGCAAAACTTGGTCGTGAGCGGATTGACGGCATCGCACCACTTACAGCGCCAGGTGGTCTTGACCGTGGGGGTCTCGACGCGCGTCTTGGTCTGGATGTGATGCAGGGCTTCGTTAAAGGCAGCGGCTGATTGCCAACGCTGCTCGCGATCCGTAGCCAACGCCTTGACCACCACTTCGCGCAGCGGTACCGGAACATCCTGTTCGCGGAAATAGCGCGGGTTCTGGCCGGTGATCACGAAATAGAGCAAAGCCCCTAAGCCGTAGACGTCGGCGCGCTCATCCGAGAGGCTGGCGTCAGACTCTTGCTCCGGTGCGCCGTACCCCAGCGACAGCAGCTTCTCGCCCGGCACGGTGAGCTTGACCTCCTCCTTGCGCATCAGGCGCGCCAGGCCGAAATCCACGATCTTGGGTTCGTTACTCTTATCCAGCAGCACATTGCTCGGCTTGAGGTCACGGTGAATCACGCCGTTGGCATGGGCATAGGCGATCGCCCGCCCGATCTTCAGCATGATATCGACCGCCTCATCAGACGAAAGTTGGCCGTGCCGCGACACATATTGTTCGAGCGTCAGGGGCGGATTCGGCTGCACCAAACCGCCCGCGCCGGCCTCTTTCTGGACATTGGTCTGGTCCGGACCGGCCACATACTCCATGACGATGTATGGACCGTCATCGTCCTCGCCCAAAGAGTAGATATGCACGATGTGCACATGGCTGAGCGTAGCAACCGCCCGCGCCTCGTGCAGGAAGCGCTGGCGCAGTGTCGGGATAGCCTGCGCCTGGCTGTTGAGGCGCTTGATCGCCACAAAGCGCCCTAGGCGGCGGTCACGGGCAAGATAGACTACTCCCATGCCACCATTGCCGATCCTGCTGTAGATCGTGTATTGATCGAACAACTGGTCGTTGCGCGGCTCGTCAAATTTCGGTTCGGTGGGCGTCGCCCCGATCCGCACCGTCGGCGGCTCTTGAGATGACGCCGGAACAATCCGCTCGGTCGGCGGCCCCCCGGACGAATCCGGCGCGAGCCGTTCGGTCGGCGGAATCTGAATTCTGGCTGTATTATCCTGCTGCACACACACTCCTAAGCCGCGCGCCATCAACACCGGAACAGCGGATACTGAGGCGAACGAACCGTACCCTCAACAGTATACGCTTAGTCTCTGGCTCCGTCAAACCGTGCACCGCCCTCACTCAATCATCACATCCGCGACCACTGGGAAGTGATCGGATGGATAAAGCTGGTTCTCTGAGTCGTCAAGCGTGGCATGGGAAAGAACGTGGATGCCGGCCGAAACGAAGATGTAGTCGATCGGCTGGCCTTCCGGACGCTCAACGTATTTGAAGCCGGAGAACGTCTTCACCGGCCCGGTATGGGGCGTCCGGGAGATATCAAAGCTGTCGCGCAGGTTGGCGGTGGCAACCGCGTAAGGCCCGCCCGCCGCATGCGGATCTTTCGGCCCGGCGCGATTGAAGTCCGCCTGTAGGACCGCCACGTCGACGGGACACTTGTCAGGTGTCGCATTCATATCACCGGTCAAGAACACCGGCCTGCCCTGCGCATAACGCGCCATACGCTCTAGAATCAGCTTCATGCCGTTATGCCGCGCATCTTTGCTGACATGATCGAGATGGGTATTGAAGGTCACAAAGGTCTTGCCGGTTTTCAGATCCTTCATGTCGGCCCACGTACAGACACGCGTACAGACCGTTTTCCACGATTTCGATCCGGACACCTCGGGCGTCTCGGAGAGCCAGAAGGTACCGCTCTTTCTCACCTCGAAGCGGTCTTTTCTGTAAAAGATGCACGAAAACTCTCCGCGCCGTTTGCCATCATCGCGACCGACTCCGACGTACGTCCACGATGCACCCAAACGGGCCAACATATCGTCGATCTGATTGGCCTGCGCTTCCTGCAAACCGACCAAGTCAAACCCTCGCTTGGTGATCAGCGCGCACACGCGGTCCACACGGCAAGTCCAAGAGTTCGGCGGCTTGTCCGCCGGTCTCTCCACGCTGGCGCCGGCCAGCCGGATGTTGAACGTCGCGATACGGAATGGCTCCGTTTGCACTGCCGCCTTCGGCGCAAGCGGCGCATAAAGCCCTGTCGTTCCTGTGGCGCGCGCGGCGTATTTCTGCCAGAGCGCCGCATCATGCAACACGGGCATGAAGACACCGCCCACCACCGAACGCGCGCGGAAATGGCAGTGCTTGGCGCTGTCCGTCTGGTACCAGTCGCTGAACGGAACGCGATCCGGCGTTTCGTTCAGGAAGGTGTAGAGCGGCGCGATCAGCGCATCGAAATCTTCCCGCCGGCCGGTCAGCATCGCGGCCCAGACCTGCCAGTCGGCCTTGGTCCAGAGCTTGCGGCTATCGAGCGGCAAACCATACTTCTGCAGCGCCGTGCGGTAGAAAGCCGTTTCGGTCTGCGCCACTTCCGCCGGAAACAGATTGAAGCCCAGCAGCCGGTCCCAGACCAGATTGTACTTCATCGACCAGGTATCCGGCTGATCAAAGGCCAGCCGGTACGCGCCGCCACGGCCCCCTCCAGCCGCCTTGATCCACTTCGGCACCATCGTCTTGGTCAGTTCTGTGAAACGCTCAGCCGTGGCGGTGTCCCCGTTGAGCGCCGCCATCTTGCCATAACACGCCAGCCCCATGATCGCTTTGACCGAGAGGTTGGCGTTATGCGCCAAATGCCCGGCGAAATCATCAGTGCAAAGCTGGTTGTCGGGATCAAATCCCTTGGCCGCCAGATACTCGGCCCAGCGCGTGACGGTCGGCCACCACTGCGCGGCAAAGGCGGCACTGTTCTCAAGGTGCGAGAGCACGCCAAGGCAGATCAGCATGTTGCCGCACTCTTCGACCGGCATCTGATTCTTCTCGCTCTGCTCGCCGCCACCGTAACGCTGGCCGTTGCCCAGCGGATATTGACCGATATCGTGCGGCGCGAAGTCAAACGGCCAGCGCGCGTCCGAGGCGTAGAGCAGGATCGGGGCAAGCGTGGCGCGCACCAGCGTGGGGCTCAGCAATGCAAGGTGCGGCAGTTGCGGATAGAAAACATCAACCGTCCCCATGCAGCCGTTGCTGGCGTTCTCCTTTGAAAAGTAGAGCGGCTGTCCGTTCGGATCGGCAACCAGCTTGCAGGCGGCGAACGACTGGCGATAAGCCAGTGCCGCCAAGACGGCATACTTCTCGCCGCCGATGCGCGTAAGATCGGCCATCAACTCCGTGTCGAAGGCCGCCATGCGCGTGTCAAGCGCCGCGTAGTCGCGTTCCGCCGCCGCCAGCATCTCAGTGAACGCCAGCCCGTGCCGCCGCCACCACGCTTTGAGCGGACGGTTGAAGAACATCACCGAATCGACATCGTCATACGCCAGCAGCAGATGGGTCTCGGCTGTCGCCGTCGCACCGAAGTCGCGTGTGAACACCAGCGCTGGACGCGTTTCGCGCGCAGCGATGCGCCCGCCCGCAGGCGCGGCGAGCCAGAAGTAACCCCAGTCGATCCGGATGCGGTCGCCCGAACGCCCCAGCACCGGCTGGGTGTCGCGCCCCATGCTCCGGGCATCGAGCCCGTCAATCTGCGCCTCGCCAAAGACGACACGCTGGGTATCGTCGCCCACCGCGATGGCGGCGGCCACATCGACCTCGAACTGAAACGCGCGCGGCTGTCCGTCACGCGCCTTCGCCTTGAGCGTGACATATGTGACCGGACGCGAAAAGACATCCAGGTTATCCGTCAGCAGCGGTGTGGCGAACACCAGTTCCGCATCAACCGCGCCATCCGAAAAGGTGGCGACCGTACGCAGCGGCCAGACCGTGACACCGGTCTGCGGCAACGCAGGCGCGTCAGCGGGCTCAGTACCCAAAAGACGATACGCCTTGCCGTCCACACGCAACACAGCATTGATCGGCTGTCGCGCACCCGACCAGTGCTCCGTCGGCGCGTCGGTCAGCTTATTCGCCGGCGACCAGACCGAAAAGAACGGGTCCACCGTCACCAGCGGCACGGACGGAGGTCGCAACGTCTGCGCCCCAACCACCAACACGATCCCCATCCATGCCGCAAAACAGCGTAACACCCTTCGAGTCATGACATCGATCCTTCCTTTGATTTCACCAACCGGCCGCCGCCGTCTTCTCCCGTCTATCAACGGTCAACGGACGCACGACTCCTCCGGTATTAAAAGCAGAGCCTAGTTTGGCATGCAGCCGAGATATCGGCAAGGAGAAGTTCGTTAGTGCATGAGTGCCTTACGGCTCGACAAGCGTAATAAAAAACAAGTTGTTTGGCATGGCTCTGTTGTTTATTTAACGCAGAGGTTTTTTAGGGACAGGGCTGTCCGCAAGTCACAAGTCGCAGGTCGCGAGTCAACCTCTCTTACGCAGTGGCTCGCAACTGTGAGGGTAAAAACACTGCTCGATTGTTTCACGCGGAGACGCAGAGTTTTTACGGGATGGCGTCGTGACCTCAAGTCTGGCAAAAGAGCTTGGAGTGCGACGGCAAGCGGTATCCCGCGCGACGCCGCTTTTAAAGCACCGGAAGGAACGAGCGTCTGCTCGTCGAGGGGTATGGGGTCGTAGTTTGACATTAGACATTTCGCTTTTCCAGCAGCCTTAATACGTGCGCGGCCGATCGATACAACAAGGCTTTGCCGGTTTTCTGCCGCGCCGCCATCCCTTCGGTGGTGCCTCAGTTACCGTGACAACACACTATCACACCGCGAAAACGCTCCGCAACCCTCGAATGTCTAACGTCAAATTACGACCCCGCTATTCGTCGACCCCGCTATTCATTCTTGCCACCAGAAAGCATCATCGCACCAAGAAGCCCAACCCCAACCACAGGAATGTTCATTGCAAATAACCGCAAAGCCGGTTCGACCAATATAAGCAGTGTTTCTGGATAAAATGGCGTCTGGCAGGTGTCGCGGATTGCCCTCGACACATTCATCGTGAAAGCGAATAGCGTTAAGGAACTTTCTGTTAATGCAATCATTTTTAGTATTTTTGAGAATGGAAGAGTTCGCCCAACGCCCAGACATTTATGCAGAAATACATAGGTGATCAGTGACACAACAGACAATACCGATAAAGCAAGTGTCAACAGCATGACAACTAATTCCCACGTGTAATCAGGCCCAAAAACGACGGGTTGGAATCCAGTTGCAATACAGTGTGATGTTACTACATCGTTTGTCATAATGATTTCTGGTTATCGGAGTCGTAGTTTGACATTACATTTCGTGTTTCCAGCAACCTTCTTAATACAACACGCGCGGCAGACCGATACAAGGCTTTGTCGGTTTTCAACCGCGCCGCCATCCTCTCGGTGGTGCCTCAGTCGCCTTGTCATGGCGACACATTACCACACCGCGAAAACGCTCCGCAACCCTTGACTGTCTAATGTCAAACTACGACCCCACTTCACCGCAGAAGCCAAAAGAGGGACAAAGTGGCGGCATGGCCGCCGCCGGGCAAGTGACACTTGCCCCTCCCGGCGTTTCGCAAGAAAAATTTATTATCCCGTAGACGAAACAGCAATAGAACTTTCAACCATAGAACTTTCAGCCACACCGGTAGACGGGTGAGAAAAGCAGCACCTGGGCCTTCTGCCTGTCCTTTGCGCAAGACGCCTCTCTGCAAACGCGCTCGAACTCCTCGCGCGCGGCCGGGTCGAGTACGACTTTCACGCATGGCCGTCCTTTTCGTTTCATGGGGGCAAGTGTCTCAAAAACCCGTCTGACGTGTAACTGTTATAGTATAATTATTTTTCGATAGCGGCCTTATTTCCACACTTTGAAAGGTGTGGAAGAGGAACGCATGTTTTTCCCGGGCCCCGTTTACGTTCAAATGATGCTTCAAATGAGAGACTCTTGCTCCCTCATGGCACGGTCCTGCCCATGAAACATGGGCAAGATGCCCGTGCCACGCCTGAACGCTAAACGCAGAACGCAGAACGTCGAACGCCCAACGCAGAAGTAAAACTCCTGAATCCACAATCCTAACTGCAAACTCCGCGCACAGCGCGGCTACACCCCCCAGCGTGAAAAAACCGAGCCATGCCTTTTCGTGTATTCCGTGTATACTGGGTAGCTGGTGTTTCTGGATGGGCATGCAGCAAGGTGTTCCCGGCGCCATGGATGTCGCCTTCTTATGCCTGAGTGTCGGATTGGTAACGTGCGGCTGGCTCTGCGGCTTTAAGATTATCGTCACGGACACCCATTTTGAATATCGAGGCGGGAACTACATCACAAAGAAAATCCCACTGGCAGAAATTGGACGGATTGCGCACACATGGGTTGAGTGGGAGCGGTTCGGAGGACCGACTAAGATACCCCGGCTCGTTGTCATTACCCGCGATCGGAAGGCGGCGGTTGTAATAAATTCTAAGCCTTTCAAACTACAAGAGCTTCAGGACCTTGCTCAGCAGCTTGAACAACTTGACGGTTATGACTCTAAACTGCAAATGAAGGGCAAGGTAAAAGTCACAACTTGGAGAATGTTTTTTGATTTCATCTGCGTCGCCGTGGCAGTTCTGTCATTGTGGTGTGCCTTCATAGGGCTCATGCACCTTACGGCCGCTTATTGATGGCGGCTGGACAACCCGCCGTAAGGCGGTGTACACTGTTTCCGTTGGCCTGAGGTAACGTTTCGCATAGGTTTTTGAGGGTAGTTCCTTTCGTCTCCCGATGAAACCGGATGCGCCTATGAAATGCGAGTGAAAGAAGGAAGGAAACGACAGCATGAAAACAGTGCAAAGAAAAAGCGTGTTTCTTGTAGCGGTGCTGACCGTCGCGTGGACGGCGGGACAGGTGGGCGCGGCGGTGGTTGACTTGCGTGCTGAGGCACGTGCCAACCCGTCGCTGATGCACCACTACACCTTCGAAGGCCCGCACCAAGGGCCGAGCGGGGTGGCAACCAATCTCTCGCATGACGACTATCTGCTCGACCGCAAGGGCGGGTTGCACTTAGAGACGTGGATGTATACTTCGGGTTCGGTCTTTTATGGACCGGGTGTCGACACACTGAGCCGCGCGGCGATTGGGATCAAGAACGAAACAAACCATGTTTACGGTGCGGCGTGGCATACGACCGGCAACACCACCCTACCTGAAACCTTGACGGTCGAGTGCGTGCTGCGGCCGAACCGTAAGCCGGAGAACTTCAGCGGCTACATTGTCGGGACACGCAATTCTATCGACAGGGATCGGCGCGGCTATTTTCTGTCTATCAACACCAGCGGCAAATTTGCCTTGCAAATCGGCACTCCGAATGCGGTGACTTTCTCTGATGAGTTGGAGACCAACCACTGGTATTACGTGGTGACGACCTTCGATGTCACGGCCAGCGGTGCCACGACCCAGACGGTCATCAACGCTTATTTTGCGGACCTGACAGCAGACACCCCGCTAACGCACGCATTGGTAAACTACACGGTTTCCGGTTTTAACGCCCGCTATTCCTTCAATCCGTCACGGATCGGCATCGGTTGCCTCTGGAACGCAGACAGTAGGCAGTACCCTTCGCCGGCCTCGATCGATGAGGTGGCGATCTACGGCAGCGTGTTCAGCGCCGAGACAATCGACAAACACTTGGAGGCGTTGCGACGCGAGATGCCAGAGGTCTGGTACCGCGAAATCTTCCCGAGTGATAACAAGCTGGAGCGCCCTTCGATGGAAGAGGGATGGTTCTGCCACTGGGACTCTACGGCCACAACCGTTGCATCAAGGATTGTGGTTCCGAAGGCCGAAACGGCTTTTCTGGAGGACGTGTTTCCCGTGGGATCGTTCCCGACAGATGATGGAAGCTCTTTCGGCTACCTGAACAACCATTCCGGGCCGACCGCCACCAACTACATCTACTGGACCGAGGAGATGACCAACAAGGTCGAGTTCGCGTGGCTGCGGGCGGTTGGGTTCGACACCCGCTTCGCTGAGGCAAGAAGTGTACATGTGGCGGTACGGCTGGATGTACACGGCACGGCGGCGGACACCGCTGACGACGTGTGGTATATGACGCGGGACTTCACCAATGCGGTCGGCACCAGTTCTCTCTCAATACCGGGGGATAGCAATCGGTGGTGGCGCCACATACTGGACATGCAGGTGGCTGAATGGACGGTGCTCGACTTCAAACCCGACGTGATACTGAAGCCGGGCACGACGCAAGCTGTGCCACCGGAACGCGCACGGATCACGGCCTTCGGACTGTTCCATCCGATTCATTTTCACACCAAAAACGAGCGTATCGATAACTACACGCTCTACGTGCGCAAGATCTATCCGCCGTTGGGGACGTTGATCAGCGTGCGGTAGCCAAAACACGCAACGTTCAATGCGGGAACGGGAGGGGCAGGCGTCTGCTCGTCCGGCGGCGTAAACGCCGCCTACAGAACCGAGTGCGCATCCTGGAGTGCGGTGACAAGAACCGCGCTGTGCGCGGGTCGCGGCACCGCTTTCCCTCCGCGCACGGCGCGGAGGGCGGATCGGACGCCCGAAGGTGTGACAAACGGCCAAGCTATAGACAAGGGAAATCGGGAGGAAAAGGAATGAGGTCAATGAGGAGCATTCTGCTGGTTGCTTGCATAGGAATGGCGGGGAGTGCGCTGGCGGCGGAGTTGGCTGCGGGCTGGACGCATTCTGTGGCGGTCAGGGACGGTCAGGTTTGGACGTGGGGCGACAACGCCTATGGACAACTGGGCCAGCCGGATGCGGGACGCGCGTTGCGGCCGCGACCTGTCGCCGGGCTCGATGGCGTCACGGCGGTGGCGGCGGCGTGGCACACGCTGGCGGTCACCCGCGATGGACACGTCTATGCCTGGGGCCGCAATGATTTAGGCCAACTCGGCAACGGGCGGTGCGGCATCGGTGAAAAATCTTATGAGCCGGTGCGCGTGGATGGGCTGGAGCACATCGTCGCGGTCGCGGCGGGGTGGGATCACTCGCTGGCCTTGGCGCGTGACGGCAAGGTCTACGCATGGGGCTGTCGCTCTCACGGTCAGCTCGGCGACGGTGTGCGTAAGACCGGCGAGCCCGTAACCCGGCCGCAGGCCGTGCCGGGGCTGACGCAGATCAAGATGATCGCGGCGGGCGGCCAGCACAGCTTGGCGCTCGGTAACGACGGCACGGTTTACGCGTGGGGCAGCAATTGGAACGGTCAGCTTGGCAACGGCAAGATCGGGAAGAACACGCACAGCGCGACGCCGCAAGCGGCGGTCGGGCCGGACGGTAAGGGAGCGCTCACTGGTGCAGTTTCCATCGCGGCGGGTGCTCTGCACAGCGTGGCGGTGGCGGCGGACGGCACGGTTTACGCGTGGGGTTACAACGGTACCGGACAGGTGCCGGAGAGTGGACGCGGCGGGTTTTGGGAGACTCAGGGCAAGCGCAGTATAGGCGTGCCGACTGCCGCGCTGGCGACCGGCAAGCCGGCGAAGACTTTCAATAACGGGCTGGCGGTGGCGGCAGGGTATGAGGCCACTTATGTGTTGGACAAGGATGGACATGTGCATGCGGCGGGCTGGAGCATGTACGGCGAGCAGGCATCCGGCGGAACAGGTGGCGGCAACCACGATGTCCTGTGCCCTGTGACCACGGGACGTGCTGTCACTTGGCAGAATCCACCGCCCGGGGTCTGGCAACCGGGGCTGATCTACCTTTATACGGATGAAGCTCACCTCGACAAAGGCGTCAAGGATTTGGAGACGATTGACGTTTTCAAGGGTGCGCCAGTCAAAGTCGGCAATAAAGGGGCGACAGGTATGCAGAGCGGTTCAGTCTCGCGCAATGCTGATCAAGTCGAGACTGCGGCCACGCTGGTCTACCCAGTGCTGGTGGAAGCCGGGAAACCTTTGAAGTGCATGCTGACGCGGCTGATGTTCGGCATGCATGCCGGGGACGATGACTTCGCTACGAAAGTGCGGTTGCGTTGGACGAATGTCGCCAGCGGCGAGGTTGTTGATGTTCCGCTGGACTCGGATGCTGGCATGGGAAAGGGCATGATGCCGCAAATTGGCGGCGTGGTCGAGATGGCTGGCGGTATGCATCACGCTGTGGCGCGTGACCGTGACGGTGTCATCTGGGCTTGGGGGCACAACGGCTTCGGGCAAGTCGGCGACGGCAGCGTTCATGACGGCGCGGTGGCGCAGAAACTGACAGACTTCGACGCCAAGGCT
>Ga0255346_1006973_pt1 | contig 10777 bp, 9 predicted proteins | sample wastewater_treat_FD_194410 | JGI IMG/M metagenome (GOLD analysis project Ga0255346, IMG submission 194410) | Wastewater microbial communities from Lulu Island WWTP, Vancouver, Canada - plant22 | ecosystem: Engineered > WWTP > Wastewater > Unclassified | place: Canada: Vancouver, British Columbia... | reverse complement strand
TGAATCACGTAAAGCACCATCTGCCTTTTGAGCAATTATGTGTAACGCATCAGGATCGGCAGTTATGCCTTCTTTTCCCGCAACATACGCCAAGTGATTAGAAATATCATCTACTTGAATTCGGTTAAAATCAAATATCTGACAACGAGAGAGAATCGTAGGAATGATTTTATGCTTCTCGGTAGTTGCAAGAATAAATATAGCGTACGATGGCGGTTCTTCTAAGGTCTTCAGGAATGCATTAAAGGCAGCATTCGATAACATGTGAACCTCATCGATAATATAGATTTTATACTTTCCACTAGCAGGAGCAAACCTAACTTGATCTACTAAGTTACGAATATCTTCTACTGAGTTATTGGAGGCCGCATCTAATTCGAATATGTTAAGCGATTGTCCGCCGTTAAACGACAAACAACTCTCACATTGATTACATGCTTCGGTCGATTCTGTTAGAAATTGACAGTTGATGGTTTTTGCCAAAATACGTGCACAGGTAGTTTTACCTACACCACGTGGCCCACAAAACAGAAATGCTTGCGCTAAATGATTATTACGAATAGCATTTTTTAAAGTATTCGTAATATGAGCCTGTCCAACAACCGTGTCGAAGGTCGCCGGACGGTACTTCCTCGCTGATACAACAAATTGGTTCATATCCTACAAATTTAACCAAAATCACCTATGTAAAGCGGGAAAATGACGTCTGTTATTAACTTGTAATTTACTCTAAATCAATAGTTCATGAAAATCGCATGTCGGCATATTCAAAAATCAGGTATTTTTCGGCATGATTAAAAAGCAATTTGCCCTCTCAAAAGAGGAGATTTTATTCCGGATTTTTCTGTTTATCCATTTACTTCCGGTATTAAGTCTGACCCCCTTTGTGACTCTCGACGGCCCGGCTCATTTATTCAATGCGACCTTAATTCGCCAATTAATTACCGGATCGTCGGCTAATGCTTCTTCATTTTTGATGTTTAATCCAGTGCTGGAACCAAACTGGATCGGACATGCTTTTATGGCCTTATTGTTAGGATTTTTGCCTCCATTAATGGTAGAAAAAATTGTGCTTACCCTTATCCTGCTACTAACGGCAATAGGTTACCGAAAATTGATTTTGAAGTTAGATGCCAGTAACGGCTGGTTATCGTGGAGTGTATTTCCATTTCTCTGCAATTTTGTCTTTTGTTTAGGATTTTTCAATTTTTCAATAGGATTTGCGCTATTGCCTTTTGTTTTGGTTTGGTGGTTAAATAACAAAGAAAATGGTTTAACAATTAAGAATATTGCTTCGGGATTATTGCTAATGACCATACTTTTTTTCTCCCATTTAGTAATGTTTTTGTATGCAGGATTTTGCATGGGATTGCTATCGTTGAATCAGTTTTCAAAGTCAAGAATAAAGGAAATTTCAAACGAAATAATTCAATTACTTATCATCAGTTCTCCCGGATTAATCCTTACCATTTTATTCGGAATAAATAGTGGAGCAGCAGGATATAGAGGAGAGGTTTCTTATCTGCCTTGGAGCGATTTGTTAACTCAAATAAAAGATGCTCGAATGTTTATCTTTTATGATTATGATAAGGAAAAAGTTTATACAATTTTCTTTACTTTTTTAATTGTATCGACTACCATTATATCGTTGTTTAAACGGGCCATTAACCGCTATCAATTTACAATGCTTTTGATCGTTATTTCATCGTTGATTATGATATTTACGATTCCCGATAGCTTAGCTTCCGGGGGAATAGTTTCCGTTAGAATTATCCAATTATTTTTTGTTTGCTGGTGCTTATGGCTAGCGACTTTAAGAATGCCGAAATGGCTATCAGCTGCATTTGGTATTGGATCACTAGCATTTAGTTTGTTTATGATTTATATTCATTATCCTGTGCAAAAATCACTCAGCGAAGATGCTCGTCATTATTGTGATGCGGCTAAAAATTTCTCTTCAAAGGATTTAGTTGCTCCTCTTAATTATAGTCCAAACTGGCTACATGCAAATATGGGCTCCTATATGGGCGCTATAAGCGGAGCTTTTATATTGGATAACTACGAACCCACGCAAGGACATTTTCCTTTGATATGGAAAAAGGGAATGAATCCTGAAGAGACGTTAGGTAATTATTGTCGTTCAACAAAACCTTGTATTTATCCCGAGCAATTCAAAAAAGCTACGGGGTTTGATGTGAATTATTTTACCGGATGGGATAAACCGTCAACAGCCGATAATGATTCATGCAGTTTACATACAGATTCCATATTGAATTCGAATTATTTAATTCAATCGCAAGGAGAAAACCCAATCATTTATAAAAGGAAATAGTCGTTTATCACGATTCTCCCAACCATGCACGGAAGTCTGCTGCTCTTTCACGGCTCACATACACTTCTTCGCTAACTAAAGGCTTTAAATTGATTTTCAGCTTTCCATTAAAGTGGTTATGAATTCCGTCGAGTGATTTCGGACTAACAATAAATTGTCGGTTGGCCCTGAAAAAATAAACAGGATCTAGCAATTGCTCCAATTCATCAAGTGAATGATCAACAACATAACGTTGATCGCTATACGTTTTAATAAAACTCACTTTATCTTCGGTGTAGAAATAGGCAATATCTTGAACATCAAGCGGGATATATTTTTGACCTTGCTTCACCAAAAATCTTCTTTTATACGCCTGGATATGTTGTTCACGCAAAGCCATTACGATTGAATCAAGATCCAATTTTGGTGCTGAAGTATCTTGATGTGCCCCCGACCATTGTTTAAATTTATCTATACCGCGTTTAAGATCTTCTTGTGTGATAGGTTTCAACAAATAATCGATACTATTCACCTTAAATGCACGAATAGCATATTCATCATAAGCTGTTGTAAAGATGATTGTGCTCTTTACATCAACTTGATTGAAAATCTCGAAACTTTGTCCATCGGCCAACTCAATATCCATTAGAATTAAGTCGGGATGAGGATTGTTTTTCAAATAAGAAACCGAACTTTCAATACTGTCGGTTACTCCAACAATTTCAATTTTTTCTTCTAGCTCTTCCACCATTTTGCGGATGCGTTTAGCAGCTAAAGTTTCGTCTTCAATTATCAGAACTTTCATAGTTAATTTTTTAAAAGAGGTAAAGTAATTCTGAACTTATTATCATCGGTACTAATGATAATATCGGGTTGATTAAGCAATTTAAATTTTGCAGAAATATTTGTTAGTCCCATGCCATTTGAGGCCACGTGAACGGTTTTCTTTTGAATATTATTTAACACACTTAATTGATCGTAACCATCGTAATTAATTTCGATTAACAAAGGGCGACTTAACGAAACTATATTGTGCTTAACGGCATTCTCCACTAAAATTTGCAGTGTAAGAGGAGGGATCAAGTAACTCATATACTCATCATCGATCGCAATTTCCATCTGAATGGCTTCTCCGAAACGTGTTTTAAGCAAGAAGAAATAAGCGTTTAGGAAACTAATTTCATCGCGTAAAGTAGTCAACTCCTTATCGTTGCTTTGCAAGAGATAACGGTAAACACGAGAAAGTTCATTCACAAATTGTACGGCTTGAGTTTGATCTTCTTCAATTAAAGATGACAAAGTGTTTAAAGAATTAAACAAGAAATGCGGACTCACTTGATTTTTTAATGAATCTAGCTGACTTTGAAGGTTAGATTTTTTTAATTCCTCTGTTTCACGAACCGACTGTTTCCACTTTGAAAAGAAGAAAGTTGTCTCATAAATAACAACAGCAGTATAAGTGAAAAACAAGTTCACAATTGCATTGAAAATATAATCATTTCGCGTAAGCGATAGTCCCCAGAATTTAGTGTTATCATAATAAAAACTTATTAGCAATGAAATTCCTGAGCAGAGTGCCGTTGTAAATAAAAACTGAAATAATACACGACGTGTAGTTTGTTTTACTGATGGGTACCACGTACGCATTAAAATCAATAATGATCTATTAGCAAACCAATGGATAGTAATAACAAAAAAGGAAACTAGAAGACAATACTTATACGAAAAGCCATGAACCATCCATTCATCGGTATAAAAAACCAACGAAGCAATTACCGCAAAAAGAGGAATGCCGATGAGGGTGAGCCATCGATCGTTTAAACGTTGCATAATTCGGTCCGTAATATAACCTGATAGTTTTGCAAAGAAACAATAACTTTCTAACTATCATACTATATGAAATACCCGAAGTGTAGAATTTTATGGCTGATCCGTTATTCTTGTATTGTTTAGGTTGAAATTTCTTAAAAATTGAAGCACTAACCTCTTCGATGAGAATCCCAATTAAAGCTTCAATTATTATCGGATAAAGCAAACCGACTTCGACGGACAATTTTCTTATTCACCGATGAATGCCATTCGAAATAAATATGAAAATGAAAGGCTAATTATATTTCCAAACACGGTTTAAATGAATGATTAACTAAAGTGAATTTCCAAATAGGCAGGATGCATAATCTGTTGATCGTAAACCAACTAGGTTCGACCTAGGTGAAAAAGTAAATTAAACTCATGTCAGAAGAACAAATAACCAACTTTGAATCAATTGTGTTATTGCCTGAAAACTACACGATAGTTTTATCCGATGAAATCGGAAATATTCAGAAAGCAGCATTTATAAAGCGGTAATATCGCCATTGATAAACATCAAATAATTTGACGCTTATTGATTACATAATCCTTCTTCGATAATAGTCGAGTATCGAGACATCCCCAGCAATGAAATCTTTTGAACTGGAAAGAACCCAAAGTAAGATGGTTTAGTATTTTATCGAGCGGTTTTGATTTAGTACGCTCAAGGATTTCATTACATTTTTTACAAGAGGGACCCTCAAAATATTTCTTTGTTTCGGTCATATTGCTTTTTTATGTAATTGAAATGCTAAGATGATGTTTAATTTTGAATAAGTCAAGTAGTTGATATAAAATATATTACATGTTGAAACATTTAAATGTTTACATTCATGAAGCATTCATTAAAAGCTAGTTAGTAATTATTGAAATTTTGAAATCTGAGTATCTACATCATTAAAAATCAGCCTAACAACAATCTCATTTTACTCTACAATTGAATGCCAATAGATTGTATTTTTGCACCTTCTAAAAAGATTATTCTATACTATGAATAAATTGATGAATTACGCACTGGGTCAATGGACAGCAGGAGAAGGCGAGGGGCAACCACTTATTAATGCCGTTAACGGTAGTGTAATTGCTAACGCTTCGAGCAAGGGATTGGACTTTGCATTGATGTTAGATTATGCGCGTACAAAGGGCGGACCTGCACTTCGTAAAATGACATTTCACGAACGTGGTAGAATGCTAAAGGCATTGGCCATGTACTTACTCACTAAAAAAGAAGATTTTTATAAAATCAGCTGGGCAACCGGAGCAACACGAGTTGACAGTTGGATAGATATTGAAGGTGGGATTGGAAATTTATTTGCTTACGCAAGTTTAAGACGTCAATTTCCCGATATGCCGTACACTGTAGAAGGTGATGTGGCTCCTTTGTCGAACGGAGGGTCATTTATTGGTCATCATATTTGCGTGCCTAAAGAAGGTGTGGCGATTCATATTAATGCCTTTAACTTCCCTGTTTGGGGAATGCTGGAAAAAATTGCAGTTAACTTTCTAGCAGGTGTTCCTGCAGTAGTTAAACCGGCAACTGTTACTTCATTTTTAACGGAGGCCGTAGTACGCGAAATTATTGCATCGGGAATATTGCCGGATGGAGCATTACAACTTATCTGCGGATCGGCAAATGGAATATTAGACCATGTTATTAATCAAGATGTGGTAACGTTTACAGGATCGGCATCAACAGGTAAAATGCTAAAATCACATCCGAGAATTCTTGAAGAAGCTGTCCATTTTAATATGGAAGCAGATTCATTAAACTGTTGTGTTTTAGGAAAAGATGTTCTACCAGGCTCAGCAGAATTTGATATTTTTATTAAAGAAGTACAAAGAGAAATTACAGTTAAAGCGGGACAAAAATGTACTGCTGTTCGCAGGATAATGGTTCCTGAAAATTTAATTGAAGATGTACAAATTGCATTAGGAAAACGACTTGCATCTACCACTATTGGTGATCCAAATGTAGAAGGAGTAAGAATGGGACCATTAGCTTCGAGTGCACAAGTAAAAGAAGTATTGGCAAAAATTGAAGAGTTATCGAAAACCCAAGAGATCGTTTACGGTTCAACGAATACCATTACGCCAATGGGAGTCGACACAGAAAGAGGAGCATTTATGTCGCCTGTTTTATTCTTAAACAAAGATCCGTTTAAATACACCGATTGCCATCATATTGAACCATTCGGGCCGGTATCGACAATAATGCCATATAAAAACACCGAAGATGCGGTGGCATTAGCGAAAATGGGCAAAGGATCATTAGTATGCAGTATTGTTACTGCGGATGATGCGATAGCTACCGATTTTGTTGTTGGAGCAGCATCCATGCATGGACGAATTTTAGTGTTAAATAGTGACTGTGCGAAAGAATCAACCGGACATGGTTCGCCAATGCCAATGCTTACGCATGGTGGTCCCGGACGTGCTGGCGGTGGAGAAGAAATGGGAGGAAAGCGAGGTGTATTCCATTATTTGCAAAGAACCGCGATTCAAGGTTCACCAACTACATTAAGTAAAATTACAGGAGTATATCAGCGAGGCGGAAAGCAAACAGAAACGGCGATTCATCCATTCAAAAAGCATTTTGAAGAATTAGAAATCGGAGAAACATTAATTACACATAAGCATACCGTTAGTGAAACCGACATCACCAACTTCGCCAATGTAAGCGGTGACAATTTCTATGCGCATATGGATGCTACATCACTCGAAGGAACGATCTTTACGCAACGAGTAGCACATGGATACTTTGTCTTATCGAAAGCTGCGGGATTATTTGTTGATCCGAAGAAAGGGCCGGTAATGCTCAACTACGGACTAGAAGAATGTCGTTTTACAAAACCTGTTTATCCCGGAATGACCATTGGAGTAAAACTAACGGTTAAAGAAAAAGTAGATACAGAAAAAAAATCAGAAGAAGACATCGCCAAAGGAATTGTAAAATGGCTGGTAGACGTTTACGATGAAACAGGAGAGACTGTAGCAATCGCAACAATTCTGACAATGGTAAAAAAATTAAATCAGCAATAATGGAAATTATAAAAGATCAAGCACGTGTTACATCGAGCATACAAAACGGAATAGGATATGTAACGTTTTTTCATCCTCAAAGTAATTCGTTGCCGGGACATATACTTCGTGCGTTAGCAGAAGAAATCACCAAAGTTGGAAATGATCCATTAGCGAAAGTAATTTTACTTCAGAGTGAAGGAGACAAAACATTTTGTGCGGGAGCATCATTCGACGAATTAATTTCGATTAATGATATTGAAACAGGTACCATCTTTTTCTCAGGATTTGCAGGAGTGATAAATGCAATGCGCAAAGCACCTAAGTTTGTTATTGCTCGTGTTCAAGGAAAGGCAGTAGGAGGTGGAGTTGGACTTGCATCGGCAGCAGATTACACATTTGCTACAGATGCAGCATCAGTAAAATTAAGTGAGTTAGCAGTTGGAATTGGTCCATTTGTAGTTGGTCCCGCCGTAGAAAGAAAAGTAGGCAAATCGGCATTCTGTCAATTAACCATCAACGCAACGGAATTTCAGTCGGCAAAATGGGCTAAGCAAAACGGATTGTATGCAGAAGTATATGATACTATTGGAGATATGGACAGAGCAATTGCAACGCTTGCCGCTAAACTATCTGAAAGTAATCCTGAAGCCATGAGTATGCTTAAAAAAATCATGTGGGAAGGAACTGAAAATTGGGATCAATTACTCCTCGAAAGAGCAGGTATGAGCGGTACATTGGTATTATCTGATTTTACAAGAAATGCCATCAATAAATTTAAGCAAGCGGGAAAGTAATCCGTAGTAAAATATTTAAAGGTAAAAGGGATGTATCGAAAGAGCATCCCTTTTTTTATCCGACATTAAACGTTTAATCACTAGAGTCTCAAAATCTTTTTAGATAATTTTGAAATGTGATTTTAGAAGTGAATTCATTTGCAGTATATACTAAAAGTATATACCTTTGTAGAAATTTGAAATATGAAAACACTTTCATTAAAACTCGACGACGACATCTTTGAGAGTACAGAAACAATCTCCAATAAATTAAATATTGCAAGGAATAGGTATATCAATGATGCATTAAAAATTTATAATAAGTATAACGAGAAAAAAATTCTAAAGAAGCAACTGCATAAGGAGTCAAAAATAGTCTCTCGAAACTCGATGGAAGTTTTAGCTGAATTCGAAAAAATTGCCAATGAGGATTAAAAAATTTGATATTTGGTTAGCCGATTTGAATCCAAGAATGGGAACCGAACCGGGCAAAATCAGGCCGGTAGTGATTATACAAACTGATTTATTAAACGGAGAACATCCGAGTACAATTATTTGTCCGATTACCACCCAAATTCTACCCGAAGCTGAAATTCTAAGAATACATTTACCTAAGGCGATAATAAAAGAGCCTTGCGATATAATAGTGGATCAAATACGGGCAATCGATAATAATAGATTTATTAAAAAGGTCGGAAGTTTAACTTTAAATCAATCATTGAAACTAACAAAGAGCATTAAAATTATACTCGACATAGAATAAAAAAGAAAGGGGAGACCGTTTCCAGCCTCCCCCTCGCGCATCAGTTTACGGATGCGTTGGTTGGATCTTTAATGAACTAGAATTTCATATCTTCAGGTTCACCTAATATTTTTCGTCCGTCGAGAATTTGCTGTTTAGCCATTTCACACAATGTAAAAGCATATTCTTCACGTTTTTTATCGACTAAACTTTGAGGGAAATTAATTCCGTTTTCCATTCTGAAAGCATACTCTTGATGAACTGCCGGCAATGCTTCTGCAATTTGCGATAATTCCCATTGACGAGCTGCATCAATTACAGCCTCTTTCCAATCGGCATTTGCTTTAATGGAGACTTTGGTACCTGCAGAGCGGAGCGTTTCGATTGCATCTTCCAATTCAATTTGCTCGTCCATTTGAAGTTGGAAACTTTCAACGGCTCTACAATATTTTAATGTCTTTTTATCTTCAAACTTCTTAACGAATGACTCTACTAAAGTCACGTCGAAAATGCTAATAAACGGACGGCTATCGTTAAGCTTTTTAGACTCTTGGCGACGGATATTATCAAGTTGCTTTTGACGAGCAATTGAACGATATCTGTTTTCTTTCTCACCTCTGTAATCCTGAAGATCCATCAAATGAGCTGTCCCCATATGTTCATCGTAGAAACGATACCAAGCTGGCATGTGCTCATCATTAGTAGAATCGATTCCCGGAATATATCCTGATTCTGCTTCCGTTTTAAATGCTTCGTAGTCTTGCCAATTATCGAATCCAAACACCTGACGAGCATTTCCTGATTTTAGAAATTGAATATACAAATCTAACTCAGCACGGCTCACCGGACTTATATAAGGACAATGTTGAATGTTTGCTGCAAGTGATAAGAACTGCGTACTATGTTCAACACCTTTCAAACGAATTTGATCGGCACGCCATTGGCATTGAAGATTAAACAACTTCTTTTGTTGAATAGCCCAAAGAGCTTCTTCTGCCATCATTTTATATTTTAAATCGCTTTGTTCTTGCAGATTTAAATATTCTTGACCGCGTGTAATGTATAATGCTTTACGACGAGCGTAATTTTTAATAAACGATTCAACCGAGTGAGGGTTAAATTGATTAAAGAACTCCTGATAAACGGGGTTGCTCTTTAAGTCCTCTTCCGTTTGCTGACGGATGATTTCGACCCTGATCTCTTCTTCAAACTTCTCTTGCACATGAGCAGGAAGTTGCATTTCTTGATTATTCTTATTCATATCTGTGATAACAACAGGTATTGTAACGCCCAATAATGCTCTCGGTTCCATCTTTTTTTCGTCAAACATTACATTTTTATTGCTTAAAAAAGGACTTGTTTTTTGAAGGAATGCAGCTTAAAAAAATTGTATCATATTGATATACAGTATTATATGAACAATACCAACAACGTATTTTGAACTGTTTAATACCTTCTGAAAATTGAAATTTGAGTTCGCTAACATTAAAAAGTTGAAAATTTGAATTCAACCGATAAGTATCAAACAGCAATAGTGTGTAAAATTGCATACATGGATGAGCAACTAAACGATAATGAAGTTAAGGCCCTTATAAGTCTATTGGATGATTCGGATAAGGAGGTTTATGTTCATATTGAAGAACGATTGGTAAGCTTGGGTAGGGAAGTAATTCCTTTATTAGAAGATGCCTGGTCGCATGCTTTCGATGCTGTTCTGCAAAGCAGGATAGAACATATTGTGCATAAGATCCAGTTTGACACCTTACTTGAAGACATTAAACTTTGGATTCACACCGGAAACCAAGATTTATTGGCTGGAGCAATTTTAGTTGCTAAATATCAATATCCCGATTTAGATATTGAGAAGTTGGAGCAGCAGGTAGCCACCATAAAAAAAGAAATTTGGCTCGAGTTAAATGAGAACCTAACAGCATTAGAAATAGTTAATATTTTCAATCACATTTTCTTTACCAATCATAATTTCAGTGGTAACACTTCAAATTATCATGCTCCGCAAAACTCTTTTGTAAATATTGTACTAGAAAGTAAAAAGGGAAATCCTTTAGCCTTGAGTATCGT
>Ga0255346_1006956_pt1 | contig 10797 bp, 2 predicted proteins | sample wastewater_treat_FD_194410 | JGI IMG/M metagenome (GOLD analysis project Ga0255346, IMG submission 194410) | Wastewater microbial communities from Lulu Island WWTP, Vancouver, Canada - plant22 | ecosystem: Engineered > WWTP > Wastewater > Unclassified | place: Canada: Vancouver, British Columbia... | reverse complement strand
TAATCTTCCTACATTTGATACTACTAGAGATGTTTCAAGATTAATATATGTGAGGCAATTAGAAGAGTTTTATTTTGGTAGAAGTACACAATGGGAAGCATTTAGTTCAGTAAGAGATAGTGTAGATACACATTTGTGTTCAGTGGGGCAAATGGCTTATATGGATTCTGATGGTAATATATTGCCTGCCATCTCTACTGACTCATCTTCTTATGCAGTGTGTGTTATTTTAGATTCTAGTGCAAGCAAGGGGAAAGTTAGGTTAGTTGGTAGATGCGAAAATGTTCCAGTTCAAACTGGAATTACAGTAGCAGTCGGAGACAGATTATTTTTATCTGGAACTGAAGCAGGAAAAGTCTCAAATACTCCGCCTCCATTAAATGGTCAATATGTTGGTACTTGCTTAGAAGTTACAGGTGGTGGAACATCCTGTACAATGTGGTTTGTTCCTAACGGAGCAATTGATTCCAGAATTGATAATCTAGAAATTAGAGTTATAGACTTAGAAGGTAGAGTTTCAGTCTTAGAAGGTAGAGTTTCAGTCTTAGAAGATAAAGTTTCAGATTTAGCTCATGCATCTAGTGTATATAGAACAACTATTAATGAAGGAGACTGGATTTCTGATAGTGGTTCATATTACTTTGAAATTACATATCCTTCATATATAACAAACCGATATAATATTGTTCATTGTTATGACACATCAAATAGTAGACTTGTTCAACCAATGGAAATAATTGCTGTATCACCTTCAGTTTTAAGAATAGTTATGCCTGTGAATACAGTTTCTCTTAGAGTAGTTATAATTGGATAACGGAGACTAATAAATAATGCAAACAACCAAATTGTATGGTATTTCTGGATACTCAGGTCATTCTGGTTACTCTGGTTTACAGGGTCCCTACGGTCCACCGATTGGTGTTTTTAGTAGTGGATTTACAGGTTCATCTACATATACCTTTACTCACAATTTTGGTTATAGAGAAATAGTAACTAATATTTATGATACATCATGGAATCAAATTGGTGCAGGAAATGTTACTCTAATAGACGATAACTCATTTAGGATAGATTTTTCATCAAGCGTATCTGGATATGTGGTTGCTGTTTGTGGTACTTCGGTTTCTGGTTATTCTGGTTTTTCGGGATTAGATGGAGCAGCTTCAGAATCTGGATACTCAGGAAGATCTGGTTATAGTGGTTACTCCGGATTTTCTGGATCATCTGGTTATTCTGGACTTCAAGGATATCTTGGTTACTCAGGAAGAAGTGGGGCTTCTGGATATAGTGGATATAGTTCATATTCTGGTTTAAGTGGTTATTCTGGATATAGTTCATATTCTGGTTTGAGTGGTTATTCTGGAGCAAGTGGTACTAGCGGTTATAGTGGGCAATCTGGTTTATCTGGACTATCTGGTTATAGTGGTATAGTTGGTCCACAAGGAATTAGTGGTTATTCTGGTATTGAAGGTGCATATAGTGCATCTGGATATAGTGGATATTCTGGTATTGAAGGAACAACAGGACCTATTGGAGTAAGTGGTTACTCTGGAATTTCTGGATATTCTGGATCTACTGGTTCACAAGGTATCTCTGGTTTTTCAGGTTATTCTGGTATTGAAGGTGCATATAGTGCATCTGGATATAGTGGTTACTCTGGAATTAGTGGTTACAGTGGAGTTCAAGGGATTTTAGGTATCTCTGGTTACTCTGGTATTAGAGGATATAGTGGATTCTCAGGGATCTCTGGTATCTCCGGTTATATTGGTATTAGTGGGATTTCTGGTTACTCAGGTGTAAGTGGATATTCAGGTATTATTGGAACTACAGGAATTTCTGGTTATAGTGGAATCTCGGGATACTCAGGAACAAAATCCTTTACATACTCACTGACACAAGAAGATTTTACACAACCATTAGTTGGGTCATCTGAATCTATTTTAGTTAGTAATGTAGACTGGATAGGAGAAACGCAAATTATTTATATTGTAACTGGAGGATATTATGAAGTAGATAGTATTATATCAGAAACAGAACTCTCTATTATAAATTTGGGTTATCCAGGAAATTCTACACCAGGTAGTACAATCTTATCAGGATCTGATGTTTTACCCTCTGGAATAATAGGTCATTCTGGATATAGTGGTTATTCTGGTATTGAAGGTGCATATAGTGCATCTGGATATAGTGGTTACTCTGGAATTGTAGGAAGCAGAGGAATTTCTGGATATTCTGGAATTTCTGGATATTCCGGATATTCTGGAATTAGCGGATACTCTGGAATTCAAACATATACATCCAGCGAAATTCAAATAGACTTTTTACAACCAAATGTTGATTCCACAACTGAAATTGTTGTAGACAACATTAACTGGATTAGTTTAGACATAATTATATTTATTGAGAATGGAGGGTATTATCAAATAACAGATATTGTTTCAAATAATGTACTTAAAATTCTAAACTTGGGATATCCACAAAATTCTGCACCCGGAGAAACTATTCCTGCTGGATCTCTGGTAGTTTCATCTGGAATTAGAGGAGAAATGGGATATTCTGGTTACTCTGGTATTAGTGGATATAGTTCATATTCTGGTTTAAGTGGTTATAGTGGAATTAGTGGTTATAGTGGAATTAGTGGTTATAGTGGAATTAGTGGTTATAGTGGATATTCTGGACAATGGGGTGGTCAGGGAGATTCTGGATATTCCGGAAGAAGTGGTTATTCTGGTATCTCCGGTTATATTGGCATTAGTGGTATTTCTGGTTACTCAGGAATTAGTGGATACTCAGGAATTTCAGGCTATAGTGGCATTAGTGGTTATTCAGGTATTAGTGGAATTAGTGGTTATTCTGGTATTGAAGGTGCATATAGTGCATCTGGATATAGTGGTTACTCTGGTTTTTCAGGATACTCAGGTATTATCGGATATTCTGGATATTCTGGTATAGCTGGAGTTGATGGAATTTCAGGTTACTCTGGTATTGAAGGTGCATATACTTCATCAGGTTACTCTGGTATGAGTGGGTATTCAGGAACTACAGCAGCATCTGGTTATTCTGGTATGAGTGGCTACTCTGGAGCAGCTCTTGCTTTATTAAATGATGCTCCAGATGACCATAGTGGAAGTGGTTTCTATGTTTATGATACAGCTGGAGAGAATGTAGTATTTGGAGAAATATGCTATAGAAAATCTGATGGTAAATATTGGAAAGCTGATGCAAATCAAGCATCAACAATGCCAGCTCTCGTTATGGCTATGGCAACGATAAATGCCAATAACGCAGGAAACTTCTTTAAACTTGGTTATATAAGAGATGATAGTTGGAACTGGGTAGTTGGTGGAGGATCTGGTTACATTTATGTTAGTGCATCAACAGTTGGTGGAATGACACAGACTGCTCCATCTGGAACAGGAGATCAAGTTCAAATAGTAGGATACTCTCATACATCAGCGATTATATATTTCAATCCACAGTATACTATAGTCGAAGTATAGTTAACAAACTAAAGGAGATTATATCATGGCAGAAGCAACACTTGTAAATATTGTAGCAACTTACTCTGCTGAACCACAAATTATAGGGTTGTGGCAATATGCAGCTGGTGTCCCTGCTGGACTACAGACACCTGCACCAATTGAAATTACTCTACCAAGAATATCCAACGACAATCTTTCATATAGACACGCACCAAATGTTGATATGAGTGGCAGAACTTATATTTTTAATTTGGAAGCAATTTCAGTTGCATCTAAATCTGAAAATTACGATATTAGATTTTTCAATAAATACGATAATAATCCTTTAACCTTAGTAAAAACAATTAATGAATTTTTGGTTTATACCGCAGTCCCATATTCAATAGTTGATAGTACATTCGATACATTTATTGTTAGAAACAGAGATATTACTCCAACAAATAAAATTTACTTTCACGTTGTAAACTATGCTGGAGTTGCAACAGGACCAATTGATATAGAAATTATTTATCAATGTTATCAAGATAGAACTTTTTAATGTTGGGGGCGATAACTCATAATGGAAAGAATTAAACCAATATGGGGAGGAGACGAAGATCTATCTTCAAAGATTTTAGATTGGCAACAGAGTGTAATAGATAAGGATCTAACTTCCCCACCATTATCACCATCACTAGGAGATAGATATATAATTGCAGCTCCTGCATCTGGAGCTTGGTTGACAAATGATGCTAAGATAGTTGAATGGAAGGGATATTGGGATTATACTACCCCAAATGATGGTTTTGCAGCTTGGGTTGAAGATGAGTCTGCAATCTATATTTATATTGGTGATTATCCAACAGGAGCATGGACACTTTTATCAACTGGAGGTGGTATTTCTGGATACTCTGGTAGAAGTGGATATAGTGGTGCAACATCTGCTTCTGGATATAGTGGTATATCTGGATTCTCTGGAATTAGTGGATATTCTGGATATAGTGGAATAGGAACATCTGGATATTCCGGTCTATCTGGTTATAGTGGACTTCAGGGATTCAATGTTCCTAATATTCCATACTATTTCTCAGAGACATTAAGTGGAGATCCAGGATCTACTTATATTGGATTTAACTCTTCTACCTATTCTAATGTAACAGAAATCAGAATGAGTGAAGTTGCGATTGGTGGTATTAATGCAGCTCCATTCTTAAATGATCTTATAAAATCTACATCCAGTACAAAATCTACAGTTTCAATTCGTTATCAATTTAATCAAGGTCAATACTTCCAATTTGATATTGAAGATGGAATAGATAACGGTACATATTGGACATTTACTGGACATTGGGAAAATAATGGCGGCGGTAATTTTGTACAAGATCAATATGTAAGAGTTGTATATACATTTGTTGGAGATAAGGGTGACTCTGGATATAGTGGATATGTTGGAATTTCAGGATACTCAGGTATATCTGGATATAGTTCATATTCTGGTTTTTCAGGTTACTCTGGATTACAAGGAGAAACTGGCCTATCTGGTTATTCTGGTATTTCAGGTTACTCCGGAATCGGAACAAGTGGTTATTCTGGTATTTCAGGTTACTCCGGAATCGGAACAAGTGGTTATTCTGGTATTTCAGGATTTTCAGGTATAAGTGGTTTCAGTGGAATTTCTGGATTCTCCGGTATTAGTGGTTACTCCGGTATTAGTGGTTATTCTGGAGAATCTGGAATAAGTGGTTATAGTGGAACATCTGGGTATTCTGGAATTTCTGGATACTCGGGTATATCAGGTTATAGTAGTTATAGTGGATATTCTGGTATATCAGGTTATAGTGGAATTTCTGGTTATTCTGGATTTAGCGGTTATAGTGGAATTTCTGGTATATCTGGATACTCAGGAATATCTGGATATTCTGGTATTTCTGGTTATAGTGGCGAACAGGGTGCTGTTGGTCAAAGTGGATTCTCGGGTTATTCTGGTATTGATGGTACATTAGGAACATCTGGATACTCAGGAAGATCTGGTTACTCTGGTATAAGTGGTTATTCTGGAATAATTGGAACATCAGGTTATTCTGGACTTGAAGGAGCATTTTCTGCTTCTGGTTATAGTGGAATTAGTGGTTATAGTGGACTTGAAGGACCACAAGGTATATCTGGATACTCTGGTTTAACTGCAGAATCTGGATATTCTGGATATTCTGGACTTACTGCAGAATCTGGATACTCAGGTATCTCAGGATATAGTGGAAGATCTGGTTACTCAGGTATATCAGGTTACTCGGGTGTATCTGGTTATAGTGGAGATGTGGGTCCACAAGGAACATCTGGTTTTTCTGGTACATCTGGATATTCTGGTCTTGATGGTATTATAGGACAACATGGAGATTCTGGTTACTCTGGTATAAGTGGTTATTCTGGAATATCAGGTTATAGTGGAACTGTTGGTCCACAAGGAACATCTGGTTACTCTGGTATTTCCGGATATTCTGGTATATCGGGAATAAGTGGTTATAGTGGATTAACAGCAGAATCTGGTTACTCCGGTATCTCTGGTTATAGTGGAATTTCAGGATTTTCTGGTATAAGTGGTGTAAGTGGTTACTCAGGAATTTCAGGATATTCAGGAATTTCAGGTTACTCTGGTATAAGTGGTATATCAGGTTATTCTGGTATTGTAGGAACTTCAGGTTACTCTGGAATTTCAGGTTACTCAGGTATAAGTGGATATTCTGGAATAAGTGGTTATTCTGGTGTTCAAGGTTCCGTCGGTCAAAGCGGTTATTCTGGATTAGAGGGTCCTCAAGGAACATCTGGATATTCTGGTATTGCTGGACTATCTGGATACTCAGGTACACAAGGATCAGATGGAACTAGTGGATACAGTGGTATAAGTGGTTATTCTGGTGTTGCTGGTGATTACTCTGGATCTGGATACTCTGGTATATCTGGATACTCTGGACTAGGAACATCTGGATATTCTGGTATTGCTGGTTCATTTATTTCATCAGGTTATAGTGGTGTTAGTGGTTATAGTGGATTAGAAGGAATTTCAGGTTACTCTGGAATCTCTGGTCATAGTGGAATATCTGGATACTCAGGTATTTCTGGTTATAGTGGTATTGATGGTGAAAGTGGATACAGTGGGATTTCTGGCTACTCTGGCATAAGTGGTTATTCTGGAGTATCAGGATACTCTGGAATAGGTGCTTCTGGATACTCTGGTATTGTTGGAACCTCAGGATACTCTGGTATTTTAGGGACTTCTGGATATAGTGGAATTAGTGGCTATTCTGGAATTGAAGGAACATCTGGATATTCTGGAAGGTCAGGTTATAGTGGTATTTCAGGTTATAGTGGTATAACTGGAGAATCGGGTTATAGTGGAATCTCTGGTTATTCGGGTATTGTAGGAACATCTGGATATTCGGGTGTTTCAGGTTACTCTGGTGTTTCTGGATATAGTGGAATAAGTGGTTACTCTGGAACTATTGGAACATCTGGATATTCTGGTATTTCTGGATATTCTGGAAGGTCAGGTTACTCTGGTGTGAGTGGTTATTCTGGAATTGAAGGAACATCTGGATATTCTGGAATTCAAGGTAGTGTTGGACAAAGTGGTTACTCCGGTATAGAAGGAGTTGGAACATCTGGATACTCTGGTGCAAGAGGAGCTTCTGGATACTCTGGTATTGAAGGTTCTGTTGGAACATCTGGTTATTCTGGAATAAGTGGATATTCCGGAATTGGAACATCTGGATATTCTGGAACTGTTGGTACCTCAGGTTATAGTGGAACAGTTGGAACATCTGGATACTCTGGAGTAGTTGGAACATCTGGTTATTCAGGTATAAGTGGATATTCTGGTACAGTTGGAACATCTGGATATAGTGGAATTTCTGGTTACTCTGGAATTGTAGGAACTAGCGGGTACTCAGGTATCTCTGGATATAGTGGTTTAAAAGGAGATCAGGGAGACCAAGGTATAAGTGGGTACTCTGGGATTTCTGGTTACTCTGGAATTTCAGGATATAGTGGAACAGTTGGTACTTCAGGTTATTCTGGTATTAGTGGTTATTCAGGAACAGTTGGTACAAGTGGATATTCCGGAACTGTAGGTACAAGTGGCTACTCTGGAATTTCAGGATACTCAGGAACAGTTGGTACAAGTGGATATAGTGGAATTAGTGGTTATAGTGGAATTTCTGGATACTCTGGTATTTCAGGTTATAGTGGAACTGTCGGGACATCTGGTTACTCAGGTATCGTTGGTACATCTGGTTATTCAGGAATCTCAGGTTATAGTGGTATAAGTGGATATTCAGGAATTTCTGGTTATAGTGGTACATCCGGAATGTCTGGATATTCCGGACTTCAAGGTTTTGTTGGTCAGAGTGGATTTTCTGGTTATTCTGGTATTGATGGTGTACTTGGAGGGTCTGGATACTCTGGTATTTCAGGTTATAGTGGTGCTGCTGGTGATTACTCAGGATCTGGATATTCTGGAAAAAGTGGTTATTCTGGAATGTCTGGATATAGTGGAATTGAAGGAGCATTTACTGCTTCTGGATATTCTGGTATATCTGGTTACTCTGGAACTATTGGAACCAGTGGCTATTCTGGTATTGTTGGTGATAGTGGATATAGTGGAATATCTGGATACTCAGGTATAAGTGGTTATTCTGGAACTGTTGGAACCAGTGGATATTCTGGAGTTTCTGGTTACTCGGGAGAAGTAGGAACTAGTGGTTACTCTGGAACTATTGGAACATCTGGATATAGTGGTATATCTGGTTATTCTGGTACGGTTGGAACTAGTGGATATAGCGGTATAGTTGGTACATCAGGTTACTCAGGTATTAGCGGATACTCGGGGGAAGTAGGAACTAGTGGTTATAGTGGTATATCTGGTTATTCTGGTACGGTTGGAACCAGTGGTTATAGTGGTAGTGTTGGTACATCGGGTTATTCTGGAATAAGTGGATATAGTGGTATATCTGGTTACTCTGGAATTTCAGGATATAGTGGAACTGTAGGAACTTCTGGATACTCAGGTACTGTAGGAACCAGTGGTTATTCTGGTATTTCTGGATATAGCGGTATATCAGGCTATTCAGGAACAGTTGGAACCAGTGGGTATTCTGGAACTGTTGGTACATCTGGTTATAGTGGAGCAACAGCTGCTTCCGGTTATTCTGGTATTAGTGGATATAGTGGTGTTGTAGGAACATCTGGATACTCAGGAACTGTAGGAACATCTGGATACTCTGGTATTTCAGGTTATAGCGGAATTTCAGGATATTCTGGAATTTCTGGCTATTCAGGAACAGTTGGAACCAGTGGATATAGTGGTATAGTTGGTACATCTGGGTATTCTGGAACTAGTGGTATTTCTGGGTACTCTGGAGTTTCAGGTTATAGTGGTATTAGTGGTTATTCTGGACAATCAGGATACTCAGGTATCTCTGGATATAGTGGAACAGTCGGAACAAGTGGATATAGCGGAATAAGCGGATACTCTGGAACAGTTGGAACATCTGGATATAGTGGTATTTCTGGATATAGTTCATACTCTGGTATATCAGGATACTCAGGATTAACTGCTGCTTCTGGTTATTCTGGTATTAGTGGATACTCTGGTATATCAGGTTATTCAGGAACAGTTGGTACCTCAGGTTATAGTGGTATCTCTGGATATTCTGGTACAGTTGGAATTAGCGGATATTCCGGAACTGTTGGAACCAGTGGATATTCTGGTATTTCGGGTTACTCCGGAATTTCAGGTTACTCAGGTATTAGTGGTTATTCATCTTATTCTGGTATATCAGGATACTCAGGATTAACTGCTGCATCTGGTTATTCTGGTATTTCGGGTTACTCCGGAATAGTCGGTACAAGTGGATATAGTGGAATTAGTGGTTACTCTGGTATATCAGGTTACTCAGGTATAGTTGGTACAAGTGGTTATAGTGGAATAGTTGGTACATCAGGTTATAGTGGTATATCAGGATATTCAGGAATCTCTGGATATAGTGGAATAAGTGGATACTCATCTTACTCTGGTATTTCTGGATACTCGGGATTAACAGCTGCTTCTGGATACTCTGGTATCTCTGGAATTAGTGGATATAGTGGAATTTCAGGTTATTCAGGTATTAGTGGATACTCTGGTACAGTTGGTATATCTGGGTATAGTGGAATTTCTGGTTATTCTGGAACTGTAGGAACATCTGGGTATTCTGGAATTAGTGGCTATAGTGGAATTTCAGGATACTCGGGTATTGTTGGAACATCTGGTTACTCAGGAATTTCAGGATATAGTTCATATTCTGGTATTAGTGGATATTCTGGATTAACTGCTGCTTCTGGTTATTCTGGTATCGTAGGAACATCTGGTTATAGTGGTATTAGTGGTTATTCTGGAACTGTAGGAACTTCTGGATATTCCGGAATAGTTGGTACAAGTGGTTATTCTGGAATTTCAGGATATAGTGGAATAAGTGGATACTCCGGTATAAGTGGATATAGTGGAACTGTTGGAACATCAGGTTATAGCGGAACAGTTGGAACAAGTGGATATAGTGGAATTTCTGGATATTCTGGTACAGTTGGTACATCTGGGTATAGTGGAATATCTGGTTATTCTGGAATTAGTGGCTATAGTGGAATTTCAGGATATTCTGGTGTATCTGGTATTTCCGGTTATTCCGGTACAGTTGGAACTTCTGGTTACTCAGGTATTGTTGGAACATCAGGATATAGTGGAATATCTGGATATTCTGGAAGATCTGGTTATAGCGGAATAAGTGGTTATTCTGGAATTGATGGTTCAACTGGAACATCTGGGTATAGTGGATACTCTGGACTTGAAGGAACATCTGGTTATAGTGGAAGGTCTGGTTATTCAGGTATATCAGGATATAGTTCATATTCTGGTATCTCAGGATATTCAGGAACTATAGGAACCTCAGGATACTCTGGAATTTCTGGTTATAGCGGTATTAGTGGTTACTCTGGAATCTCAGGATATTCAGGAATTGTTGGTACTAGCGGATATTCCGGAATAGTTGGTACATCAGGATACTCTGGTATATCAGGTTATTCCGGAACTGTTGGGACTTCTGGTTACTCTGGAACAGTTGGAACATCAGGTTATAGTGGTATTTCTGGCTACTCAGGAATTAGTGGGTATTCAGGTATAGTCGGAACAAGTGGATACTCAGGAACTGTAGGAACATCAGGTTATTCTGGAATCTCTGGATATAGTGGAATAGGAACTTCTGGTTACTCTGGTATCGCTGGAACAGGGACATCCGGTTACTCAGGTATT
>Ga0255346_1006951_pt1 | contig 10802 bp, 12 predicted proteins | sample wastewater_treat_FD_194410 | JGI IMG/M metagenome (GOLD analysis project Ga0255346, IMG submission 194410) | Wastewater microbial communities from Lulu Island WWTP, Vancouver, Canada - plant22 | ecosystem: Engineered > WWTP > Wastewater > Unclassified | place: Canada: Vancouver, British Columbia... | reverse complement strand
TAGCAAAAGAAAAAAGACATGTCAATAACTATTTTATCTTGGGGCACTACAAAACGCCGCCAAATCTCAAATCCCCTACTTACAATAACTTACAGAACAGCAAATACGCTAAACTGTCGAAGTCAGGCGACACTGCATCTGGATATGCTGGCGTACGAAGAAGGCTATGACTGAGGAAAAAATCGTCGGGTTGTGGTTCTTCGTTATTTGTCAATGATTTTTGAAAACAACACAAGGCAGGTTTTTGGCTGCCCCGACCAAAGATAAAAGATCTGCGGCGGCGCCGCTTTGAGATCTGTAATGTCCCGACGGTTTTTAATCCCGGTGATCGGCCTTTTCCTCGCCGGCCAGCCCCTTGACGATGGCCGTGCCGTATTCCCTTCCTTTGGCGAAAGCGTGCAGGTTCTTATCTTTGGTTTGCACAGGCACGGAATCAGCGACCGCTTTTTTTAGTGCCTCCGCCGGGACCAGCGGCTCTACCGCCGATAAAAAACCCAGCATGACGATATTGGCCATCATCTTTGTCCCCAGTTCCTCCGCGAAACGGGTGGCGGGAATATGAAACGCCCGGAAACGCATGTCTGCCTGGCGTACATGCACCAGGTCCGTGTCCCACAGGAAAGTACCGCCGGGACGCAGAGTCTTGATGTTTTTTGTGTATGCTTCCTGGCTCATGCACACCAGAATCTCCGGCTCCGCCACGTGGGGGAAAAGGATTTCCTCGCCGCTTACGATCACCTGGCTTGAACACGACCCACCGCGGGCTTCCGGCCCGTAGTTTTGTGTCATGGTTGCGTGCCTGTTTGCGTAAAGGGTCGCGGCTTTACCCAGGATGTCGCCGGCCAGAATGATTCCCTGACCGCCGAAGCCGCTGATTACAAGATGTCTTTCTTTTTTATCCGGCATGATAGCTACCGCTTGTCCTTATGGCCGGGATTGCCCGCGCGCCAGGGGGGCATCTGCGGCCGGTTATACTTATTGTAGTGGTCCATGAAAGTCGGACGCTCGATGTCGACAAATTTTCCCACAACGATTTCCCGGTCGATGTCGAGGGTTGCCTCGCGGGTGTCGATGTCGCTGCGTGTCACGGAACGGCCGCGGTAGAACTTCAGCATTTCCAGCGCGCTTCCCATGCGGTTACGCCGGCCGAAGGCGGAGGGGCAGGGTGCGATTACTTCGACGAAGCCGAAGCCGCGCTTTTCCATCGCTTCGTTGATTGAGCTGCGTATCGAGCGCACCTGCTGCGCCGTCCATCTGGCCACATAGGCGGCTCCGCACGAGGCGGCCAGGTCGCAGAAATTAAAAGGCTCCTCGGGCGCTCCGCTGAATGATGTCGAGGTTTTCGCTCCCAGGGGCGTACTGGGCGCCTGTTGCCCGCCGGTCATGCCGTAGTTGAAGTTGTTCACACATACGACCGTCATGTCGATGTTGCGCCGCGCGGCGTGAATAAAATGATTGCCGCCGATGGCGAACAGGTCTCCGTCACCGGAGACGACGATGATTTTCGTGTCCGGTTTGGCCAGTTTCAGCCCGGTGGCAAACGGCAGCGCGCGGCCGTGTGTGGTGTGGAAGGAATCGAGCCTGATGTAGCCGGCCATTCTTCCGGTGCAGCCGATGCCGGAAACCATCGCCACTGCATCCGGGTCATAACCGCTTTCACTGATGGCCGTCAACAGGGCATTGAAAACTGTGCCGATGCCGCAGCCCGGGCACCAGATGTGCGGAATACGTTCCGTTCTCAACAGAGAATCCATCGGGTGTGGTGGAAGATGTCTTGCCGCTTTTGCTGTTGTCATAATTTTCCCTTTGCTGCCTTGGAAATTACCTCCAGGATTTTGCCCGGATGGATGATCGCGCCGCCGTAATTGGAAATGAGATGTACGGGACAGGCGCCGCGTACCACGCGCTCAAGCTCCAGCACCATCTGGCCGCCGTTGATTTCCGCCATGATCAGGGCTTTGGCGTTTTTCGCCACCGAGCGGATGAGCTCTTCGGGAAAAGGCCAGACAGTTTCGAGTTTAATCAGGCCGGCGCGGATGCCCTCGTTACGGGCGTCACGCACCGCTTTCATGGCCGAGCGTGCGCTGATGCCGTAGGAAACCACGATTACCTCGGCGTCATCCATGTACATGTTTCTGGTGGCGGTAATTTTGTCGAGGTTTTTACGGATTTTGTTGACCAGACGGGTGACCATACGTTCATGCGCCTCTGCATTCATCGCCGGATAGCCGCGCTCGTCATGGGTCAGGCCCGTGATGTGGATGCGGTAGCCGTCGCCGCAGTTGGCCATAGGCGCGATCCAGTCATCGTCGGCCCCGTAGGGCAGATAATCTTCCGGCGCGACGGAGGGCTTCCGTCGCGAGATGATCTCGATTTCATCTTCGTGCGGGATGACCACCCGTTCATTCATATGCCCTACGACTTCGTCGGCCATAATCAGCACGGGCAGGCGGAAGTATTCACTCAAGTTGAAGGCGCGAACGGTCATGTCGAACATTTCCTGAGGACTCGACGGAGAAAGGGCGATTATCTCATAATGGCCGTGCGAGCCCCAGCGCGCCTGCATCATATCACCCTGGGCGGTCAGCGTCGGGAGCCCCGTGCTGGGTCCGGCCCGCTGGACATTGCACACCACGCAGGGGGTTTCGGTGGCGATGCCCAGACCGATATTTTCCATCATCAGGGAAAAGCCCGGCCCCGATGTGCTGGTCATGGATTTGACCCCGCCCCAGCTTGCCCCCAGAATGGCCGCCATCGAGGCGATTTCATCTTCCATCTGGATGTATATTCCGCCCAGTTGCGGCAGGCGACGCGACATGGCCTCGGCGATTTCCGTCGCGGGAGTAATCGGATAGCCGGCAAAAAAACGGCATCCGGCGGCCAGCGCGCCTTCACAGCAGGCTTCATCGCCGTTCATGAAATATGTTCCCGAGTTAGCTACTTTTGCAACCAAAACCTGTCTCCTTCAGGCCTCACCCGCCGAAGTCCCCGGCATCGATACTGTAGATGGCAAAATCAGGGCAGAGAATCTCGCAGAAATGGCAGTTCACGCACTCAGCCGGCAGTATGACTTCGGGGGGATGATAGCCTTTTTTATTAAATGAGGAGGAAACACCCAGCACCTGCCGCGGACAGTTGGCGATACAAAAACCACAGCCCTTGCAGCGGTCTTCGATGATGACCACCTGTCCTGTTTTCTTTTTTCTGCGGTTCTCATCTACGGGCCGGCGGCCCGGATAATGTATCGTTTTGTGCATGAGCTACCCATTTCTCCCGCTTATTGAAACGGCTTTCCCGGTCGATGCCCGGGTGACTCCTTCGCGCGTCAGGCCTTCGGATGTGCCCGCCGCCGGCACCGTTCCCGGCGCACATCAGGCGGGACGCATTTGATGGGCAATATAGAAATAAGGGGGGACTGTCAAGAAAAAAGGCTTCAGCAACCAGCTCTTTATGAATGATTACAGGCACTCCGGCACCCGCAAACAGCCGTTTTCCTGATAAAAACTTGCATTTTGCCCGCCGCCGTAATAGTTAAGCCGCGTTTCGGTTAAATTAAGTCGGATACGTAAAAGAAATGAAAGATACTGACATCCATCATATCGTCGGAATTATCAAAAAAGAGCTGGAAAAAGGGGAGGTGCCGGTTGTTTCCGCCATGGCGGAAAGCAGCCCGGATCCGTATGCGATTCTGATTTCGACTCTTTTGAGCCTGCGCACCAAGGATGAGGTAACCGCTGTCGCCGCGGAAAAACTTCTGCGGCTGGCAGCCACACCCGACGAGATGCTCAAAGTTCCGGAAGAAAAAATCGCCCGGACGATTTACCCGGTGGGTTTCTACCGTAACAAGGCGAAAACCGTGCTGGCGGTAAGCAGGGATCTGATCGAGCGTTTCGACTCCAATGTTCCGGATAATATTGATGATCTTTTGAGCATCAAAGGTGTCGGACGTAAAACCGCCAACCTGGTCGTTACGATGGGTTACGGCAAAGACGGCATTTGTGTGGACACGCATGTACACCGCATTTCCAATCGGCTGGGCTATGTCAGGACCAGAACACCCGACGACACCGAAATGGCGCTGCGCGCCAAACTGCCGCGCAAATACTGGATCATCATCAACACGCTCCTAGTTTTTTTCGGCCGGACGACCTGCAAGCCAGTTTCCCCACTGTGCAGTGTCTGCCAGATCGCAGCATACTGCGACCGCGTCGGCGTGACGGTGAGCCGATAGAAAGAAGAATGAAGAAAGACAGGCGGGAGTGTCGATTTTGTGCTTGTCGCCTGCCGTATGCGAAGGGCTTGCCGGTCCTGCTTTATGCGGCGGCGCCCCGATTTGCCATCGACACGCTTTTTGTGATCACCGGCGGGCCTTTCATCAGGGGCTGGTCGAACCGAAGAAAAAAGTTGACGATTTTTTGTCATTTGGATATATGGCACCGGTTTGAGGCATCTTACCCGGCGGGACAAAGCATCCGGCGGAAAGATGTGAGTTGAAAAGTCAGTGCCGCAAGATGCGCAAAGAAGCATTGAATAAAACGCCGGCCGGTGATATGTACCGCAATCAATAGATTATTTGCCGGATTTTGTAGAAAAGGAATCGTAAAATGACAACCATACTGACCATTATCCACGTTGTGGCCTGCCTCACGCTGATTCTCATTGTGCTTTTGCAGGCGGGTAAAGGGGCGAATATGGGGGCGGCCTTCGGAGGCTCCAGCCAGACTGTGTTCGGCTCCAGCGGCGCCGGGACTTTTCTGGGGAAGGTCACGGCAGCGGTGGCCATTGTTTTCATGCTTACTTCTATTTCATTGACCTATACCGCGTCGAGAAAAGTCTCCGGGCTGATGGACAGGGCACCGGTTCCGGTTGAGCAAAAGTCGGCCCCCGCAGAGGGTGAGTCGGCTCAAGGCCCGCTTGCTCCGTCCGGCGCGACTACAGCAACGCCCGCCCCGCCAGACGCGGCGGCCAAATAAAATTGCTCTTTTCATATCCTCAGGCCGGGAATAATTTTGCAAGAGACGCCCGATGTTCGAAGGGCGTACGGTATTTACATGCTGCCGAAGTGGTGGAATTGGTAGACACGCTATCTTGAGGGGGTAGTAGGCCACGCCTGTGCGAGTTCGAGTCTCGCCTTCGGCACCATGAAAACAAACAGTCTCTAATGAGCGCTCCGGACTGATTCAGGTATGAAATCTGTCAAAAAAAGCCCTTCCCGCAAGATTTCCCCGACCGCCATAACCTCTCAGGGTATTTCCCGGAAAATAAACCCGGCCGCAGAAGAAGCGTCCGGAGGCAAAACCCCCGACGGGAAGTTTCTTGTCATTCCGGCCCGGAGAATCACGTCTGCTGAACGGACCAGATTCGCGCGGCGGGGAGGATTGCTGGTCACACCCGAAGACGATCTTCTGGATCGCATTTTCAGACTTGAGGAAGAAAATCATCATCTCAGAAATCTGAGCATCAAAGACGGCCTGACCGGTCTGTACAACAAAAGATTTTTCAACTCTCAGCTAAAGGTGGAAATTGCCCGCACACGCAGGACCGGAGAGCCGTTTTGTCTTATTTTCATTGATCTGGATAATTTTAAAGCCGTCAACGACATGCTGGGGCATGCCATGGGTGATGAGTTTCTGGTTAAAGTGAGCCGCCGGATGAAAGCAAAGGTAAGGCCGACGGATTTTGCCTGCCGCTTCGGAGGCGACGAGTTTGCCGTCATTCTGCCCGCGACCACGCTGCGCGACGCGGTGAAAATCGCCGGACGCTGGCATTACAATATCGAGCGCGCCGCAGCGGACATGCGCCTTGGTGTTTCCGCCTCTATCGGAGTAGATGAGTTCGAAGCCGCCTCTCCTCTGGACGCGCAGGCGTTCATTGAGAGGGTGGATCAGAGGCTGTATCAGGCAAAAAGAGAGGGAAAGGGAAGGATCGCCCATCCGGAAATTGAAAAACACGAAGACAGGGCGGTAACATGGGCGGAAAAAGAAGTCCTGTTCCACATTTTCCAGCCGAAATCTGGTGAAAAACCGGCGCCCGTGGCGAGTAGAGGAAAAAAGTGAAGAAAAAACAAAAAGCGCAAATCGTATCAATGACCAGCGGCAAAGGTGGTGTCGGTAAAACCTTCGTGACGACCAATCTCGCCGCTACACTGGCCCGCCAGGGTAAAAAAGTCCTCGTCGTTGATTGCGACCTGGGGCTTGCCAATATCGATATCATGCTCGGCATCAATCCGGAGGTGACGCTCAAGGACGCGGTGTTTGGAGATCTGCATCTGCGTGATGTCGCCATGACCACTCAAGGCGGCTTTGATCTGATCCCGGCCAGTTCCGGCATAAAAGAGATGGCGCAGCTTCTGTTTGAAAAGATTCAATACCTGAAGGACATGCTCATCGAGATTGAAGGCTATGACATTATCCTTCTGGATACAGGGGCGGGGATGTCTGAAATCGTGCTGCAGTTCAATTGGCTGGCCGGCCGGAATATCATTGTTTTAAACCGGGAAATCACCAGCCTCACCGACGCCTATGCGATGGTCAAAGTCATGCATCAGTCATTCGGCCGCCGGTCTTTCGGCATCATCACCAACAATGTTTCCTCGGCGCGCGAAGGGGAGAATATCTTTAAAAACATAAATACGATCAGCCAGAGATTTCTGGGGTTTCCCCTTTCCTGGCTGGGGAATATCCGCCACGACGAGATGATTCCCAAAGCGATCTTGAGGCAGGAGATCCCCGTCTGTCAGGCGCCCCGCTCACGTGTGGCGATGGATTTTGAGGCGATAGGCAGGGCTTTGGCCGGTTAGCCTGCCGGTGCGAGAAATTGCATCGCGCCGGATTACTTCGTTAAGCCGAGTGTTCGCCGATAATCTGCTCGAGGTCTTTTCCGTAGCGGCGGTATTTTTCGGGAGTCAGGATTTTCCGGATGTCGGCACTGTTTTGAGCCAGTTCGGCGAGCTTCTCGTCCGGCAGCAGCATAAAAATAGCGCAATCTGTTTCTCTGGCTTTTTCAAATCGCCACAGGTAGAGCTTTTTTAGCAGTTCCCTGCGGCCGGTATCCATTTCACAAAACCCCTTGATCCTGGTATAGCCGCGCCCGTCAAAATTCCTTTCCTGCCAGTTGCAGGCGGCGATTTTCGCAAAAGCGTCCGCGGCCGCCGACTCCAGCCCCTGTTCCCTGAGTGCCGCAAGCTGCTCCTCATACAGGGCCGGCAGGAGCGTGACGTCCCGGACGGCGTAGTCAAGTTGCTCATCGGTCAGCGGGCGTATGTCCCAGCGGGAGCGCTGGACCTTTTTGCTTTTGTTGAGCTCGATGTTTAGAAATTCGCGGATAATGGTTTCCAGCGAAAGCTGGCGGTACCCCAGAAGCATCGCCGTGCGGTGCGTATCAAAAATATTTTCAAACTCGAAATCGTAATCCCTTTTGAGAAGCCGGATGTCATTGTCCGCCGCATGCATGATTTTGACGACCAGATTGTTTTTAAACGGCCCGGCCAGAAACGACAGATCCAGTCCCGCCGTGGGGTCGATGATCAGTGTCGTTTCGGACGTGAAAATCTGTATCAGGCAGAGTTTTTCACGGAAATAGCGGAATGAGTCATACTCCGTATCGATGGCCAGAAGCGGTGCATTTTGTATCGTCAAGGCGGCATGCTTTGCACTTTGCGGGGTATCAATCAATTGCCACTGCGTGTTCATGTAATTTACATATCCGAAAAAAAATTTTTATGCCATTAAAATGGCAAGACCATGCCGGACGGAGTGAAAAACCCCCGCCAGACCCTCCTGAAGTATTGCATTTTATAAAAACAGCGATTGTGTTAAGTGTGACGGCATATAAAAAACGGCTCAAGGTACGCTTTTTAATGAAAAAACTTTTCCTCATAGCGCTCACCGCTTGGGTGGTAATGATGGAGGGATGTGATATGCAAAACAAATTTCTGTATTTTCCCAATGACGAGCGGCCGACGGAAGCGATGCTGGCGGCGGAAAATATGGCCATGTGGCAAGTGGCCGGCACCGACTACCGTGGGCTGACAGCGGCAACCGACCCGGGCGCACCTGCCGGCACGCTGGTTTTGTTCCACGGCAACGGCGGGACGGCATTTGACCGTTCATTTTACCTCGAGCCGTTTATGAGCCTGGGCTTCAGAGTCATTCTGGCGGAATATCCTCTCTACGGAGGCCGTCCCGGCAAGGTGGGCGAAAAGCCGTTTGTGGCCGACGCCCTGAAAACTCTGGAACTTGCTTACGCCCTGTATGGAGATCCCCTTTATCTGGTGGGTGAGTCGCTGGGCTGTGGCGTGGCTGCATCGGCGGCAAAACAGACAAACACTCCGATTGCGGGGATCGTTTTGATCACCCCCTGGGATTCGCTGGCCCTGGTAGCCAAATCGCTCCTTCCCTTCCTGCCGATGCGTTTGATGCTGACCGATAAATACGACAGCATGGAAAACCTGAAAAATTACCCGCGCAATATCGCCGTTGTGGCGGCGGAACGCGATGAGATACTGCCCGTGGCGCATGCCTACAATCTTTACGAACACCTGCCCGCGGGCAGGAAAAAGATGTGGGTGATCAAGGGGGCGGGACATAACGACTGGCCACTCTATGCTCACCCGGAACTGTTCAAAGAGGTGTTCGATTTTGTGCAGAATAAAGCCCCCGATAAAAACGAGGGCGCTGCGAAGTAGAAGCGAGGGGCGTTTGGCCGAAGAAGGACGGGTGCGGATAATGAAAAGCTTGCCGCCGACGGATCACCGGATTTTTTATACACCACTACAGGCGCCGGCATGGACGGATGAAATGATTTACGGTGCGGCCGGGCGATGAAAATGAAGTCATACCATCGTGTTACATTGTCGCGCGTGCTGGGCGTGAGCGCGCTCCTTTTTTTATTACTGGCTGCCGCGAGCCTGGTGGCCCTCGGTACGGGGGCCGTGCAGACCGGCTTTGTGGAAATGCTGCAGGCGCTGCGTGACTATCCCGGAGGCGGGGCCGAAAACCAGATTTTGTTCTCTGTGCGTCTGCCCAGGATTTTATTTGCCGGTGCCGTGGGAGCCTCGCTGTCCATGGCGGGAGTTGTTTTTCAGGCGCTTTTGCGCAATCCGCTGGCTGACCCGTACGTTCTGGGCATTTCCGGCGGATCGGCGCTGGGCGCGATTGCCGGTATCATCTCGGGTGCCGGAGCTTTTTTTGCGGGCGTGCCTTTGCTGGCCTTCAGCGGCGCCATCGTGACAGTGGTGCTGGTTTTTGTCGTGGCGGGGGGGCCGCGCGGCGTCTTTATGGACAACTCTCTGTTGCTGGCGGGCGTGGTGGTGAATTCTTTTTTTTCCGCCGCCATTCTTTTTTGTCTGTCCGTGGTGGACAGTATGGAGCTGCGCAGTATCAGCTTCTGGCTGATGGGTGATCTCTCAGGCGCGGCCTGGCCTGATATCGGAGTTGTTTTTTTGTGTCTGCTGGTCGCCTTTGCGGTTTTATACAGTCAGGCGCGCAAACTCAATCTGCTGGTGCAGGGACAGGAAACAGCCTCGCAGCTGGGCGTAAACATAAAGTCCGCCAAATATATCATGCTCACCGCCGCCTCACTTTTGACGGCCATGGCCGTGTCGCTGGCCGGGATCATCGGTTTTGTGGGGATGATGGTGCCGCACATGATGAGGCTTGTGTGGGGAGCCGATCACCGTCTGCTTCTGCCGGCGGCGGCGCTGTTCGGAGCATTGCTGCTCATCGCAGCCGACACGCTGGCCAGAACCGTCCTGGCGCCGGCCGAGCTGCCGGTGGGAGTGATTACGGCCCTGTGCGGTGCGCCCTATTTCATTTTCCTGATGAGAACAAGGGGCGGCCGGTAATGTCGATCATCTCCGTTCATAATCTATCTTTTCGCTATACGGACAAGCAGGTTCTGGAGAGCGTCTCCTTCGGCGTGGATACACCCTGCCTACTGGCTGTTATCGGCCCCAACGGGTCTGGTAAGACAACACTTCTGAAAATACTAAACGCGACTCTTTCCCCCGATTTAGGAAGCGCCCGCATCCGCGGTACGGACATACGCCGTTTTTCACGACGGGAAATGGCCCGGCTGGTGGCGATGGTTCCCCAGGAGATGCCGTCGGTTTTCGAGTTTGCGGCGGAAGAGATTGTCCTGATGGGCCGCTTTCCCCATCAGGGTTACCGCCTGTTTGACGATAAAAGAGATTACCGGATCGTTCATGCCGCAATGGAGAAGACCAATTCGCTGCCTTTTGCACGAGCGCGTTTCAGTGAACTTTCCGCCGGTGAGAGGCAAAGGGTGCTGATCGCACGGGCGCTGGCGCAGGAGCCGGAAATACTGCTACTGGACGAAAGCACCGTGTATCTTGACCTCAAACATCAGGCGCAGTTTTTATCTCTGATAAGAGAGCTCAATCGCGATCAGGGCCTCACCGTGGTTTTTGTCACTCACGACATCAATCTTGCCGCGCAAAACGCCGATCAGATTCTTTTGCTTTACAAAGGAAAAAAATATGCTATAGGAGCTCCCGCGGAAGTTATGACCGCGAAAAACATAGAGGAGGTTTATGATGTACAGGTCGGGATCGATCAGAATCCTCACAACGGATCGCCCCGATTGACATTATTTGCCTGAACTTGCCCGTTTGGCTGCCGCATATGACAGGGCCCTTTGCGGGTTATGTCACAGGGCGGGCCGACGGGCATGGTTGTCCGGTAGAGGAAGCCGGTTCAAAGCCGGCGCTGCCCCGCAACTGTGAGCGGAACGAAACCCACACGATTTCTCCCGATATTTGGCAAACCCCGGGAAATCAGCCA
>Ga0255346_1006935_pt1 | contig 10816 bp, 9 predicted proteins | sample wastewater_treat_FD_194410 | JGI IMG/M metagenome (GOLD analysis project Ga0255346, IMG submission 194410) | Wastewater microbial communities from Lulu Island WWTP, Vancouver, Canada - plant22 | ecosystem: Engineered > WWTP > Wastewater > Unclassified | place: Canada: Vancouver, British Columbia... | reverse complement strand
ATGACCGGATTTTTCTCGGCAGCGGTGTTCGCCTTTTTTTTGAGTTTTGGGCCGGGCATTCGCATCCGCCATGCGCACTTCGGCACGCCCAATTGGTTGTATTTGTGGATCTACAATCATCTCGACGCTCTGCAAGGCTTCCGGGTGGTGTCGCGTTTCAGTGTGTATGTGCTGCTCTTCATGGTGTTGGCCGGCGCCCTGGCCTGGAGCCGAATTGAACGCCGCTGGCTGCGCCACGGCCTCCGCAAATGGCTCTGGCTGGTGCCGCTCGCGCTGGCCATTCCCGAATGCCTGCCGCAACCTTTCAAAACGACGCCGTTGGAATACCCGCTCGCCACGCCGGTCATGCAGCAATTGGACCAATTGCCCGGCCCCTATGTTTTGGCCATGGCTCCGATGGGCGACCGCGCTTTGGATTCACGCTATATGTTGCAGATTGCCCGCACCGACCGGCTCTTTGTCTACGCGTGGGGTGGCGCTTACCCCGACTACACCACGCAGGTCGGGCAAGCCATGGCTCCCGCCAAACCGCAACCTGCGCTGGCAGCTAATCTCCTGCGCCAGGTGTGGCCCCCCTGTTACATTTTGGAAGATAAGAGCGTCACGCGTAAAGCTCGCATTCCATACAATTATGTCGAGCTGTTTGCGGGCGAAGCCAGCCTGGTTGCCGAAGATAACCGTTTTGCGTTGCTCAAATTGAACCCACCCACGGAACCAGCCGCCGAGGCCCACCGCATGGTGCGCCACGATTATCTTGTCCAGTATCCCTGCATCACTTTCAGCGCGCGAACTCCGGCCGGCAGCCCACCCGTCACGCTCTGGCTGGACTTGAACGGCTATGTTATCGGACGCTGGACCATTGGACCGGAAGCACGTGATATCCATGTGGATATTCCCGCTCGTTACGCCGTCAAACTCACGCCCAACCTGTTCCGATTCCGCACAGAAGACGCCATGCCCTTCTTCCTCGACAGCTTCGCGGCCGCGCGCCACCCCGGCCCACTCACGGAACCGGCGCTGGATTGCGCCACTGCCAACTGTCCCCTGCCGCTCGGCCACATTCACCAAATCCCCGCCGAAGCCATTCCGCTGAAAATCCGTTTCACGAGCGGGTTTCGCCTTATCGGTTGTGAACCGCTCCAAACCACCGCGCCGGCCGGCGGCGCCTTCCGCCTGCGCTATTACCTCCAATGCCCGCGTGATTTGGAAATCATCACCGGTTCGGTGTTGGCAACCCGGGTGACTGCCGCCAGCGGCAAATGGGTGGAAGAACGCAGTATCATCGCCGCCGTATGCGATCTCAATGACCTGCAATGTCAAATCCATCCCGGCATCTACACGCTGGAGCAAACCATCCAACTTCCTGAACACTTTGCGCCCGGCGACTACGTGCTTTCCGTTTTGCTGCGTACGGAAAAAGGCCAGCGCATCTATGGGATGAGCAATAAGAAACCCGGTCGGATATTCGTCCTGCCCGTTCCCATCCGCATCCTCGCGGCGGACGACTGACCCGCGCCGCTACGCGCGAGCCGGACCGGCAAAGGTCGGGTGCAGCCCAAACTCGCCGGTGAGCACCTCCACCAGCTCGGTCATAGGCAGGCCCACCACGTTCGTGTAGGAGCCTTGGATTTGCCGGATCATGTAGGCCGCGCGGCCCTGAATGGCATAGGCCCCCGCCTTGTCCATCGGCTCCCCGCTTTCGATATAGGCCTTGATTTCGGCGGCGCTGAGCTTTTTGAACTCCACATCGGTCACAACGGCCTGCGCCCACGATTTCAGTGGCCCCTTGCGCCCCGGCTCATACACGCAAAAACCGGTGATGACCTGATGCACCTGGCCGCTGAGCGCCCGCAACATCGCCTGCGCGCCGCGCGCCGACTGCGGTTTTTCCATAATTTTTCCACGTAACACCACCACGGTATCTGCCGCCACAATCACGGCCTCGGGCGAGACCCGCTGCGCCACATCCATGGCCTTTTCCTGCGCGTTGCGCAGGACATATTCCGCCGCATCTTCGCCGCGCCGTGGCCGCTCCTGCGTGAGCGGCGTCGCCACCCGGAAGGGATAGCCCAGTTGCCGGAAATATTCACGCCGCCGTGGGCTGGCGCTGGCCAAGATCAATTTACGATTCTGTTTTTTCTTTTTTTTCATACGCTTTTCCTGTGCCGCCGGTGGTCCACCGGAACATTTTTTCAGTCAGCGCGCCGAGCGCGCCATATTGCAGGGAACCCAGTGGGGTCCAGCGCGCCCACGCGCCCCGGGGTCGCGCCTGCCGCGCCGCGCGCAGCCAGGATTCCGTGCCGGCCACGGAAGTCGCCGCGCCGTCGAGCGCGTAGAGATTCACACGCCGCACGCCGCACCCCAGCACCACGCCCACCGCCTGTTCGAGATCGCGCGTATCGCGCATGCCGCGCAAATACGCATAAAAATCTGCGCCGCCGCCGAACAATGCCGCCCGCTCCGCGTTTTGCGGAATGGCGGTGTAGTCGCCGATCAAACCCACATCCACCGCTGCTCGCACGCCATAGAGCCGCCGGGCCAGAGTGGCGTAGCGGTTCAGCATCGCCACATAACTTTCCTGGCCAACCCGGTAGCGGTAGGTAATGAAGCTCAGCGCGTCCCATGTCACACCGGTCACCGGCGCGTTGAGCGCATCCTCCAGCGCCACGTTGCCGCGCGCCTGCGCATCGAGAAACGCGCGGTTGGCCGCGCCATCCACGGCGTAACCGCTGGCGTGCAACCCGGCAATCAACTCATTGAGCTCAGCCACGTCTCGCAAAAATTGAGTGGGATTCAACTGGGCGCGCAGCACGCCTGCCAACTGGCGCGGACTCTTTGCCCGCACCGCGGCGAACAATTCGCGCCCCAACAGCGGTGACGGCTCGCAATCAAACACAAAAGCGCGCACCGCGAGTTTTTCTTGAGTAAAATACTCCACGGCTTGCCGGGCCAGATCTCGCGTGGCGGCCAAACTCGCCTGCCCCACATACAGGTGCTCGTCATAGGGCAGCAGCAGCCAGGCATCCACCCGCACCCCGGCTTGCGCCGCCGCGCGCACCAGCGGCGCAAAATCTGGGTCGGCGAAACTTTCGCGCTCCACGTGGAGAATCAGATCACAATCATATTCGGCCAAAGTCGGCAGCTCGCGCGCGACTTCGGCATAGGGCATGAATTCACACCAGATCGCCAACCGCGCCAGCGGCGGTTCCGCGGCGGGTGCGGCCATGGCCAGCAGTCCGGCCAGCCCCAGTGCCAGCCAGCCGGTTTTACGCGCGCTTGTCGGCCGCGCGTACGCGGTTCCAGATGGCATCCATTTCAGCAAGGGTGCAATCCTTCAGCTTGCGGCCGGAAGCGGTAATTTCCTTTTCCACGACTTCGAAGCGGCGCACAAACTTGGCGTTGGTGCGCTCCAGCGCATAGGCCGGGTCCACCTTCATGAAGCGGGCCACATTGACCACGGAAAAGAGCAGGTCGCCCAATTCTTCAATGATGCCCTGCCGCTGTTTGCGGTTGACGGCGGTTTTCAACTCGCGGACTTCCTCGTCCAGCTTTTTGAAGACATCAGCAATATCGGGCCAATCAAAGTTGACCCGCGCCGCGCGCCGTTGCAGTTGATAGGCACGGTGGAGCGGCGGCACATGCTTGGGCACGCCATCCAACGCGGACTTGCGCACCTTCTTTTCGGTTTTCTTGATGGCATCCCAGTTGCGCAAAACATCCTTGGAGTCGCGCACTTTGACATCGCCAAATATATGGGGGTGTCGCCGGACCAGCTTGTCAGAAATACCCTGCGCCACATCCGCAAAGTTGAAGGTGCCCTCTTCAGCGGCAATCTGCGCCTGGAAAATAATCTGCAGCAGCAAGTCGCCCAGTTCTTCGGCTAGATCAACGCGGTTGCCACTTTCCATGGCGTCGAGCGCCTCGTAGGCTTCTTCAATCAGGTTCGGCTTGATGCTCTCAATGGTCTGTTCGAGGTCCCACGGACAGCCATCGCCGGGCCGCCGCAGGCGGGCCATGATTTTCAGCAGCCGCGCCATTTGGTCCGCGCCACGCGCCAATGCACGGGGCGAAGCCTTGGCTGAGGCTCGGCGGACAGATGAGCGGGACTTTTGGGCGCGGGCGGCGGCGCGTTTAGAACTTGGTTTGCTCGAAGTACTCATCGGGATTCACATCTTTCAGGTCCGCACACACCAGATTCGCGCCGCAGAAATCCTGGTATTCCGTGAATTCGTCGGGCACGACCACAATGTTCATCATGGCCGCCAGCGCGGTTTTGGCCACGGTCATGCTGCTCACGATGGCGAGACAGCGCCGCGGATGGCGGGCGATGGCCTTGGCCATTTGCAGCCAGTTCTTGGCGTGCGGGAATCCCTTGTCCGTGGGCGTGGCGGAAAACACCTTGATGCCCCAGCGTTCGAAGTGCAGATGGGCGGCTACGCCTTCCGCCGCCGCTTGCGGCAGCATGGAAATGCAGGCAACAGCCGCGCCGCGTGCCTGGGCGGCTTCAATCCACTTGATCAACCCCGGGTTGATGGTGGTGGATTTTTGCATCAGATGGGAAACCGTCTCGTTGGTCAGCCGGTCCACCACTTGCTCCGGCGTGGCCGACTTGTATTTCATCGTTTCCAGAAACGACTCCATATAAACCGACGGCGCCGGGTGCAGGCAATAGCGCGAGAACTGCACGGGCGACAGTCCGATTTTTTCCTCTTTCAGGATGCCCGCCAACACCTCGTAACGAATCCGGCGTGCGCCGAGAGCAATATTATCCATCTCAAAAATCAACGCGCTCTTGGCCGAAACGCCGTTTGCGGTTTGCTGTTCTTCTTTTTTCGCCATCGCCATTCTCTCCCTACAAGTTCAGTGACAAAAACCGGGCTACTCTAAACGCCGCCCGCGGTGCGGTCAATCGGTTTCATGGACAGGTTATCGCCGCCAGATGCGGTTCAGGCCTGCGGTGGCGCATCGTCTGCGCCTTCGTTCTTGCGCCACGTGGGCCGTTGGCCATCGCCATACGGCTTGCGTGGGCCGGAATAAGGTTTACGCGGCCCACCGGGACCGCGTTCGTATGGCTTACGAAAACCACCGCCGGGGCGCGGGCCGCGCGACGGTCCATAAGGTTTGCGATAACCGCCCTCACCTTCACCGCGCGGCGGGCCATAAGGTTTACGAAAACCGCCGCCGGGGCGCGAGCCGCGTGGCGGCCCGTATGGCTTCTTGTAGCCGCCTTCCCCTTCGCTGCGCGGTGGGCCATAAGGCTTGCGATAACCGCCCGCGCCCTCACCGCGTGGTGGGCCATAGGGCTTTTTATAGCCGCCCGGGCGCGGAGAGTAGGGTTTGCGAAAACCGCGCTCTTGGCCCTCGCCCGCTGCGGGCCGGCCATAGGGTCTGCCGTAGCCGCCGCGCGGCCCGGAGGAGCCGCCCGGTCCGTCTGAACGCGGCCCGCCATACGGCTTGCGAAAATGCCCGCCACCCGGGCGCCGCGGACGGTACCCCGCCGACGACTCCTGATCGCCCGGCTCCGTGGTGCGGGGCCGATAGGGTTTGCGATAGCCCCCCGGCCCGCGCGGACGATCATCCTCGCGGCGCGGACGGCGAAAATCCTGCCCCGCGCCATCGCGCGGCGGTTGGCCATCATCATGGCGCGGGCGGTACGGCTTGCGGAAGCCGCCCGGCGCATGTGCGCCACGCTCGTCGCGGCGCGGATAGGGCCGTGGCGGGCGGTCTTGGTCTCGATACGGCGGCCGATACGGCCGGCGGAAATCTTGGCCTTCGCCTTCTGCGACGGGCGGCGCGTCATCGCGGCCAGCACGATAAGGCTTGCGGAAGGGGCGCGGGCCCCGCGGAGCATCATCAGCCGCGCGGGCGGGACGTTTTTTGCGATAGCCGAACTCGTTGAAGGAATCAGAGGGGGGCGGGTTGGTTTCCATAGGCGCGCCACCCTGCGTGAACGGCGGCGGGAAAGCAAGCGGAAAGCAGCGGTCTAGATATCCAAGATGGTTTCGCCGGGAAAGAATTGGGCAAACAGCCGCGCCTTGAGCTCCGGCACCCCCTCGCCCAACTCGGCGGACATGGGCAACGGTTTTTCCTTTGTCTTGCGCTTGAAGGCGGCCAGATTTTTTTGCGCGGCCGGCTCATCCATTTTATTGGCCAATACCAAATAGGGCCGGGCGGCCAGCTCCGGATTATACAGTTTGAGTTCCTCGCGCAGACTGCGGAAGTCCGCCGTCGGATCGCGGCCATCTACGCCGGCCATGTCAATCACGAACAACAGAAATGCGGTACGCTCGATGTGCCGCAAAAAATCATGACCGAGCCCCACGCCCTGATGCGCGCCTTTGATCAGGCCGGGCACATCAGCCACGCGGATGGCGTGGGTGGCATCGAACTTCAAAATGCCCACCTGCGGATGCAGCGTGGTGAACGGATAGGCCGCCACCTTGGGCCGCGCGGCGCTCAACTGCGTCAACAGCGTGGATTTGCCCGCATTGGGATAGCCCACCAGGCCGACCTCCGCCACGGTCTTCATCACCAGCCGCAGCGTACGGATTTCGCCGGGTGTGCCTTCGGTGAATTCCGTTGGCGCCTGATGCGTGCTGGTTTTGAAATGGATGTTGCCCCACCCGCCCTTGCCGCCTTGGGCCACTTTCAGCAGGTCGCCATCTTGCAGCACTTCGCCGACCAGTTCCTCGGTTTCGGCATCGAACACTGCGGTGCCCAAGGGCACGGGCACGATTTTATCCTGTCCGTTGCGACCATATTGCTGCTTGCCCCGCCCATGCTCGCCATGCTCCGCGCGCACCAGCGGCGCAAAGTGCAAATCCAACAGCGAGGCCTCATCCTTCGAGGCCCGCAAAAATACGCTGCCGCCGTTGCCGCCATCTCCGCCATCCGGCCCGCCGTGCGGAATGAATTTTTCGCGGCGGAACAACGCCACCCCGTTCCCGCCATTGCCGGCGAAAACTTGAATGCGCACGCGATCCACAAACGTCAGAGTTTTCATAATGCCCCAAAGCAAAAGGGCGGCGCCTTGCGGGCCGCCCCTTGCGTCAATCCGGCGCGCAACGCGTCTTAGGCTTGGGCCAGTTTTTGCACGTTGACCCGCTTGCCGCCGCGGTCGAATGACACCACGCCATCCACCAGCGCAAACAGGGTGTAGTCCTTGCCCATGCCCACGTTCAGTCCGGGGGTCTTCTTGGTGCCGCACTGCCGCACCAGCACGCTGCCGGCGGTGACGGTCTGGCCGCCAAAGCGCTTGATTCCGCGCCGCTGGCCGTGGCTGTCACGCCCGTTGCGGCTGCTGCCTTGTCCCTTTTTATGTGCCATTTCCGGCCTCCTTCCCTATGCGATGGATGCAATCTTGACTTTGTTCAGGCTCTGGCGGTGCCCCACTTTGCGGTGATAGCCCTTGCGGCGCTTCTTCTTGAACGCCACGACCTTCGCCGCGCGGTATTCTTCCACCACTTCCGCGGCCACCTTCACGCCGGCCACTTCCGGGGCGCCAATCTTGAGTCCGCTGCCATCGTTGAACGCCAGCACGCGGCCCAGCTCGATCTGCTGGCCAACCTTGGCATCCGCCAGCAGTTCCACGGACAACACATCGTCTTTCTGGACCCGGTACTGCTTGCCACCGGTCTCAATCACTGCATACGCTTCCATCTGAATCCTCGTTTCTGGAGGGGGCCTATCCCCCCCTGTTCCACAAAACAGGCCGACACCGTACGCAAAGCCTCCGGCAATGTCAACACCTCGCCGCAAAAGTTTTTTGCCCGGGTGGGTTGACTCCACCCCCGGCGCGTGGTACAAGCCTGTCATCGTCTGAGGATTTGGGGGGTTAGCTCAGTTGGTAGAGCGCCTGAATGGCATTCAGGAGGTCGGGAGTTCGAACCTCCTACCCTCCACCAAATCCCGGACACCCCCGCCGCAAGGCGGTTTTTTTTTGCCATGGCAAATGGGGTTGCCCCCGCCGCTCACACACGATATTTTGGCGGACACATGTTTACGGAGGAAAGCCAGATGTCCCAACCCATCGCCACCTTGAAGACGTTCACCCACAACGGCCGGACCGTGGCCTACCACAGCCTGGCCGCGCTGACCGAACTGCGCGGTTCCTCCCTCGCCGAGTTGCCCTATATCGTGCGCATTCTCTTGGAATCCGCCGTGCGCAATCAGGGCCACCCCGCCTACAACTGGCGGCAGGTGGAAGCGCTGGCGCGCTGGCGGCCGGGCCAGACCGCCGCGCAGGAAGAAATCCCCTATCTCCCCGCGCGCGTCCTGCTGCAAGACCTCACCGGCGTGCCCTGTGTGGTGGACCTCGCCAGCCTCCGCAGCGCCGTGGTGCGCAACGGCGGCGACCCGGGCATCATCGAACCCCTCGTCCCCGTGGATTTGGTCGTGGACCACTCCGTGCAGATTGATTGCTGGGCCATGCCCGATGCGCTCAACCAGAACATCGAAATCGAATTCAGCCGCAACCGCGAACGCTACGAATTTTTGAAGTGGGGCCAGCAAGCGTTCAAAAAACTGCGCATCGTGCCCCCCGGCGTCGGCATCTGCCATCAGGTGAATCTGGAATTTCTGGCCGATGGCATCCACGTGGCCGAACAAGCCGATGGCACCTGGCTGGCCTATCCCGACTCTCTCGTCGGCACCGACTCCCACACGCCCATGGTCAACGGCCTCGGCGTACTGGGCTGGGGCGTGGGCGGCATCGAAGCCGAAGCCGCCATGCTCGGCCAACCCATCGCCCTGCTGACCCCGGTGGTGACCGGCGTGCGCTTGAGCGGCGCGCTACGCCCCGGCGTCACCGCCACCGATCTCGCGCTGACCATCACCCAACTGCTCCGTCAACATAATGTCGTGGGCCAGTTTGTGGAATACTTCGGCCCCGGCTGCGCGAGCCTCTCGCTCTCCGACCGCGCCGTGCTCTCGAACATGGCCCCCGAATATGGCGCCACCACCGGGTTCTTCCCCATGAACGCCGAAACCATCGCCTACCTGCGCATGACCGGCCGCCCCGCCGCGCATTGCGAACTGGTCGAGGAATATGCCCGTCGCCAAGGCCTGTTCCAGGAGCCAGACTCCCCCGAGCCGGCGTATTCGCGCGTGATCGAACTGGACCTCGGCACCGTTGTCTCCGCCATCGCCGGCCCGAAACGCCCGCACGATTTCCAACCTATCGGCGAAATCAAAAGGCGCTTCCTCGCCGCGCTGGGTGCCGCGCCGGAAAAGGGCGGCTTCGGCGTGCCCGCCGAGCGGCAGCAAGCCGCCGCCCTCCTCGCCGGTGGCGATGAGCTGCGCCACGGTTCCGTGGCCATCGCCTCCATCACCTCCTGCACCAACACCTCCAACCCCGTGCTGATGCTCGCCGCCGGACTGCTGGCCAAAAAAGCCGTCGCGCGCGGCCTGCGCGTGCCGCCACACGTCAAGACCTCGCTCATTCCCGGTTCGCGCGTGGTCACCGCCTATTTGAAATCCTCCGGCCTCCTGCCCGAAATGGAAAAGCTCGGCTTCGGCGTTGCCGCCTACGGCTGCGGCACCTGCATCGGCAATAGCGGCCCCCTGCGCGACGATATCGCCCAAGCCGTGCGCGACCAAGACCTCGTTGTCGCCGCCGTACTCTCCGGCAACCGCAACTTTGAAGGCCGCGTGCATCCGCAATGCAAAGCCAACTACCTCTGCTCCCCGCCGCTGGTCATGGCCTTTGGCCTCGCCGGCCGAGTGGACATCAACCTCGATGAAGAACCCCTCGGCACTGGCGCCGACGGCCAGCCCGTGTTTCTGCGGGACATCTGGCCCACCGCCGCCGAAATTGATGCGCTTCTCGCCACCGCCAACGATCCCGCGCTCTATGCCGCAACCTATCAGGACGTGAACCAATACACGCCCGAATGGAACTCCATCGCCGTGGACCGCAAGCCCGTCTTCGACTGGCAGCCCGACTCCACCTATATCCGCGAGCCCCCGTTCCTCGACGCCCCCCCGCCCAACCCCGATCTTTCCGGCGCGCGCGTGCTCGGCTACTTTGGCGACTTCATCACCACCGACCACATTTCCCCCGCCGGCAGCATCGCCAAAGACTCCCCCGCCGCACGCTACCTGCTGGAACGCGGCATTGCCCCCAAGGATTTCAACTCCTACGGTTCGCGCCGCGGTAATCACGAAGTCATGATGCGCGGCACCTTCGCCAACGTGCGGTTGCGCAACCGGCTCGTCTGCCGCGAAGGCGGCTGGACCCGCCTCCTGCCCGCCGGCGACGAAATGAGCATCTTTGATGCCGCCATGGCCTACCAGCAAACCGGCACGCCGCTCATCGTATTGGCCGGCCAGCAGTATGGCGCCGGCAGCTCGCGCGATTGGGCCGCCAAGGGCCCCCTCCTGCTGGGCGTACGCGCAGTCATCGCCGAAAGCTTTGAGCGCATCCACCGCTCCAACCTTGTGGAAATGGGCATCCTGCCACTGGAATTTCCGACTGGCCAAACCGCGGAAGACCTCGGCCTCGACGGTACCGAAACGTACGCCATTCGCGCCGAAGGCCCCTTGGCGCCGCGCGGTTGGCACGAAGTCACCGCGGTTAAAACCGACGGCAGCGAAATTCGCTTCCGCGCGCAGAACCGCATTGATGCCCCCATCGAAGTGGCCTACTACACCGCCGGCGGCATCCTCCCCTACGTCCTCCGCCACCTCACCACCTAATTCCCTCTGCCAAGAGAAACGACTGTCACCCCTGCCGGCCACCCGCGCCGGACAGGTCGGCATTTATTTCCTGGTCGGATCTTGAGTGTCCATTTAGAGTGGCACCATGAATCGGTATTAT
>Ga0255346_1006925_pt1 | contig 10827 bp, 11 predicted proteins | sample wastewater_treat_FD_194410 | JGI IMG/M metagenome (GOLD analysis project Ga0255346, IMG submission 194410) | Wastewater microbial communities from Lulu Island WWTP, Vancouver, Canada - plant22 | ecosystem: Engineered > WWTP > Wastewater > Unclassified | place: Canada: Vancouver, British Columbia... | reverse complement strand
TTCTAAAAGTTTTTGAATTTCCGCTATTAATTCTTCTTGTGATAATTTAGAATAATCTTTTTTTATTCGTCTTGTCATATTATTTTGTTTTTACTTTATCTAAAAACCTTTGAAACTCTTTTTCTTCAATTCTAAATTCTTTGCCTATTTTATAGGCTTTTAATTTCCTTGCCTTAATATAGCGGTAGATTGTCATAATATTTACTCTTAATTTTTCGGCTAATTCTTTGGCTGTGTAATATTCTTGTTGTTTGGGCATATTATTCATTGTTTTGAATAATTTTTAATTTTTTATGATTATATTCTTCAACTTTTCCTCTTGTGTTAACTAAAAAAATACTAAGTTTTAATTGTTTACAAACATAAAAAGGTATTTTTTCTAATACTCTTTTTTTGAAAGAGTAGGGAAGGGCAATTCCATAATTATATCCGCCATATCGAGATTTTCTTTTAGTGTGCATCCTTGTTATTATTTGTCCTATAGCAGAGTTCATGCTACTACTTCTACTGCCTTCAGGAAATTTAACGGTTTTGCTCGGGTCGCCCTTACATTCAACTAAATAATAACAACCATAATCTTTATGTTTCATTTTTATATCGACTCCGTGTTCCCTTAATCCTTTGGGTTTTACTGGTTTAAAACCTTTTTCTGCCAGATATTTTATAATTCTTTTTTGGACAGATGTTTCTTTCATAATACTTTATTTTATTATACTTTACAATAATTTACAATGCAAGTGAATGATTTTAAATTCTTTTCTTTCATTATTCTACTTAAAAATTGCCCCGATCTTCACGATTCATATATTACTTAATGCCCCCGATTTATCCCTTCAAAAACTTTAACTAAGTTTGGTGTAAAATATAATAAATCAATGGCTAGAAAAATAGAAAAGACAATAAATAATTCTTCGCCTTCAAAAGAAATTTTAAAAGAAGTTGAACCAATTATAGAAAATGTTCAAAAAGGAAACTGCTTTAAAGTTGAAGAATTAACTCTTTATCTAATTCTTTAATATTTGTTCTAGTTTTATTAAATAATCTTTTATGGTTATTTTGTTTTGGTATCTTTCTACAACATAAGGTTTCATAGCTTGCGCTACATTTTTTCTAGATTTTTCTAAAAAATCAGTTTTTGAACTAGTAATCCAGAGTTTAAATTTGGGAAATAATAAATTTGACAATTCTCCTTCTGGAATTAAAGAAGAAACAAACATTTCTTCGGCAATTATTTCTTTTGTCAAGCCAGTTTCTCTTAAAATCTTATTAAAAATTTTAGGATAAGGTTTTAATGTTTTTTGAATATCATTTTTTAGTTTTGAATTATTAAATAAAATAATATGAATATACTCATGAAACAAAATTTTTACAATATCATCCCAGGAATCTTTTAAAGGAGGAATTAAAATTAATCTATTATAATAATTCCAAGCCTCATAACCCATATTTTTTGGTAAAAGTATTAATAATTCTATGTTTTTTGGTTTTTTTCTAACATCTAAAAATTTAAAAATTTGAGAGCTTGCTTCGCTAAAAATCTTGTTATTTTTTGTTATTTTTTGACCAAGTTTTTTTGAAATTGGTAAATATAGTTTTTCAATTTTTAAAATTCTGTTTTCTAAAGTCATTGAAGCTAGATTAAAAGATTTAAATATTTCTTTATATTTGGGATTTTTTCTTAAAGAAATGATTTCATTATCGCGACTAAAAATAATTTTGTCATAAATTTCACTAGGCCCATTTCGTAAAGCTAATGAAAGATTTCGTAAAACAGCTGATTCTTTAGAAGATAATTTGCCGCCGGTTTTATTAAGCCAAAAATCTTTAAGGTCTTTGGAACAAACAAAACCATTCCAAGAACTCAGTTGAGAAAGTATCTGAAATTTAATATTAAATTTTTCAATATAAACTTTGAACATAAAAATCAATTATTAAAATAAATATTTAAAAATAATTTTTTATTTCTTTATTATCGCATAATTTTTTACTTTTAAAAGCATTTATTATAAAAAATAGCACTTGACAAATTATAAAATTATAAAATAAAGACTATAATATGTTAGTTCTTTAAAATCTTAAAAAGAAAGGAGGTGAGAACAATGGCTGACAAGAATAGCACGTCGCCCAAACCGAGTAAGTCGGAGGGCGGTAAAGGCGGTGCCGGCAAGGGCAAAGATGGATCCGGTGGCGGCAAATCCGGAAGAATTCGCGGCGGCAAAAAGGGACAGTAAATAAGTAGTCCGGGCGCTGGACAAACCAGCGCCCAATTTTATTTATTTTATTTGTAGTATAATTTTAATTAAATATCTTATGTTTAACATTCCGTTTTATTCAAACACTAAAGATGATTCGCATTGCGTTCAAGCCTGTTTGAAATCTATATTAAAATTTTATTTTCCTGATAAAAATTTCAGTTTCAAATATTTAGATAAACAAACCAATCATCAAAACAATACCGCTACTTGGGATAGCGCCATGCTTTTGTTTTTATCTAAATTGAATTTTAAAATTATTTATATCACTAAATTTGATTACCAAAAATTTGCTAAAAATGGCGAAAATTATCTTCAATCCTTATGGACTGATGAAATTTATCAATTTCAAAAATTGTATTCAAATTTTGAAAAAGAACGCAAATTAGCTAAAAAATTGATCAAAAACAAAAGCATTAAAATCTTAAAAAGATCAGCTAAAATTTCTGATTTAAAAACTTTATTTAATAAAAGCTATTTGATAATGGTGCCAATTAATCCCCTTGTTTTAGAAAATAAAAAAGGATTTTATAATCACATGGTTTTGATAACCAATATCACAAAACATTTTGTTTATTTTCACGATCCTGGATTGCCGCCTTATAAAAATAGAAAAATAACTCTTAAAAAATTCTGGCAAGCAGCTGGCTATCCAAACAGTAAATCAGTTGATTTAATTGCTGTAAAACATTGAAATTTAGAATATTTTTATAATTTTTAGTACTCTGAAACGTACCCGACAAATTAAAAAATAAAACCTATACTTTATTAGTTCTTTCAAAATCTCGAAAAGAAATTAGACAGGAATGATGTCTTAACGGATAATAAAATGGGCTAGAGAAATATTTTTCTCGCCCATTTTTTATTCTAGATATTTTTTAATTTAAATTATCTTGTAATATAATAATTAGATATGATAGGTTTAGAAATTTTTTTATTATTAATTTTATTTTGTCTACTGGCTTATTATTCTCCAAGTACCTTAAAAGCTGCTATTATCGGAGCACCTTTTGTACCAACTCCAAAACCAATAATTAGAAAAGCTCTAAAACTAGCTGATTTAAAACCAGATGAGAAATTATATGATTTAGGTTCGGGATCGGGAAGAACCTTAATTATAGCTTCTAAAGAGTTTAAAGCAAAATCGGTTGGTTTTGAATATTCAATTCCTTTATTTTGTTTTACTAAACTAAATTTGTTTTTTCATCAAGCTAAAAATAGCGTTGTATATCGAAAAAACTTTTTAAAAGCAGATATTAGCGAAGCTGATGTTGTTTTTTTATATTTAATGCCAAAAGCTTTTAAAAAATTAGAAAATAAATTCAATAAAGAATTGAAGAAAGGAACAAGGATTGTTAGTTTTACTTTCCCTTTGCAATTTTGGGAACCAAAAGAAGTTATTCCTTCTTCAGAAAAAGAACCAGAAATAAAAATCTATTTATATATAAAAGAATAATAAAAAATAGTTTAAGAAATTGTTTTTAAAAGGTTTAATTTTAAAAGATTAAATATATTTTAGAATATTATTGACATTTTAATAATAATATGATATAATAATATATTAGGCATTAAATCTTAGAAAAACATCAAAAATTATTGTTAAATATCTAAAAATCTTAAAAATGTTTCACAAGAAACAATTTTTCTGTGAAACAGTTTCACACGGATTCTGAAATGTTTCACGTGAAACAAAAATCCTGTGAAACAGTTTCACAAAGCTCTAAAAGTGTTTCACAAGAAACAAAAATCCTGAGAAACAGTTTCACAAAGGATTTGAAATGTTTCACGTGAAACAATTTTCCTGAGAAACAGTTTCACAGACACCTTAAAAATGTTTCACGTGAAACAAAATCTTTGAGAAACAGTTTCACAAGAATTAAAAATTGTTTCACGTGAAACAATTTTCTTGTGAAACAGTTTCTCATGACCATTTTGATTTACAAAGTTTTTTCTTTTTTAAGTTTTTCTCTAAAATCAACTAACCATTCATTTAAGCTATCTCCGGGGCATTCGGTTGCTGAATTCCAAACCTCTCGATGGCCCAAAACATTATCAATTTCAATGTTATATTTTGTAATTAAATATCTAAGCAATTTTTCTAAAGACTCAAGCTGATTATTACTTGGTTCTTCGAGATTAAAATTTCCAGCTAAACCTATTCCTAAGCTTTTTAAATTCATTCCAGAAGCTTTAGTGTGGGTGCCAGCTGTTGTTTCGTTTCTTCCTTTTCTTACTCTGCCATTTGCTTCAATAAAATAATGATAGGCAATATTACCCATTCCTTGTCTTAAATGAAGTTTTTTTATTTTTTCAAAAGAAGTTTGATCTTTTAAAGTTGCCGTTTGATGAATTATTAAATACTTGACATCTTCTCTTTTTAATTTCATAATTATATTTATCCGAATTTAGTTTTCTTATTATAGAATTTTTTATTGGAAAATGAAATATTGACAAAAATTAAAACAAGGTTTAAAATCTCTTAGGTTGAAAAATTTAAAAATTAAAATTTTTTCCAGAACAACTTTAAATAAAAATTGTAAAACTTTCTAAAAATCTTAAACATGTCAAATTTCTTGTTAAATTTTTTAAAAACTCTTTTTAATTTTCTTGGTTTATTAAAAATAAATAACGATTTTTAATAATTTAGATTTTACTCTGTAAATAATTCCAGTAATTCAAGAAAATTTTACTGGATAAATACTTAAAGCTCGTTCTGGACATAAAAATATGTCTACTTTAGAAATTATTTATCTTGTTTTAGCTTTAATAGCTGGCTCAGCTTTAGGTTTTTGGTTTAAAAAATATCAATCTCAAAAAAAATTAGAAAACCTTGATGAAATTATAGAAGAAAAACTTAAAAAATCAGAAACTGAAGCAACTAAAATTTTAACCGAAGCAACAGAAAAAGCCAGAAAAATTCTAACCGAAACAGAGGAAGAAATAAAATCCGAAAGGATTGATCTTAATAAAACTAGAGAAAGATTGTTAAACAGAGAAGTTTTGCTTGATGAAAAATCAAAAAGATTAGAAGAAAAGGAAGAAAAATTAAATTCTGAAATAGAAAAACTTAAACAAGCCAAAGAAGAAATTGAAAAATATCGCTTGGCTCAATTTCAAAAATTAGAAGAAATTTCAAAATTAACAGCTGAGCAAGCAAAAAATATTTTATTTGAAGAATTGAAAAAAAGACACGAAACTGATTTGTTTGAATCTTTAAGAAAATTGGAAAAATTGAGGAAAGAGGAAATTGATAAAAAATCAGCGCAATTAATGTTAGATGTTATCCAGCGTTATTCCCGGTCAAGCGTCAGCGAATTTACTACTTCAACAGTTAGTATTCCAAACGAAGAAATTAAAGGAAAAATAATTGGTAAAGAAGGAAGAAATATTAAAGCTTTTGAAAATTTAACAGGAGTTGAAATTATTATTGATGAAACTCCGGACGCTGTTACTTTGTCTTGCTTTGACCCTGTAAGACGAGCAGTTGCTAAACTTGCTTTGGAAAAACTGATTACTGACGGCAGAATTCAACCAGCTAAAATAGAAGAAAAAGTTGCTGAAGCCCAAAAAGAAATCAATCAAGCAATTAAAGAAGCTGGGGAACAGGCCGTTTATGAGCTTGGAATAATTGATTTTCCAAATGAAATAATCCAGCTTTTAGGAAGATTGAATTATCGAACAAGTTATGGGCAAAATGTTTTGACTCATTCAATAGAAGTTGCTTATTTTGCTCAAATGTTAGCTAATGAATTAAATCTGGATGCTGAAATTGCTAAAAAAGCAGGCTTATTACACGATATCGGAAAAGCAATTGATCATGAAGTTGAAGGAGACCATTTAAACTTAGGAATAAAAATTCTTCAAAAATACAAAATTGATGAAAAAATAATTTTAGCAATGAGATCTCATCATGAAAATTACCCGATTGCTATTCCCGAAGCTTATTTAGTTAATGCAGCTGATGCTATTTCTGCTTCTAGACCGGGAGCCAGAAGGGAGTCCTTAGAAAGCTATCTTAAAAGATTGTCTGATTTAGAAAAAATAGCTAAAGAATTCAAAGGAGTTGAAAAATCTTATGCTATTTCAGCCGGTAGAGAATTAAGAGTTTTTGTAATGCCTCAAGAAATATCTGATTTAGAAATGATGGATTTGGCAAGAAATATCGCTTTAAAAATCGAGGAAGAATTAAAATATGCTGGAGAAATAAAAGTAGTAGTAATTAGAGAAAACCGAGCAATTGAATATGCCAAATAAAACTTTCTAATAATTTTGTTTTACAAAATTATTAGAAAGTTAAATCTCAAACTCCAAATCACAAATTACAAACAATATCTAATGATTAAATTCTAAATTCAAAACCGAAAAAAATAATCTTAAGGGGTTCAATTCCCCACGGATATCCCACGGAAAATAAATGTCAAGTTTAAAGTGAAAAACAATAAAAAAGCATAAAACTTAAAACGTAAAATGCAAAATAACAACCCAAAATCCAAAATAAATTTAATTTATAACTGGAAAGAAAAAGCTTTAAACTTTAAATTGTTGTTTTAAGTTTTTCGTTTTAAATTTTAAGTTTCAGTTATTAGAATTTAGGATTTGTTTGTGATTTAGTGGTTGGTGCTTGGGATTTACTCTGTGAAATAATTTTATGAAACAAAATTATTCCACAGAGTTGTTTTGCTTGATTTTTAATAAAATTTTTGATATAATAATTAATATGAAACGATTAATGTCCGCTGAGGCGGATTTTTTAATTTAAAAATATGATGGACTTAAAAACTATCTCACAAACAATGGAAGTTATAGCTCAAGAGCATGGAATTCCCAAAGAAAAAGTTAAGGAGATTATTGAACAATCTTTAGCTACTGCTTATAAAAGAGAGTACCGTTCTAAAGGAGAAATGATTAGAGCTGATTTTAACCCTCAAACAGGAGAAGCTAAATTTTATCAAGTAAAAACAGTGGTTGATAAAGATCAAATTCTAAAAGAAGATGAGGAACTTGAAGAGAATGAAAGGAAAATAAGGTTTAATCCTGAGAGACATATTCTTTTAGAAGATGCTCAGAAAATTAAACCAGATATTTTTGTTAATGAAGAATTGGAATTCGAACTTCCTCAAGAAACAGAATTCGGAAGAATTGCCGCTCAAACTGCTAAGCAAATTATGATTCAAAAACTTCATGAAATAGAAAAAGAAATGACTTTTGATAAATTTAAAACTAAAGAAAATGAAATAATTAGTGGCATTATTCAACGAATTGATAAAAATGGCGATGTATTTGTTGATCTTGGAAAAATCAATGGAGTGATGTTCAAAGACGAAACAATCCCTACTGAAAATTATTATATTGGAGATAGAAAAAAATTTTATGTTTTAAAAGTTGATCAAAATTTAAAAGGAATTTCAATTTTGCTTTCTCGCTCGCATCCTAAATTTTTAGCAAAATTATTTGCAGCAGAAGTTCCGGAAATTAATGAAGGAATAGTTGAAATTAAAGCAATTGCCAGAGATCCTGGAATTAGATCAAAAATTGCAGTAGTTTCCCATAGCGAAGCAATTGATCCAGTTGGTGCTTGCGTTGGACAACGAGGAAATAGAATTAATACTATTACTTCAGAATTGTCAGGTGAAAAAATCGATGTTATTTTATGGTCAGACGATCCTAAAACATTTTTAATTAATGCTTTATCTCCTTCTAAAATTTCAGATATTGAAATTAAAAGCAGCCACGAAGCTATTATTTATGTACCAGCTGACCAATTATCTTTAACAATTGGCAAAAACGGACAAAATGTCAGATTAGCTGCTAAATTAACTGGCTGGAGAATAGAAGTAAGAACAATCGAAGAACCATCAAAATCAATTGACCAAGGAGTTTCCGAAGAACTAACTACTAATTTAGAAAAAGAATTGCCAAAAGAAGAAATTGAGAAATTAGAAGAGCAAATTGAAGCACAACAAGAACAAATCGAAACTGAAGAACAACCAGAGATTGAAAAATCAAATAAGGAACAATCAGAGACTGAAAATTAAACTGGATTTTTAAAATATAAAGTGGTAAAATAAATTACTTATATCTAAGTTATGCTAGATAAACAACAAAAACAAAAAATTATCAAAAAAACAGGAATTCACGCTTCTGATACTGGTTCAGCTGAAGTTCAAATTGCTTTGTTGACAGAAAGAATTGAAGAATTATCAAAACACTTACAACAACACAAAAAAGATTTTTCTTCTCGTCGCGGACTTTTAAGTATGATTATTAAAAGAAAAAGGCTTTTAAATTGGCTAAAAATAAACTATCCTAATAGATACAAAAAATTAGTAGAGCAACTTAAAATAAAAGAAACTTAATGAAAAACCTTAGGCATAAAGCTCAAAGAGTAGCTGTTTTTATCGATGTTCAAAATTTATATTATTCAGCAAAAAATCTTTTTAAATCTCGAGTAAACTTTGAAGCAGTTTTAAATGAAGCTGTTGGCAAAAGACAATTAATTAGAGCTTTAGCTTATGTTATTAGATCTAAAGAAGTAGAAAAAGAAGAATCTTTTTTTGAAGCTTTGGAAAATTTTGGAATAGAATTAAAAATAAAAGATTTACAAGTTTTTTCAACTGGTCTTAAAAAGGGCGATTGGGATGTTGGTTTAACAACTGATGCTATTAGTATTTCACAAAGCGTAGATACAATTGTTTTAGTAACTGGCGATGGAGATTTTGTGCCTTTGGTAGAATATTTAAAAAGCCATGGAAAACAAGTTGAAGTCTTAGCTTTTTCAAAAAGCGCCTCATCGAAATTAAAAGAAGTTGCTAATGATTTTATTGATTTAGGAGAAAACCCTAAAAAGTATTTAATAAAAAATTATTAAAATTATGGAGAAAAAAGAATTTGAATTAGATTATCAAAATAGAAAATTAAAAGTCGAGTTTTCTAATTTAACAGAGCAGGCAAATTCTTCATGTTTAGTAAGCTATGGAGAAACCGTTGCCTTAGTAACTTTAGTTACTACTGATGAAGTAAAAAATACTGATTTTGTTCCTTTAACGGTTGACTATGAAGAAAAATATTATGCAGCTGGTAAAATTTATGGCTCAAGGTTTGTCAGAAGGGAAAGTAGGCCAACAGAAACAGCAATCTTAACTGGCAGATTAATTGATAGAATAATTAGACCTTTAATTGATCAAAACTATCGAAAAAGCATCCAGATTGTTATTACTGTTTTATCAATAGACGATGAAAATGACCCTGATTTTGTTGGACTTTTGGGAGCATCTTTAGCTTTAGCTCTTTCCAAAATTCCTTTTAAAATAGCTTCAGGAGTAAGAATAGCCAGAAAAGAAGAAGATTTAATTCTTATGCCATCTTACGACCAAAGAGAAAATTGTGCTTTAGATGCTTTCTTTGCTGGAACTGAAAATAAAATTAATATGATTGAGCTTTTTGGAAAAGAAGTTCAAGAAACTGAAGTTTATCAACTTTCGCAAATAGCTTTTGAAGAAATAAAAAAATTAATTAATTGGGAAAAAGAAATTATTTCAAATTTTGAAATTGAAAAAGAAGAGATAAAAGAAATTCAAGAAATTAATCCAGATTTTTCAAAATTAGTTAATGAATTTTTAGATCAAAATTTAGAAAAAACATTATTCTCTATAGACAAAGGTGATAATTCATCAAAAGACAGAATAACCAGAATTACTCAAGAATTAAAAAATTATTTAACTTTAAATAATTTACAAGATAATCTTGAATTAGCTCTTAGAATTTTGGATAAAAGAATTGATGAGTTGATCCATTATAAAGTAATTAGAGAAAATAAAAGAATCGATAATCGAGAGTTAAACGAGCTAAGACCAATTGAAACTCAAATTGATATTTTACCAAGAGCTCATGGCAGTGCTCTATTTTTAAGAGGCTTAACGCATGCTTTATCGGTGGTTACTTTAGGCACTCCAGCTGACTATCTCTTAATTCAAGGAATGGAACTAACCAGCGAAAAACGATTTATGCACCACTACAACTTTCCACCATTCTCAACAGGAGAAATAGGAACCTTTAAAGGACCCGGGAGAAGAGAAATCGGCCATGGAGCATTAGCAGAAAAAGCACTCAATCCCTTAATCCCAAACACAGAAGAATTTCCATATACCATAAGAATTGTCACAGAAATCTTGTCATCAAACGGCTCAACATCAATGGCTTCAGTTTGTGCCTCGTCCCTTGCCTTAATGTCAGCTGGAGTACCAATAAAAAAACACCTAGCAGGAATTGCAATGGGACTAATGACTAATGACAGGGGAGAATATAAAATACTTACAGACATTCAAGGACCAGAAGATCATTTTGGAGATATGGATTTTAAAGTAGCAGGAACAACAAGTGGCATCACAGCAATTCAATTAGACACTAAAATAGAGGGCTTAACTTTACAAATAATAAAAGAAACTTTAGAAGAAGCAAAAAAAGCCAGAATACAAATAATAGAAAAAATGACTCAAACAATTGAAACTCCAAGACCAACAATTTCAAAATATGCTCCAATAATCAAAATGATAAAAATACCACAAGATAAAATAGG
>Ga0255346_1006924_pt1 | contig 10828 bp, 9 predicted proteins | sample wastewater_treat_FD_194410 | JGI IMG/M metagenome (GOLD analysis project Ga0255346, IMG submission 194410) | Wastewater microbial communities from Lulu Island WWTP, Vancouver, Canada - plant22 | ecosystem: Engineered > WWTP > Wastewater > Unclassified | place: Canada: Vancouver, British Columbia... | reverse complement strand
GCGACGGATTTCCGCCAGCCGCAGCCGTGGCGGCCAGTCTCTCAGCGCCGCCATGTGATCGGCATCACATTTACATCGGCCACCATTGGTGTTCCGCTGTAGGGATTGAACCTACCTACTTCTGCTCGTGCCTGCCTGAAGTGCGCAAGCTCGAACTCATTCGGAGTAGCCAGCGACCCGGTATATAGCGGCCCACCCTGACTGTATGCATAGCCGGCGCGCCGCAACTCCGAACCGACGGAGTTTAATCGTCGCCGACCGATGACTGGTTTCCTTGTGTAGCGCGCGGATGGACCGCGATCGTCGGCTCGTTCGCAGTGTCGCTCCACTTTCGGCACCAGCGGCACGTCGTACCTCGTCCGCCGCCGCCTGCCCGGCGAGAGTCAGTTCGCGTTCATCGGCGTGTCGGGCAAGAAGATGATCGTGGACACAACGCTGCCGCCGGGTCAGGACAGCGTGCAATACACCGTACAGGGCCAGCGCGCCGACGTGAGCGGGCCGCTCAGCCCGATCTTCACCGTCAATTTCGGCCGCTCGCCCGCCGGCGCACTGACTGCTTCAGTGGCCACCGGCGGCACGCCGGACGGCGCGAGCCGTCCGTCGCTCGTTGACGCGATCATCAACAGCCAGCCACTGCGCAGCAGCCCGTCGCGCGAACGCACACGCGTATGAGCGCCAAGACTGGCAAAGGGTGAGGTTGTCCCGCGGCTGTAGCATCGGCTTCAGGCTGATGACTTCAGAGAAGAGAACTGTGACTCCGGCCAGGGTTCGGCGGCCCGCCTCCGGACGGACGGGCCGCCGCGCTCCCTGTAGCGGGAGCCGGCTGGCCGGAGTTCTCTTCGGGCGCAGTGGCGGCCCCCAATTTCGCTATGACTTGTTCTTTCCCATCCGCCTCGGCTTGGGCGGGTTCGGAACAACCTCAACCAGGTCCTGGATCGGTATGTCCAGCGCCAGGCAGAGCCGGTCCACGTTAGCAAGCGTAGGGTGGTAGTTCGGGCGGCTCCCGATCGACTGCAGGGTGCCCAGCGGGACGCCGCTGACGGCCGCCAGCTTCCGGTAGGTCAGCCGCTCACCGGTGCGCAGCCGGTACGCTTCCATCGCGTGCCTCAGCTTCAGCACGATCATTGTCACTCAACCTAAAATACTTGTCGTTCTGCCACAATTTTTGCTTGACGACTCACGCAATTCATGCTAAACTTAAGCTCAAAGGCCTGCGCATGCCAGCGTGTGTGCCGGTGATCCGCCAGTCGATCGGGTGGTGCCCACCCGTTTACGAGGACCCATCAGATATAAGCTTTGAGCCGGAGCGGCTTCCACCGCGGAGCGCCGGTGCTGCGCCCCGGCCGGTCAGAGGCGCGGAGAGCACTGAGCGACACGCGCGCCATAAACCTCTCATTGCAGAGGCCGAACGGCTCACCGAATTGAAGATGGGATTCACCAGACCATGCCGATCCGCCATGTCGTATTCTCCGGCCTGTACACTGCAATGCCGAGAATCCGGAAAATGCGGGCGATCCGGCCCGCTGTCGTACGCCTGCATGGTGCATCTGCTGCAAGTGCCCAATGGCGAATCCAAGAAAGGAAGAGGTCATGATTGCGCGTAATTTGTGGCTGCCGGTTCTGCTCGCTACCCTGGCTGGCGCGGCTCTGGCCCAGCCGATCCCTGACATGGGAATACATATTCTGACTTATGAAGAACGTATGGATGGCTTTCGCGACCACGAAGTTCTGAAGCTGATCGACCGACAGATCGACGAGCTGGAGAATAGAGGGCAAGACGCGTCGTTTCTCCGCGCCCGAAGAGCTCAGTATTGGGAGGAACACGTTAGACCGCGCTGGGAGCTGGAGGGCGGACAGAGGATGGAGGAGCTGAAGAAGGAGCTCGTGTTCCCCAAATATGATTACCTCATGATGCTCAGTAAGGACATAAACCCTGAGAATGCCCAGAAGCTGGTGGACGAGCTGTACCGGGATTTCGGAGAGCCCAATCTCAATTATCAGTACTTGGCCGGCGGTCCCCTCAATTTCCTGGAGTACTGGGCGCACCAGGATCTCGATCCCGAAACGAGACAGGTCCTTGTCGATGGCCTGAAGAAGTATGCGCGCCAGGCGATTGCCACACGCACCCTGCCCAAGCCGCGGGAGATCCGGGAGCTGGCAGTCTCTCTCTATCGGGCGTCCACGCCGGAAGATGATGATGCTCTGGCGCTGTCACGCTCACTCTTCACATATGCGCTAACGCGGGCACAAGAGCTAGGATACAAGGATGAGGAGCAAGGTGTCGTCGAGGCCATTCAGAAGACCCTTGACTTTGACGATGCGATGCTGCTGCTATCCGAGCAATCGTCGGCAGGAGGCAAAGCGCCGGCTGATCGAGAGGAAGTGAAGGCGGCCCGGGCGGACTTTCGCAGGGCGATCAGGAACCTGGCGTCACCAGCGCTGGCGGAGAAGGTCCTCACCCATCTCAAGCGCGATTGGGGCAATGATGCCATAAACGAGGAAATGGGACGGGCTTACATCAGGTACGGAATGCTCTTTGTCAGATTTATGCAATCTCCACCCTCCAACATCCCGGTGGAAAGGCTGGAGAAATGCGCCAGCCTGCTCAATCAAGGCATGGTAGCGCTTACGAAGAGAAATCTCACACAGGCGAGCTGGAACGCCTGGCGGGCTCTGGCAATCAGGATGCGCGACATCGCCTCCCCGGAGCTGCTCAGGACGCTCGCCGAACGATTGGGTGAAGTCAGCGCCGATCCGACTCAGGAGTACGCCGCTCGCTCGCTGCGCACCGCGCTGACTGCTCTCGAGAGGAGGTGAGGATGGATTAGGCAAGAACAGGGAAAGAAGGAGAGCGTCGCCGGACCGTCTGGCGGCGTATGTTATTCAATCCGGGGCAGAAAGAGCGCAAGGAGATATAGAGAAGAGAAAGCTACCGTGGTTAGTGCTCGCAGTTGTCTGGGGGGTGATGGCGACTGATGGCGGAATCGCCGCGCTGCCTGACGACGTTTCAGTCGGCCCGTCGTTTCCGTCGGACGCGTGGACCGGCGTCACCCCTCCTCCGAGTGAGGTCATGTCAGGTGATGATGATCATTATCAATGTCGGCATCCCTCAAGGCCAATTAGCTGTGCTGGGTACTGTGGCAGCCGACGAGGATGTTATCAATGCTGTAATAGAGGAGACGATTGGAGCGATGACCAAATAAAGAAATGTCAAGATGCTTGTAGCAAGATCCCCTGGGATGTTCAACCTGTGTAATCACTCCCAAAGGGGCTGCCGCCACAATGGCGGCAGCCCCGTCCCCAACAAAGGAGAAGTCAATGGTCACTCGCACATGTCTCATTATCGGCGTTTGTAGCATGAGCTTTGTCATTGTTATCGCGCAACCCATCCCCAATATGGATGTTTACGTCCCGAACCCAGAAGAACGTAATAAGGAACAACGGGTATCTGACATCTTGGATCTGTTTGACAAGCAGATCGAAGATTTAGAGGCCGCCGGCAAAACAGACGCAGCGTTATTAGCTCGGCAACAAAAACAGCAATATTACGAGGACTATAAAAAGCCGTTTGTAGAGTTACGTGGCGGGGAAAGAGTAAAACAGTTAAAGGAAGACATTCTCTTTCCCAAATTTGACGAGATTAATGAACTAGCCAATAATATCAATCCAGAGAACGCTAGACGACTAGTTGCTGAAATGTATGAAGATTTAGGCGATCCAAATATAAACGTGTATTACCTTGGGGGCGGTATTTTGCCAAACCTCGAACAAATATCGCACCAAGATATTGACCCGGAAACTAGACACATTATCGTCGATGGATTGAGACAATATTGTCAGCAAGCAATTGAGCAAGAAGCCATCCCATTCCCGTGGTATGCCAGGCGTTTGGCGCTTAACCTATATAATATCTCTACCCCTGATGACGATGAGGCTCTTGCAATATCGCGGTCGATGTTTAGTTATGCTCTAAAACGTGCACGAGATATAGGTTATTACGACCAGGAACAGGAGATCATTGAGACCATCCAGGGGACGCTTGATTTTGACGATGCCATGTTATTGCTATCACCAGAGATGACAGAAAAACTAACAGCTAACATCAATCCAAATGACATCAAAGAGGCGCGTGCAGATTTTCGCAAGGCAATTAGAAATCCCGCCTCAGTCGCGCTGGCAGAGAAAGTTCTTGCACATATCAAGAGGGATTGGGGGGACGACAATTTGCGTAACGAGATGGCACGCGCTTATCTTAGGTATGGTGTCCTGTTCAATCGTTTCGCAGCTAATCCCCCGCCGGATGTGAAACCAGAACAAATTCACAAATGCACAAAGTGTCTCAATGATGGAATGATCACATTGACAAGAAGCAATCTATCACAAGCCAGTTGGAATTCCTGGCGAACATTGGCAATCAGAATGCGCAATAACGCCTCGCCGGAATTGGTAAGAACCATTTCTAATCGCTTGGCCGAAGTCAGCGCAGACCCGGCGCAGCATTATGCCGCTCGCTCGCTGCGCACGGCGCTGACTGTCCTCGAGAGGAGGTAAGGATGGATTAGGCAAGAACAGGGAAAGAACCTGGACGGTCATGGCCAGCGACGGCAAGCTGAGCCGCCAATGTTTGGCCTGCGACCACGACGCAACGACATTGTGCCGCCAGATGCGCGAGCTACCGCCGGTCCATGGGCAATTGATTCCGATGCACATGCCGGAGCCGGCACCGGAGTGGAAGAGCTACTGCCCACCACCAGCCGATCCCCCGCCCTGCGAACCGCTGCCGCTGGGTGTGTGATACGCTTGACAGATCAGGGCAGGTGATCGGGTGATAAAGGACCATCTGCGGACCCCTTTATCACTCTATCACTTTATCACTTTATCACTCTTATCGCTCTGTCGCCCGCGACCGCGTCGACCTTGGCGTACCGGAGTCATATCGCCGAACGGCGCGCTATCCGCGGCCCGTCCGCGTCCATGGATTTGCGCCGCAGCAATTCCCCAACGAGCGACTCCAGATTCAACGGCTTGGTGAACAGGCCGTCCGCGCCCAGTTGCAGAGCTTCCGTGCGGCGACTTTCACGTGCATCGCCCGTTATGACGAAGGCGCAACGCAAGCTAGGCGGCCGGCCCGCCGCCAACGTTCGCAAGATCTCGCGCCCATCGATGTCGGGCAGCATCAAATCCAGCAGCAGTACTTCCGGGTCTTCGGTTTCGAGCGCTTCCAGGCCAAGCCGCCCCGTCGGCGCCTGGCTGACCACCGCTCCCTCGGCCGCCAGCAGCCGGGCCGTGGCGCGGCGTGTCGTATCGTGATCCTCGACCAGCAGGACGCGCATGCCTTCCAGGCGCGCCGCGCCGGCCGGCGCGTGCCACGCGTGCGGCGCCAGGGGCTCGGCGCCGGCGCGATTCGCCTCTCCGACCACTAACGCCGGCGGCAATCGCAAGGTGAACGTGCTCCCCGCGCCCAGAATGCTATCGACCGTCAGCTCGGCGCCGATCGCCTCCACCAGCCGGCGGCAGATCGCCAGCCCCAGTCCGGTGCCCTTGCTGCGGTCACGGGCCGGATTCTTCAACTGGAAGAACTCGTCGAAGATGCGCGGCAGATGTTCCGCCGGTATGCCAACGCCCGTATCAGAAACGTGGATATGCAAGCCGCCGTTCACCGGCTCGGGAGAAATGCGAACCTCGCCCTCTTCGGTGAACTTTATGGCATTGCCAATCAGGTTGTTCAGCACGCGCGTCAGCTTCACCCGGTCGGTGCGCAGCCGCACGTCGCTTTGCAGCGGCTCGATGTGCAGCCGCAAGCCCTTGGCCTCCGCCACCGGCGAAAGGCGCCGCATTTCGCCCTGAAGCAGGGGCAACAACGGGAATTCGCTGATTTCCAGTTCGAGCCGCCCGCTGTCGAAACGCGCAATGTCCAACACGTCCGAGACAAGTTCCACCAGTCCGCGCGCGTTGGCCTTCAGGTCTGCCGCTAGCTCCGCCAGGTCTTCGGTGCGGTGCGGGTCAGCCACCGCCCGCGTCAGCAGCTCGGCCATCAGCGTGATTGCGTTCACCGGCGTGCGAATGTCGTGCGAAACCGCCGCCAGGAACCGCGTTTTGCGGAGCGAGGCCTCCTCGGCCTCCCGCCGCCGCGCCTCAAGCTCGTCCTGCAAGCGCAATGTTTCGATCAGCAGTGAACATTCGGCCGCCACCCACTCGACCAGCCGAAACTGCTCGATCGTCCACTGGCACGGTTCGGCCGCCAGCACCTCGACCACGCCGATGGGCTTGCCGTGCAGGCGCAGCGGAGTGGCCAGGATAGAGCAGAATGGCTCACCCTCGGCCCGCTGCGTGAGACTCAGATCCGAACGCTGCGCGGCGTCCTCGAGATACCCGGTTTCATTCCGCTCCATTATCAAAGCGGCAAACGAATCCTCGAAATTCCAACCGGCGCGCTGCGGACCGGCCCGTCCAAAACCGTAATGCCCGCGGATTACAACCTGACCTTCCGGGCCACGCTCCAGGATGGCGACGGCCGCGGCCGGCTGCCCCACCAGCGGCAAGGCCAATCGACACACTTCCGAAAGTGGCAGACCTTCTCCGGAAAAGGAGCGTGCCACCTCGACCAGGTTCTGCAAGACTCTTTCGCGGCGCGTCAGCTCCTCGTTGGCTCTCTGCAGTTCCTCGGTCTGCGTGAGTAACTCCTCGCTCTGCTGCTCCAGCTCCTCGGTCTGCGATTGCAGTTCCTCATTCTGCTGCGCGATTTCCTCCTCCCGCACCCGCAACTCCTCGTTACTGCGGGCCAACTCGGCGTTGGAACGCTCCAGCTCCGCGCTGCGTACTTCTAACCGCTCGCGCAGGGCGATTACCGCGTGTATCACGCCGGCCAGCGTAAGGATACTTGCGGCGCGCATGCCAAACTGAAGCAGCGGCTCCGTCGTGTCCAGGTGGAAAAATGTTTTTCCCAAAGCGGCCAACAAAAGCGCGCCGGCCATGCTCCACAGTACCCAGCGGCGGCGCACCCAAAGGCAGACTAGCAGCGGCAGACCGTAAGCGATGGCCAGCGGGCGATCCGACGGCACTAACAGCCGGAGGCAGACTATCCCCGCCACCAAGGCCGCACATAGCAGCAGGCTTGGCAGAAGCGCTGGGAGCTTCTGGGCCGCCGTTTCAGCGCGAGCGGTCAATTCGAGTCTCCTGATACACGTCTGTAAATACTGGAGCCGATCTTCGTCAGCCCACTTGTTTCGGGCTGACGCTCGGCCTTTCCCAGCACGACCGCACCGCCCGGGCGGACCAGCGGCAGAATGCAACGCCACGCTTGGGCCGCGCCATTCGGCTCCAGGTAAATACTCACATTTCTGAACAGCAGCAGGTCGCACGCCGGCAGCGGGGGCAGCTTGAACAAGTTGCCCACGCACCAGGTTGTCCGCCTGCGTATCGCGGAACTGATTTCAAACAGCACGCCCCGCCCGGCAAAGTAGCGCTCCCGCCACTCATCCGGCACGCGCTCCAACGCCGCGGGGCTGAATAAGCCGGCGCGGGCTTGCGCGATCGCGTCCTCGCGGCAATCGATCCCCAACAAGCTGCAATCATCAAGCAGGTTGCCATCCGCCAACAGGATCGCAACGGAGTACAGCTCGCGCCCGTCCGCGCACCCGATGCTCATCACACGCAAGGGCCTGCTGACTGCGGCCAGCTCCGGGATGACGCGCGTTCGGAGCTCTTCAAACACCGCCGGGTCGCGAAAAAACTCCGACACGCCGAGCACCACGGCATCCAGCGCACGGGGAACCATGTGCGGCGCGCGGCCCAAGAGCGCCCGGGCCTCAGTCGCGTTTGGCACGCGTAGCGCCCGGCAGCAGGCCCGCATCCGCCTCTGCAGCGACGATAGCCGATAGCCTTGCAGCTCCAGGCCTGCCTGCTCGAACAAGTCCGCCAGAAACCTCAGGTCTTCCGCGGCAATAGCGCCCTGCGGGAGCGGGCGCTGCCATTTCAGCGGCCGGAGCGTTCGCCCCTCGAATCGCACGTTGCGGAATCTGTCGTTGATGGTTTGCACTTCCTTCTTTCTTCGAACGTCGGCCGGCTGCCTACGCTAAAAGGCCCGTCACGTTACATCCAATAAACAGGATAGCACCTTGTGTACATGCTTTCAGGCTTGCCCATAAATTTAAGAGATTCCAGCTTACGAACGACTTACAGCGTGATTACATTGGCGTCATGCATCGCGCTACACCGGCAGGCGCGTCGCCCGGAAAGGCCGCCAGGATTTCCCCCATGGCGCGCAGGCGTGTCCCCCCGCTCGTCTTATAGGCCCCCCCTTACCGCCCCTTCTTACCGGCCCTTCTTGAAGAATTCTTTGATGCTGTCGTAGATGTCATCCTTGGTGTTAACACGGGAAGTGACGACGTTCTCGGCATGCCCGAGTTGATCGCGTAGCGTGTTGATGAACGCTCCGCTGCCGTACGCACTGGCTACCTGGCAATAACCGAACTGGTTCGCCCGCGGCAGCAGCGAATCCTGCAAAATCTTGCAGCATTCGCGCGAGTCCGCCTCGGATGAGTTGTCGCCGTCTGAGAAGTGGAACAGGTAGATATTCCACTCATCCGTGTTGTAGTGCTTGTCCAGCATGTCGCGGCAGAATTTGAACGCACTGGAGATTTTGGTCCCGCCGTCCTCACGAATATGGAAGAAAGTCTCGCGATCGACCTCGCCGGCCTGCACGTCGTGCACGATGTACCGGCTTTCGATCCCGTCGTAGTTCCGCCGCAGCCAGGCGTCAATCCAGAATGCCTCCAGCCGCACCAACTCCTTCTGCTCGTGCCCCATCGAGCCGGAGATGTCCATCATGTAGACGATCAGCGCGTTGGAATCCGGCTTGCGCACCGGTTTCCAGCTCCGGTACACCTTGTCCGCCCGCTCGAAAACGATTGCTGGTTTATGCGGATCGTACATGCCGGTCATGATCATGCGCCGCAGGGCGCGCCGGAAGGTGCGCTTGAAATGCCGCAAAGACTCCGGCCCCGACTGCCGCACGCTGCTATAGCGATCCTTGACCGCCGTGATGTTGCGCCGGCCCTTGGGTTGAATGCGCGGCAGTTGCAGCTCCTCGCCCAGAATGTCCGCCAATTCGTCCAAACTTACATCGACTTCAAGGATGTGACGCCCAGGATCGGTGCCGCCGGGTCCGATCCCGCTCTCATCCCCATCGACCGCCTGCCCGGGCTGCCCCTCGCCCTGCCCGACGCCGCTGTCGTTGTTGTCCCCATAGCGAAAGTGCGGCAAATCAATCCCGCGCACGGGAATGCTGACGAGGTGTTTGCCCTCTTTGCCGATCAGCTCGCCGCGGGTAAGGAAACGGCGCAGATCGGCGCGGATTTTCCCCTTAACAATTTGGCGGAACCGCTGATGGTCCTTATGTATCTTCACCGCCGCCTCAGGGTGATGAGGTGATAAGGTGTAAGGGCGTGCCGGCGCGGCCACCGTTATCGCCTTATCACCTTTTCACTTTATCTTTTCTCAGTCGCGCTGCTTGGCATCGCCACGCGCAAAAATGCTCGCCACGTAGTTTAGTACGTCCGTGGCACTCGTCTCGTTGTAGCCGAAAAACTTGATCAGCCGCTGCTTAACCACGTCGATCTTGGCCTGGGTCTCATCGTCGACTACGCCCGAAACCACGTTCTTGAGCTTGATCGAGTCGCGCGAATCCTCAAACAGCTTCAACTCCAGCGCCTTATGCAGCCGGGCGTTCGTGTGATATTCGAACTTCTTGCCGTCCAGCGCCAAAGCGCCGATGTAGTTCATGATCTCCTGACGGAAGTCGTCTTTGCGGCTTTCGGGAATGTCAATCTTCTCTTCAATCGAGCGCATCAGCCGCTCATCCGGCTCCTCGTCGCGGCCGGTGTACTTGTTGCGCACCCGCTCGTGCTGCGTGTACGCGCGTACGTTCTCAATGTAGTTCGTACACAGCCGGGCAATGGCATCCTCGTCGGCCGAGATAGCCCGCTGCACCTCGGTCTTGAGGATGTCTTCGTATTCCTCGCGAACGACCGCCAGCAGCTCCTTATAACGTTTCTTCAGTTCCTCATCGCTGATCAGCGAATGGTGCGACAGCCCGTTCTCGAGCTCGTTCATCACCATGAACGGGTTAATGGCCCGGTCCTCCTGGGCCTGCTCGCTCACCAGCGCATTGGAAATCTTGTCCTGAATGTAACGCGGGCTGATGCCCTGCATGCCTTCACGGTGCGCCTCTTCACGCAACTCGCGGATTGAATCCTCGGTAAAGCCCGGAATGCTCTTGCCGTCGTATAGCTTGAGCTTCTGCAGCAGGGTGAGGCCCGCCTTCTTGGGCTCTTCCAGCCGCGTCAGCACCGCCCACATCGCCGCCATCTCCACCGTGTGCGGGGCGATGTGAATGCCCTTGACCTTGTCGCGGCCAAAGTCCTTACCGTAAATCTTGATCTCGTCCGTCAGCCGGATGTTATAGGGAATATCTATCTTGATGGTGCGGTCGCGGAACGCCTCCATCAGCTCGTTTGATTGCAGTTTCTTGTATTCCGGCTCGTTGGTGTGGCCGATGATGACCTCGTCGATGTCGGTCTGCGCGAATTTCTTAGGCTTGATGGTGTGCTCCTGCGTCGCGCCGAGCAGGTCGTATAGGAACGCCACGTCGAGCTTTAGAATTTCGATGAACTCACAAATACCGCGGTTCGAGATGTTCAACTCGCCGTCAAAATTGAACGCCCGCGGGTCCGAGTCCGAGCCGTAGAGGGCGATCTTGCGATAGTTGATGTCGCCGGTCAGCTCGGTCGAATCCTGGTTCTTCTCGTCCTTGGGCTGGAACGTGCCG
>Ga0255346_1006922_pt1 | contig 10829 bp, 8 predicted proteins | sample wastewater_treat_FD_194410 | JGI IMG/M metagenome (GOLD analysis project Ga0255346, IMG submission 194410) | Wastewater microbial communities from Lulu Island WWTP, Vancouver, Canada - plant22 | ecosystem: Engineered > WWTP > Wastewater > Unclassified | place: Canada: Vancouver, British Columbia... | reverse complement strand
AAATCGGGATTTATCTTAGAGATAATTGATGGACGAGAATTACCAGAATATATGACAATGAATAAGGGGAAGATATGTGGCTGATCATGGCGGCTTTGTCCGCGCTCTTTGCCGGACTTACGGCGATACTTGCGAAATGCGGAATCAAAAAGACTGATTCAGACGTGGCGACTGCTCTGCGGACGGTCGTTGTACTCCTTTTTGCCTGGATCATGGTGTTTATCGTTGGCTCTGCTGGAACGATCACGGAAATATCGGCAAAATCTATCATCTTCTTAATTCTGTCCGGCTTTGCGACAGGAGCCTCGTGGATCTGCTATTTTAAAGCCCTGTCCGTCGGCGATGTGAACAAGGTCGTTCCCGTCGATAAATCCAGCACGGTTCTGACAGTGCTTATCGCAATCATCCTTTTCAGTGAGACAGAACATCTGGCGGTCAAGCTGATCGGTACTGCACTTCTTGCGGCAGGCGTGTTTCTGATGATCGAAAAGAAGAAAACTGAAGCAAAGGACACAAAGCGCACGTGGCTGCCCTACGCGATCGGTTCCGCTGTTTTTGCTGCCCTGACCTCTATTCTGGGAAAGATCGGCATAACGGATGTAGAATCAAATCTCGGGACGGCGATCCGTACTGGTGTTGTTCTTGTTATGGCTTGGTTGATCGTCTTCGTTAAAGGCAAAGGTGCTGAACTGAAAAATACTGATTCCAAAGAACTTGTATTCATAGCTCTGTCCGGGATTGCCACAGGCGCATCATGGCTCTGTTACTATTACTCCATACAGAACGGCGTTGTCAGCGTTGTCGTACCGATTGATAAGCTCAGCATTATCGTTTCCGTCGCTTTTTCCTATTTCGTATTCAAAGAAAAGTTGAGCAGAAAGGCGCTTGTCGGGTTGATTCTGATTGTTGTCGGCACTTTGGCGATGGCGATCTGGGCATAGGAAACAAATAACGGCAAATTCTGATTTAGCTTAGTAACTGAATATACACTGAGCAGTCCTTCGGGGCTGCTTTTTTCATGCCCTCACAGAGGAGGTGAAACCGCATGGCAAACAGAATCAAGGGCATCACGGTCGAAATCGGCGGCGATACGACCAAGCTGTCGAAGGCGCTGGAAGGTGTCAACAAAAACATCAAGAACACGCAGACGCAGCTCAAGGATGTACAGAAGCTGCTGAAACTCGATCCTTCCAACACGGAACTGCTCTCACAGAAACACAAACTCCTCGCCGATGCGGTGACGGCTACCAAAGAAAAGCTGGAAACCCTGAAAACGGCGGCAGAGCAAGCAAATCAGGCTCTCGCCAACGGCGACATCTCGCAGGAGCAGTACGATGCCCTGCAGCGTGAGATCATCGAGACAGAACAGGAACTGCAGAACCTCCAGCGTGAGGCAGAGGCTTCCAGCACGGCACTTGCTAAGCTCGGTCAGGCGGGAGAAATGCTTGAAAAAGCTGGTGACAAGATCGCCGATGTCGGAACGACACTGACCACTCATGTGACCGTTCCTGTTATGGCTGCCGGAACTGCTGCTGTCAAAACCGCAGCCGACTTCGACTCCGCCATGAGCAAGGTTGCTGCTGTATCCGGTGCAACCGGTGATGAACTGGATGCACTCCGGGATAAGGCTCGTGAGATGGGCGCAAAGACCAAGTTCTCCGCTTCCGAGGCTGCCGACGCTATGAACTACATGGCGATGGCAGGCTGGAAAACCGGCGATATGCTGGACGGCATCGAGGGCATCATGAACCTCGCTGCCGCTTCCGGTGAGGACTTGGCGACAACATCGGATATTGCAACAGATGCACTGACCGCTTTCGGCTTAACTGCTGCCGACAGCGGTCATTTTGCTGATGTGCTGGCGGCGGCATCGTCCAATGCAAACACGAACGTCAGCATGATGGGTGAAACCTTCAAATACTGTGCGCCTGTTGCGGGTTCTCTCGGATTCTCCTGTGAAGATACCGCACAGGCAATCGGTCTGATGGCAAACAGCGGTATCAAGGGTTCGCAGTCCGGTACTGCATTGCGTTCGATCATGACAGCACTTGCAGGTGAGGTAAAGTTCTGCGGTGATGCCTTCGGCGAAATGGAGATCGCAACCACCAATCAGGACGGCTCGATGCGTGAGCTGAACGACATTCTCGCAGACTGCCGTGTGGCTTTTGCACAGATGTCGGAATCGGAACAGGCATCGGCGGCGCAGGCTCTGGTCGGAAAAAACGCCATGTCCGGTTTCCTTGCGCTGATGAATGCTGCGCCTGCGGATATTCAGAAGCTTGAAGGTGCGATCAGCACTTGTTCCGATGAGATTGACGGCTACAACGGTGTCACTGAAAAGATGGCTGCCGTCATGCAGGATAACCTCGGAGGACAGCTCACCATTCTGAAATCGCAGCTTCAGGAGCTTGCCATTTCCTTCGGTGAAATCCTGATGCCTGCGATCCGTTCTATTGTTTCCCGTATTCAGGGACTTATTGATAAATTCAATGCGCTGTCGCCTGCGACAAAGGAAACCATTGTCAAGGTCGCTCTTGTGGCGGCTGCACTCGGACCTCTCCTTGTGGTGGTCGGCAAAACAATGGTCGGTGTCGGCAAGCTGATGCAGCTTGTAGCAAACCTCCCGACGATCATTGCAAGCGCAAAGGCAGCGTTTACTTCCTTCGGTGCTGCCATCGGCGGTATCAGTGCGCCTGTGGTCGCTGTCATTGCAGTTGTTGCTGCACTGGTGGCGGCTTTTGTGCATTTGTGGCGTACCAATGAGGACTTCCGAAATAAGATCACGGCAATCTGGGAGCAGATCAAGAGTATCTTTTCCGGCTTCTGTCAGGGCATTGTTGACCGCATCAATGCGCTGGGCTTCGATTTCAAAAATATCACCGAGGTCATCAAGGCTGTATGGGACGGACTCTGCAAGTTCCTGAAACCGATCTTTGAGGGGCAGTTCCAGCAGATTGCAAATATCTTCAAGGCTGTGACAGACATCATCCTGAGTATTCTGGATATTTTCGTCGGCATCTTCACCGGCGACTGGAGCAGAGTGTGGGACGGCATTAAGGGTATTTTCGTAGCAGTTTGGAATTTCATCAAGGATACGCTGAAAAATGCGCTGAATATGATCTGCGGTATTTTCGGCACCGATCTTGGAGAAGTAAAGGAATTCTGGGTAGGCGTCTGGACGAGCATCAAGAATTTCTTTGTAAACATCTGGAACGGCATTAAAAACTTCATTACCGGCGTGGTCAATGCGATCAAGAACTTTTTCACAACTATCTGGACAGGCATCAAGAACTTTTTTGTCGGTATCTGGACTGCGATTTATAACAGCGTATCTGAGAAAATCAATCTCATCAAAACTGTTATCACGGTCGTATGGAACGCCATTCATACAGCGATCACCACGGTGCTGAATGCGATCTGGAATGTCATTTCTACAGTATGGCAGACGATTTATGATTTCATTTCTCCGCTGCTGGAGGCATTCAGGTATCTGTTCGAGACGATTTTTGAAGCGATCCACGTTATCATTAACAGAGTGATGGACTGGATTCACGAAAAGATCACCACGGCGTGGGAGAATATCAAGGCTGTTGTGACAATTGTGCTTGAGGCGATCAAGACCGTAATTGAAACTGTATGGAATGCGATTCATACTGCGATCACTACGGTGATGGATGCGATCAGCAATGTCGTTTCTACAGTCTGGAACGCGATCTCCGGATTCATTTCTGGCGTGGTCAATGCGATCTGGTCTGTGATTTCCAGCATCTGGAACAGCATCAAGGATCATATCACAAATACAGTCAATGCAATTCAGGCAGTCGTAACGGCTGTGTGGAATGCGATCAGCGGCTTTATTTCCGGTGTGCTGAGTACCATTTCTTCTGTTGTTTCTTCTATCTGGAACGGTATCAAAAATACTGTCACAAATATCCTGAACACCATTAAAACAACGATATCGAATATCTGGGACAGCGTGAAAAATGCCGTGACGCAGAAGATCACGGCAATCAAGGATACGATCGTCAACGGCTTCAATGCTGCGGTGAATTTCATCAAGAACCTTGCATCGCAGGCGTTCTAGTGGGGCGCAGACATTATCAACGGTATCGTCAACGGCATCAAAAACTGTATCGGCAAGGTCGCGGACGCAGTCAAGGGCGTGGCAAACAAGATCAAGTCCTTCCTGCACTTCTCTGTACCTGATGAGGGACCTCTCGCGGATTTCGAGAGCTGGATGCCGGACTTCATGCAGGGACTTGCCGACGGCATCAACGCAAATACCAGTGTGGTGAACGATGCAGTCAACAGCTTTGCAGGCGGACTGGCTGAGAAAATCAGCAGTGTGATTCAGAGCGCACTCTCCAATGTGGTCACATCGGTGCAGGGCTTCATGACGCAGGTGTTCGATACCGTGAAAACGGTTTGGACAAACGCCAATGCCGCGATTGATGCGACTATGTCGCAGATCAGCAGCGGTATCACCTCCGGCTGGAAAACGATTGTCAGCACAATTAAAACGGCGCTTGAAAATATCCGCAATGTCATCACGACCACATGGAAGGCTGTATCTTCTGTGATTTCTGCAGCACTGGACGGTATTAAGAAAATCGTCACGGCGGTATGGACGGCGCTGAAGAACCTCATCAAAACGGGACAGCTTGACATCAAATCTGTGGTGACGACAACATGGGAAGCTGTATCCGGCGTAGTTCGGACAGCGGTCAATGCAATCAAATCCGTGGTGCAGGCGGTCTGGGATGCAATGCCGGATACCGTGCGGAATGCCATGAACCGTGTCAAGGAAGCCGCGCTGTCTATCTGGGACGGCATCAAAAACGGCATCGGTGACAGGCTCGGCGGAGTGCGTGATGCAGTCGTCAACGCCATGAACGCTGTGTATAACGCAGTCATGGACAAGGTCAACAGCTCGTGGTCGTGGGGACGCGACCTCATGCAGAACCTCATCAACGGCATCACCTATATGCTCGGCAGCCTGATCAACACAGTTGCGGATGTGGCTCGTTCCATCTGGGAGTATCTGCATTTCTCCGTACCTGAAAAGGGTGCGCTGACCGATGTAGAGGAGTGGATGCCGGACTTCATGAAGGGGCTGGCAAAGGGTATCAACAAGAGCAAGAAATATGTCGAGGCGGCTGTGTCCGGTGTGGCTGATGCCATGACGCTGACGATGCAGTCCGGACTGAACGTCGATATGGACGGCATTTCCGGCGCGATGATGAACGGCGGCAGCAGCGGTGTGGTCAACAACTACTACAACAACGACAACAGCCGCACAGTGAATCAGACCAATCATAGTCCGAAATCGCTGTCACGGCTGGAGATTTATCGTATGACGCGAAATGCGCTGAATGTATGAGGGTATAAAATGAATTAGCTTGACGATTTTTTTTGCTTATTGAGATAATTATCCGGATGGTCGATAATAGCCATCCAGTCAATCAAAGTTTGAGCCTTAATCAGTATTCTTGCGGATAAAACACCGTTATCATCACAATCTTCAAGCATAATATTGCTATTATTAAAGATGTATGTTCTTCCGTGCGCAAGAGAATTACGAATATGGCGAAATAAGCACTCCATTCTTGTTTCAGAGTTCGTAACTTCTATTTGCCCGTTTTCTTTAGCTTTTAATTTAAAGCTTTGCTTAAGAACGGCTCTTGGATGTTCACAGCAGATCCTTGTATCTAAATCCATCGCTTTTAGAGTATGAGTAATCGCATCGCTTCTTATAAACACTAATGTCATTTCGGAGGATTTTATAAGTTCTCTTTCTAATGTGCCAAGACCAGAGCCTTTCCATCCTATCTCTGACAGTGAACGCAGCCCAAATGCATCACCTGCACCATTGTTTTTTATAACAGGTGCTTTTGATACGTAATAATCAATGATAGACTGGAATTGTTCGGGTGTATAAACACTTGCGGTAGAATCACTAAGGTTTTTTCTGTAGACAACCATTTCAACTTTAGCATTATTACAGGAATGAACGTAGTTCTCGTTGTATTCAATTTGTGCCATAATTGACCTCCGGGATAGTTTTTCTCAATTATACCACATTCCGACAAGAAAAAACAAGGGGGTGTCATATGTTTTTTCATCTATTTTTAGAAAATGCCAACGGTGACCGGGTGGACATGACCACGACCGCCAATCAGTATATGACCGCAAAGGTTGAGGGCTTGAATCCGCCTCCCGGTACGATCAGCACCTCCGGCTATGCAGGCATGGACGGCAGTTATCTGAACAATGCCTTCATCGAAAAGCGGAATGTGGTCATTCACTTCGAGATGCGCGGTGTGGGCGTAGAAGCCCGCCGTCATCAGCTATACAAGGTGGTGAAGCCATCACGCTACATCAAGATTTACTATGCGACCGCTGGCATTGATGTATTTGCAGAGGGCTATGTGGAGTCCTGCGAAGTGCAGAACTTTGAGATGCTGACAACCGGGCAGATTTCTATTCTCTGCCCGGATATTTATTGGTATTCCACGACCTCGGTCATGGCGTACTATTCGCAGATCACCGGAGCATTCACATTTCCGTTCCCGACGGAGAGCAATCCGGAGCCGTTTATTCTCGGTAAGTATAACACGCAGAACATGATGACCATTGTCAATGACGGCGATGAGATCGGCTTCACGCTGGTCATTGAAGCACTGGAGGATGCACGTTCTCCTACGCTGTATAATGCGGACACGGACGAGTATCTGCAAATCACCGGCGACATTCTCGCTGGCGATATTATCACGGTGACGACCAAGACCGGCAACAAGACCGTCACGCTTGATCGCGGCGGCGTCAAAACCAACATCATCAACCGGCTTGTTTCCGGCTCAACATGGCTGACGTTGCGGGAGGGCAGAAACCGTTTCTACCTGCGCGGCACGGGACTGCAAAACCTGAAAGTCACCATTGTACACACGAACGCATATCTGGGGGTGTAGTATGCAGATTGAAGTTTATAGAATGGAAGCTGCGGAGGACGCCCTCACGATTACCCTTAAGGCAGTCTGCGACACCTTTTCTTCGCTGATCTGGGATATTGAATACTACAAATGCGGCAGCTTTGAAGTGTATATCGCCGCCAATCCGCAGAATATTGAGATTTTCCAGACCGGCAGAATTGTAGGTCGTGATGACGATAATCAGCACTTCGGCATCATAGAATCCGTGCTTATAAACACAGATATTGAGAACGGCGACTACCTGACAGTTCGTGGTCGCTTTCTCATGTGCCTGCTGGAACGGCGCATCGTTCACCCGACATATAACGTGACAGCGGCAAAGGCATACAGCGAAATCGTGCGGGAGGTCGTGACACAGAATGCGCTGCTCTCTGACAACCGCAGGATTCCGGGGCTTTCCCTCGGAACGGTTACCGGCACCTGCTGGGAACAGACCGCAACGCTGCAAATCTCATACACAAATCTGATGCAGTGGGTGTATACGATCTGCGAAAAGCTGGGCGGCACGGCGAATATCCGGCTGGTGAAATCCTCCGCGGAGCAGTACCGCATGGTGTTCGACCTATCCGAAGGCGCTGACCGCAGCATCATGCAGGAGGATAATCCGCATATTATCTTTTCCGATGCATACAGCAATCTGCTGTCGTTCAGCTATGCTGAGGACAGCAGCGTCCAGAAGAATTTCGCATATATCTTCGGTCAGGGCAAAGGCGATGAACGCAAGCGCACCACATATTGTGACGGCGATGAGCCGACCTATCTTGACCGCTATGAAGTGTATGTGGATGCGGACGATATTTCCGAGACAGAGCAGGTCGAGGGAGAAACGATCCCGATTCCGGAGGAGAAGTATATCGAACTGCTGAAAACAAGAGGCTCGGAACGGCTGGTGCTGCCGAAAACGGCATCGGAGTCGGATATTGCAGCGCACAACACACAGTATGTATACAACCGCGATTATTTCATCGGTGACTATGTGACGGTGCAGCACCGGCGCTTCGGTATGATGCAGCCGCAGATACAACTCATCGGCATGATCGAGGGCTTCGACCAGAACGGGCGCAGCCTGACACCAACATTCAAGGAGGCATGATATATGGCTTTTTACAGCGGTTTCTTTAATTCAAAAGGTCTTGACCGCACCTATACGGCGGAGGACTTCACGAGCTACCTCTCCAGCATCATCTGCAACGGTATCCTCGATACCTACGGTCAGAACTTCAAACTGACGGCAGTAAGCAGCGGCCTCAAGGTTACGCTCGGCACAGGCAAGGCATGGATTGACGGACACTATTTCATCAATGACGCCCGCTATAGCATCGACCTGACAAGCTATCAGGATGAATCGCTGCCGCGTTATGTGGCGATTGCCATTCTCCTTGATGTGGGAGAATCCGTCCGCAGTGTATCTCTTGAAATCACTCCCGGAACGCCTGCGGAGAATCCTTCGCTTCCTTCGCTGCCATCGGATGAGAATAAAACCCGTCTGCTCATGTATGCTGTGCGCCTGAATCCGGGAGCAACAGAGCTTACTGAGCGTGACTGGTATGATTATCGTGAGGATAAGAACGTCTGCGGTTACTGCAAGTGTATCCTCGGCAAGTGCAGGGTGACGGAGCTGATGACGCAGATGGCACAACTTGTCGCAGAGGTACAGGAGAACAACGAGACCATCGCAGAGCTGACCAATAAGGTCGAGCAGCTTGAGGCGGAGGTCGAGGATATCGGTGATATTGTTTCTGTCGGTCAGTGCGGTGAAAACATCTTCTATGCGCTGTACTCCAATGGCAAACTGCTTCTGAAGGGCACGGGCGCAATGTACGACTATGATTACGATCAGAACAAGTCTCCGTTCCGAGGTAATAACGATATCGTGAAAGCTGTAATCACGGAAGGTATCACCACGATCGGTGAGGACACATTCAGTAGATGTATGAACCTTGAATTTGTGACGCTTCCAACAACGCTTACGTCAATCGGCAGCGGCGCATTCCTGCCCGGCGATGAATCAGTGGGCTACTCCGGAAAACTGCATCACCTTATTATCCCGGATAATGTCACAACTATCGGCGGCGGGGCTTTCTGGGGCGCTGCGCTGGATGAAATTACAATTCCCCGTAATGTTTCTACTGTCGGCAATTATGCATTCAGAGACTGTTCAAGGCTCGGCGAGGTTCGCTACGAAGGAGCTGTGATCGGCGGTTTTATGTTTGTCGGCTGTCAGGCGCTGACACGCTTTACAATGGCAAATACCGTAACGGTTATCGGTGAGCATTGCTTCAACTATTGTCGAAATCTCACCAGAATCACCTATGAGGGCAGTCTGGAACAGTGGTCTGCGATTACCAAGAGAAACAACTGGGACGGCAAGAATGGCATGGAAACCGGACATTCCGGACTTAAACGCATTCAGTGTCTCGACGGCTTTATGGAGTGGGATGAAGAAAATCATGAATGGAAAGTTGGTGAAGAATAATGTGGAAATTTCTTGTAAAGAACCAGAGCATTGAAGTTCTGGAACGTGAAGTGCTGGCTGATCATCAGATCCAGTATGTGCAGTTCCGCTTTACCTTTGACGGTGACTGGCGGCGCTTTCATAAGGTCGTGCAGTTCTCGCAGTGTGACGAGACATACAGCATTGTTCTCGGTTTTGACGGGACGAACTGCTATCTGCCTGCGGAGCTTCATGTCGGCGCTGCAAAAATGTCTGTGTTCGGCTACGATACCGAAAGCGACACGACTGTTCGTGCAACGACTGTGCCGGTTACGCTGAATATCCATCCTTCCGGCTTTGTCGGTGACGACGATCCGCCCATTCCTCCGACGCCCGATCTGTATACACAGCTCCTGAAGAAGATCGAGGAAGCGGGACACGGGGCTGACGGCAAGTCCGCCTATGAGATCGCTGTGGAGCATGGGTATGTCGGTACGGAGGAGGAATGGCTGGCATCGCTCAAGGGTGAGCCGGGTGAAACACCGGATATGTCGGAATACCCGAAAACATCCGAGGTCACGACTATTGTCGAGCGTGAGATCGAAGCGGCGACCGGAGATTTTCATTCTCATGCGAACAAGGCAACGCTCGACCGTCTGACTCCGGAGCTGATGCAGGATCTTTCTGGCTTGCAGCAGTTTGAGGACAGGACGCAGTACGAGATTCAGACCATCAACGAGGAGCTTCTGACGCTGAATGCGCAGCGGCATACACATAATAACAAGGATGTTCTGGACACCATTACCGAGCAGTATTTGCAGGATGAAGCGGCATTCCGCGCATCGACCAGCAACGCACTGCACAGTCTGTCCACAGGGCTGAGTGAAGTCTCTGCGCAGGCACATTCTCATGCCAATAAATCCGTTCTGGACAGCATCACACAGGAAATGCTTGACGGTATCGCAAGTGTAGAGAGACAGGCACATTCACATGACAACCTCGCAACGCTCAACGGCATCACGGATTCCCACGTTTCCCGCTGGGAAGAAGCGTACACCGCAGCAATGAACCTCAATGAGCGTGTCGGCGTGAACGAGGGTGTATTCGAGCGCTTCAAGACCGAGATTCTTTACGATATGCAGGGGTGCAGGACTTCCATTTCGGATATTCTTACCCGGCTTTCTGCCGTGGAGACAGAACTGTCCGGAGTAGAGACGGCACTTGCGACTATTGTGGAGGTGACGACATGAGCATTGCAAATTATCTGACGGCGCTGGATGCGCAGCGCGATCAGCTTGCCCGGAACCTTGTAACAATGGGTGTGCAGGCATCGGAGTCCGAAAAGCTGAATACCCTTGTGCCAAAGGTGCTGCAGATCCCGTCCGGCAAACCGGAGGTGGCGCTGT
>Ga0255346_1006915_pt1 | contig 10834 bp, 9 predicted proteins | sample wastewater_treat_FD_194410 | JGI IMG/M metagenome (GOLD analysis project Ga0255346, IMG submission 194410) | Wastewater microbial communities from Lulu Island WWTP, Vancouver, Canada - plant22 | ecosystem: Engineered > WWTP > Wastewater > Unclassified | place: Canada: Vancouver, British Columbia... | reverse complement strand
TCCTATTCTACGGATTTTCAATATTCTGGTTAATAGGCTTCAACATAATGAAGATTTTTGAAATATTAAATGATTGGACAGGTTAAAGTAGATTTTACTTCACGCATTCTTTGAATTTCTTTAAGAAGTCTTTCCCCAATTTCTTGGTTATCCTCGACTTCAACCAAAAGAATAAGATCAAAAGGACCCATCACTCGGTCTATTCGAATGACCCATGGATATAAAGCTAACTCTTTTTTCACATTCTGTGCTTTCCCCACCTGAACTTGGAGAAGTAGGTACGCCTGAACTACCATATTTTTCTCCTCGATGCTTGACAATCTATCTAAATAAACTTTAAATAGAAGCTTTTTTATAAAATAATAAAATTCGAATCAACAAATGGATTTTTGTCATTAATTTTTAATAACCAATTTCCCTTTATTTATTCATTAAAGATATCAACTTTTGAATTTTTTTATTATAGCATGTAACTCAATTTTTGAGATATTAATTTTAATGAGATTAAGATGGTCAATGAATATTTAAATTCACTGATTAAAAGTGCTACAATAACTCTTGTTTTAGATTTAGCCAGCAGAAAAACATAAAAGCTGAATACCCGGGAAAGGATGATGAAGACATGAAAATAAATAGGATGGGAAAGCTGGATCTACTGGTTACTGAATTTTGTATTGGTGCTCTTCCCATGGGACCTCTCCAAGCAAATATTCCAATAGATCACGGAGCTCACTTAATTCGTAAAGCCTGGGATAATGGAGTTAACTTTTTTGATACTGCCGAAATTTATCAAACCTACCCATACCTTCAAAAAGCTCTGGCTGATCGTCCAGAGGCCATCATAGCTACCAAGTCTACCGTATCGACCTATGAAGAAATGGAAAAAAGCATCAATAAAGCCCAACAGGAGTTAGGCCGATCTGTGATCAATATATTTCATTTACATGCAGCGCGGTCAACACCTGCTGTTTTCGAAGAAAGAAAAGGTGCGCTGGAGTGCCTAAAAGATTATAAAAAGAAGGGAATTATTCAAGCAATTGGAATATCAACCCATGCCGTTGACGTTGTTGAAAAAGCAGCCGAAGAACCGAATATTGATGTTATCTTTCCGATCATCAATATCGATGGAATGGGTATCATCCGGGGAAATACTACAACAATGATTAAAACTATTCAAAAAGCTTCCATGAGGGGAAAAGGAATTTATGCAATGAAAGTCCTTGCCGGTGGCCATTGTATCGATCGGATATTTGATGCCATCGAATTCGTACGCAACATCCGAGAAATTAGCTCAATTGCCATAGGTGTTGTCAGGGAAGTTGAATTAGATTTTCATCTCCTTCACTTTAATCAACAACCAATTCCTAAAGAATTATTAAATCAGTGCTTAGATCGAAAGCAGAAAAAACCGGTTATACTTAATAATTGTCGAAAATGCCGATTATGCTCGGAAACCTGTCCCTCCGGGGCAATTACCATGGGATCTGATCGACCTTCAATCAACATGGAAAAATGTTTAGCTTGTGGATATTGTTTACCTGTTTGTCCTGAATTCAATATCCGTTTTGCCTAATTATTTCTTTATTTATTACTCTCGGTGGCTTATTAATCCTGAATAGCTAACCGTGCATTTAGGATAGACTTTCATGCTGCCTAGTAGCACCAGATGAGGATGGATACCCAAGATTCGACCTGCCATGGCTGGTCGATCCAATAATCGGGCGCAATAAATTACGCCCTTACAAATTTATATTTTTTGTAGGAGCTTGATTTATCAAGTCCGTGGGTTTTTTCAGGCTAAAACGACTTTAGGCTTTTCAAAACCATTAAATGTTGTCGCTGAGGCCCATGAATAGGCACCAATGCTGGGAACGATCACCAAATCATCCAGCTGCATCTCGGGCATCATGACTCCATCGGCAATAACATCGACAGAATCGCAAGTTGGTCCTGCTAAGATACAGGGATATTTTTTCTCATCATCTTTCAACGTATAAAATTCAAAAACCGATTTATCAAAAGGAATAGCTGTAAATGTCCCATAATATCCATCGTCTAAATAATACCAATTTTTACCCGAGCGTTTAGCTCTTCCAATTACTTTTGAAATCAATAATCCAGCGCTTCCCACTAAACTCCTTCCTGGTTCAGCAACAAAAGTACATTCTCTGCCAAAATATTCCAACAATAAGGGAGTGAGTATTTTACCCATGGATTCAACACTCACCTCATTATTTTGAGTCTGGTAAACCTGTAGTGGGAAACCACCTCCGATATCAATAGTAGTAAGGTGTATCCCCTTGGCTGCTGCTTGTTCGAAAATTTTTACCACCAATTTAAGAGAAGCAATATAATTTTCCACATTCGTGCAGGGTGAACCGACATGAAAGCTGATACCAATTGGATTTAACCCAGCATCTTGCGCATTGAGCAACAAATCCAAGGCTTCATCGGGTTCAGCGCCAAACTTATAGGAAAGATTGATCCGGCTGCCAACTGACGGCGTCTTAACCCTTAAGATAACCGATGCCTCTTGAAAAACCCGGGCTATTTTACCCACTTCATCAAAATTGTCGTAAGTTAAGCGGTTAACACCGTTTTCTTTGGCAAAACGAATACCTTTTTTTCTTTTAATCGTATTTGCTAATATCATGCGCTGTGGAGGAATACCGTGGCTTAAAACCAGTTGAATTTCTTGAAGGGATGCTACGTCAAATGACGAGCCGATCTCACCTAAAACTTGGATAATATAAGGATGAGGATTGGCTTTTAAGGCATAATAAACCTCAACCCCTGGGAAAAAAGACCGAAAAGCCTGATAATTATCTATTAACTTCTCTCGAATTATGATAAAAAGTGGAGTATCATGCTGTTCAATTAAACAATCAATTTGATCATAGCTTAAACCGAACATACTGGTTGAAAGGTTATTTTTCTCCAAAAATAATCAACTCCCGCTTTTAAAATATGGAAATCATAAATATCAAAATTGGAGCAAAAAAGAACGATCATCCTTAGGAGGAAAAAATTTGAATCAATGCTTAAGAAGTCCTTATTCTGACAATTGTGAAGTATAACCTTTCATTATCGGATTTTCAATAGTTTAAAGCCATCGAGCCAACAAAATTTTTTGGTTTAAGATGCTGGCCCGATGGTTGATTAAAGTATCCTTTAATTTTCAGCGTTATTACTGGCTTACCGGAATTTCTCCTTCTACTCCTTCGACAAACCACGAGAAGGATAAGATATCTTGATCGGACATTTTCTGTCCTTCAGCTACTTTCTCATTTCCATTTTGGTCTTTTATTGGACCCCAAAAAACATCCCAGGTTCCATTGATTATTTTTTCCTGTTCTTCTTGAACCAAGGCTCTCACTTCACCTGGTACATCTTGGCTAAAGGACGTGAGTTTTACTATACCAGTTTCCATCCCCCACCAACTATTCTCGGGTTTCCAGGTTCCTTCTACAACCTTTTTTACAATATCAATATAGGTTGTTGACCAGTCCCAAACTGAGGAGGTAAGACATTTCGTCGGAGCATAGCTGGACATATCATTATTATAACCAATAACATATACCCCTGATTCTTCAGCAGTCTGAGGAGTTGATCCAGAATCGGCATGCATACCAATCACGTCAGCTCCCGCATCTATAAGTGCTTTCGTAGCTTCTTTTTCTTTTCCTGGATCAAACCAAGAATAAAGCCAAACAACCTTAACCTTCGCATCGGGATTCGCTTTACGAGCTCCTAAGGTAAAAGCATTAATCATACGGATTACTTCAGGAATCGGATGAGCTGCCGGAAAACCGATAATATTGCTTTTTGTCATACTTCCCGCCACCAACCCCGATAGATATCTCGCTTGATACATTCTTCCAAAATAGAGACCGACATTGTCGGCCATTTTATATCCCGAACAATGCATGAATATAACATCCGGATATTTTTTGGCCACTTCAATGACTTGGTCCATATACCCAAATGAAGTAGCAAAAACCAACTTCGCTCCATTTCGAACAAATTGCTCCATAACTCGCGCACAATCGGGCCCCTCAGGAACCGATTCAGCATACATCGTCGTTACCCCAGGGAAAGCTTTTTCAATAGCTTGACGTCCTTGATCGTGCATATAGCTCCATCCACCATCACCAACCGGACCCACAAAGACAAAGCCAATCTTGAGGTCATCCGCAGGAATCGGATCAAAAGCCAGAGCAGCCGATCCCAAGGTGAAAAAAACCACCAAAACCAATAACCATGCCCATTTGTTCATTTCCTTATGACACTCCCTTTCCTTATTTATTAAATTAATGGTAAAGAAATTATACTTGATATTCGTTCGCTTAATCACTTTCTTCACGAAAATAGGGTTGACCCAAAGAAGCTGGAGCTCCAAATAGGATCCCCTTGCCTTTCCCAATTGAAATAAAAATTAGAACACTAACCGTAAGAAGATAGGGAAGCATCAGAAGTAAGGGCGTTGGAATACTCGTACCTGTTGCTTGAAGCCTTAATTGAAAAGCTTCTACCCCTCCAAAAAGATAAGCTCCTAAAGCAGCACGGGTTGGATTCCAAATGGCAAATATTACCAGCGCTACTGCAATCCAACCTCTTCCCGCAGTCATTGATTCGGTCCACATTTTATTATAAGCTACCGAAAGATAAGCTCCACCCAAAGCAACGATACCGCCGCCAATTAACACTGCTAAATAACGAATCCGATTGACATTTAATCCCAACGCATCAGCAGCTCTGGGACTATCACCTACTGCTCGTAAATTTAAACCTATCCGAGTCGAGATTAAAAACCAGGAAAGGAAAACTACCAGGAAAAAGGAAAAATACACCATCAGGTCATGATTAAAAAAAACCGGACCAATAAAAGGAATGCGGTTTAAGACTGGAAAAGGGGTTTTTAATAAACCTGGAATTGTCTTACCAATGAATGCTTTTCCTATGAGGGAACTGACTCCGGTCCCAAAAATTGTCATTGCCAAGCCACTCACTACTTGATTGCCTTTTAAGGTAATAGAAATAAAACCATGGATGAGGGTTATAAAAGCTCCTAAAATAAAGGCTGCTATTATTCCCAGCCAAGGATTACCACTGGCTAAACTTACCGAAAAACCAGTGAGTGCCCCAATCAGCATTATTCCTTCTAATCCTAAGTTTAAAATCCCCGATTTTTCAATGATAATTTCTCCCAAAGTTGCAAATAAAATAGGAGTGCCACTTCGAACTGCTGCAGCCAGAATGGAAATAACCATCTCCATTTAGTGTTCATCTCCTCTGATAAACCGGATTCGATAATTTCTAAAAAATTCTCCCCCTAAAACAAAAAATAGTATCAATCCCTGTAACACCAAGGTGCTAGCAATGGGTAATCGCATTACAATTTGCAGGCTTTCACCTCCTACCTGGAGGGCACCAATAAGAAAAGAAACCAACATAACCGAAATGGGATTCAAGCGAGCTAACCAAGCGACTATAATCGCAGTAAATCCGAATTCTGCAGTAAATCCATGTTGTAAGCGTCCCTGTAAACCTGAAACTTCCCCCATACCGGCAATACCAGCTATAGCTCCAGATATAAACATGATCAAGACAATATATCTTAAATAATAAATACCGGCATATTGAGCGGCTTTTGGATTTTCACCAATAACTCGTATTTCATAACCCCAACGAGTATAACGGAAAATAAACCAAAATAAAATTGCAAAAATGATTGCAATAAATAACCCGTAATGGATTCTGGTTCCGGCAAATTGTGGAAGCCGAGCTGCTTCTGGGAAAGGAGCAGTCATGGGAAAACCTAAGCTATCCGGATCTTTCCACGGTCCATAAATAAAATAATCAGCCAGGTGGATGGCGATATAGTTTAACATTAAGGTAGTTATGGTTTCGTTTACATTCCAACGGGCTTTTAAATATCCTGCTATAGCAGCCCAACCCCCACCAGCAATGCCAGCAAATAGAAACATAATAACCAACATTATCCCGCGATTATCTACATAAAAATATCGAACTGCTGCAGTCGTTGCTAAAGCCCCTAAAAAAATTTGGCCGGCAGCACCGATATTCCAAACGGTAGCCTTAAAAGCCAGAGTGACTGCAATACCTGATAAAATTAAGGGAATGGCTTTTACAATGGTTTCACTTATTCCATACCAATCACCGAATGCAGTCTGAAACATTCCACGATAAGCTTGAACTGGGGATACCTTGAGAAATGATAAGAAAATTGACCCACCAATCAAGGCCAACAACACTGATATGAAAGGTAGAAAAACACTTAATAACCAGGAAGAAGAAGTTCGTTTATTAATTCGAAAATAAATACTCATGCAGAAACCTTCTGGATATTTTTTAGTGGTGTTCCTGCCATCATTAATCCTAAAACCTCAGGGGTTACTTCCTGTGGTTTGTCAATTACCCCCATGATTTCTCCCTTACATATAACAGCTAATCGGTCACTTAAAGCGATTAATTCTTCTATATCTTCTGAAATTAAAAGAACTGAAGCTCCTCGGTCTCTTTCTTTTAGAATTTGTTCCCGAACAAATTTGGTCGCTGCAACATCTAAGCCCCAAGTAGGGTGCATAGCGATGATAACTTGAGGTGAATCACTGAGTTCTCGCCCCAACATCAATTTTTGCAGATTACCCCCGGAAAGATTTTTTACCGGATAGCGAACATGAGGAACAGCGATGTAGTATTTACGAATTAAATGATGGGCATAGCGAGCAACTTCACGCCAATTTATCAATGATCTCTTGGCTATAGGGTTTTTCCAATATTTCTTTAATATTGCATTTTCATCAACCATCATATTCGGAATTAGACCAACACCACGTCGGTCAGCTGGAATATAGCGAAGTCCTTTTTTTATAAAATGTCGGGGCGGTCGATTGGTGAGTTCTTGCTGATTTATTTTTATTTTTCCTGACTCAATCCTTCGTAATCCTGATAATGCTTCACATAATTCCTGTTGACCATTTCCTGCTACACCAGCCAACCCCAACAATTCTCCTTGATGGATCTGTAAGGAAAGGTCTTGAATGACGTGAAATCCACGATCTCCACGAACTCGAAGATTTTCAACATCGAAAACTAAAGGTCCAGCTGACTTTGGCTGCTTTTGAATCGAGAAAACAAATTTCTGACCCATCATCATCTCCGCCAATTTTTCCTTGGAGGTTTCACCGGTTAGAACCGATCCCACTTTTTCTCCTTTTCGAAGAATGGTTACCCGATGGGATAAACTCATCACTTCATCTAATTTGTGCGAAATAAAAATTATTCCATATCCTTCCGATGCCATATAAGTGAGCATTTTAAATAAATTCTGGCTTTCTTGAGGGGTTAATACTGCTGTTGGCTCATCAAGAATAAGTAGTTTTGCCTTCCGATAGAGCATCTGTAAAATAGCTACCCTTTGTTGCTCCCCAATCGACAATTGCCAAACAAACGACATCGGATCTATTTGAAGACAATATTTTCCCGATAATTCCAGTATTTGCCTTTTTATTTCTGATTTGGGAAGAACTTGTGGAATATTATTTAAACCTAAAATCATGTTCTCCCAGACGGTTTGTTCAGGAATAAGCATAAAGTGCTGATGAACCATCCCAATACCGGCACGGATTGCATCAAAGGGGGAACGAAAATCACATTTTTGACCATTAATATAAATGTTACCGGAGTCGGGGTGGTAAAGACCATATAGGATATTCATTAATGTTGATTTACCAGCGCCATTTTCTCCTAATAGAGCATGTATTTCTCCATATTTTAAATCAAAATTAATTTTTTGATTGGCTATTACACTACCAAAGGTCTTGGTAATTCCTTTCATTTCAACGCCATTCATCAATTAATCCTCCAAATAAACGAACAGGCACTTTAGAAATAATTATTCTACTCTCTGAATTGAATTAAAGCAAAAGAAAAATCACAATATTTAGCATACAAAGAAAACTGGTTTTTTAAACTGAGCAGGCTAAATCTAATCCTCTTGAGGAAACAAAACATACTCATTAGCGAATTATATCAAATATTACCGGTTGAAAAAAAGCTTTATATTTATTAATATTGCACAAGTGTTATTCTTTAATAGCTGCCTTTCGAAATATTTTTAAAATGAGCAAAATTTTTTTATCGAAATAATTATTAAGAAGGAGAGCGATAGATCATGAAGCACACCATAACTCTCATACCGGGAGATGGCACTGGTCCGGAGATCACCGAAACGGTAGTTCGTGTTCTGGAAGCAACTGGTCTTAAAATTGAATGGGACGTCCAGGAAGCTGGATCAGATGTTCTTGAAAAATATGGTACCCCGCTTCCTAATCAGGTACTTGAGTCAATAAAAAGAAACAAAGTAGCCCTCAAGGGGCCAATTACAACCCCGGTGGGAACCGGCTTTCGTAGTGTTAATGTCGCTCTTCGAAAGGAACTGGATCTTTTTGCTTGTTTACGTCCTTGTAAAACCTATCCAGGGGTTCGTTCACGCTATGAAAATATCGACTTAGTGATCATCCGGGAAAATACCGAAGACCTCTATGCTGGTATTGAGTTTGAAGTAAACCAAGAAGCAACGACTCGTTTAATCCAAAACATAAAAGAATTAAGTGGTCATTCAATACGCACCGATACCGGTTTAAGCATTAAACCAATATCGATATTTGGTTCAAAGCGGATTGTTACTTTCGCATTTGAATATGCCCGTCAGAATAATCGACACAAGGTTACCGCTGTCCACAAAGCAAACATTATGAAATATTCTGATGGCCTTTTCCTTCAAGTTGCCCGCCAAGTGGCATCGAACTATCCCGATATAGAATTTGAAGATCGTATTGTTGATAATATGTGTATGCAATTGGTTCAAAAACCAGAGCTTTATGATGTATTAGTCCTCCCCAATCTTTATGGCGATATTCTATCCGACTTAGGCGCCGGTTTGGTTGGGGGATTAGGAGTTGCTCCCGGGGCAAATATCGGTACTGATTATGCCGTATTTGAACCAACTCATGGAAGTGCTCCCAAATATAAAAACCAAAACAAAGTAAATCCTATGGCCATGATTCTTTCGGGAATGATGATGCTTCAGTATATTGGTGAAAAAGAAAAAGCCCAGAAATTGGAAAAAGCTGTAGCCAAGGTCATCCAAGAAAATCGCTTTGTTACCTATGATATGAAGCCTATTTCAAACCAGGACCAAGCAGCTAAAACCAATGAAGTTGGAGAAGCCATTATCCGAGCTCTTACCAAATAATTCAATAAAATTGATTAAAAGGAGTGACCTTTCTTGAAATATTTGCGGTTTCAGAAACCCGATACCAATCAGTGGAGCTGGGGTATTATCGAAAATGGAACAATGATTGAAGAATTTTCCAATTCTTATTTTAATTCATTAGGAAAAAATGGACTTTCTCATCAACTCACTCAAGTAAAATTAGGGTCACCTACTCTCCCAACCAAAATTGTGGCCGTCGGTTTAAATTATCATGATCACATTCAAGAATTCGGTCATGAAGTTCCCGATCATCCTATTCTGTTTATCAAGCCATCAACCGCAGTTCTTGAACCGGGAGGAACCATTCTACTCCCCCCTCAATCAAACCAAGTGGATTTTGAAGGCGAGCTTGCCGTTGTAATAAAACAAACTGCCTACCAGATAACCGTCCAAGCAGCCCCAAATTACATTCTTGGTTATACCTGTTTTAACGATGTCACCGCACGTGATTTACAGAGAATCGATGGACAATGGACCCGAGCCAAATCTTTTGATACTTTCGCCCCGATCGGTCCATGGATAACCCCCGAGTTAAACCCTGATAGTTTGCAAATCATCACCCGGGTGAACGGGACAATTCGACAACAATCAAACACCAAGCACTTAGTTTTCCCAATATATGAATTAGTTTCATTTATATCTCATATTATGACCTTACTTCCTGGAGACATCATTGCTACCGGCACTCCTTCAGGTGTTGGACCCTTAAAACCAGGAGACCGTGTAGATATAGAAATTGAGGGAATTGGAATTTTAACGAATCTCGTCAGGAAAGCATAGAATATGTACCAGGTTCTATTGGTAATGCTGATCCTGATAGGTTTGGGAATCATTCTTCAAATTTTTAAAATATTCCCGCCTGTCACTGCCTCTCTATTGAATAAATTTGTACTGTATATTTCTTTTCCCTGCTTGGTTTTTCGGTTCTTACAACCAGCAATTATTGAAGCTTCGTATTGGAAAATCCCACCGCTGGCTTTTTCCATCATTACCATTATTTTTCTGCTTGCTTATGGTTGGGGAAAGTACGGATTGAGATTCTCCCCGGCAAGTAGTGCAAGCTTTGCTATGGGGGCTGCTTTTGGCAACACAGCTTTTCTTGGCTATCCCTTTATAATGGCTTTGCTGGGAGAAAATGCACTTCCTCCGGCTATTTTTTTTGATCAAATGGGTAACTTTTTAGTAGTATATACCGTAGGAGTGGCCATTTGTGTATATAGCAAGGACCAGAAATTTTCTTTTTACAGCTTCAAAGAAATTTTAAAATTACCGCCCTTTTTAGCTTTTGTTGTCGCTTTGTTCCTGAATGGGGTTCCAATACCAGCGGTTTTTATGGATACCATAAACCGCTTAGCCGATACCACCGTTCCGGTTATTATGATTGCCATTGGCTTGTCACTCTCAATGAAACAAGTGTCTCGCCGTTTAGTTCCAATACTTTATGCCACCGGTATTAAGTTAGTCCTTCTGCCAATATTATTTCTTATTTTGACTCGATTCATTCATTTTGAACCGGTAACCCGACAAGTCATG
>Ga0255346_1006911_pt1 | contig 10841 bp, 8 predicted proteins | sample wastewater_treat_FD_194410 | JGI IMG/M metagenome (GOLD analysis project Ga0255346, IMG submission 194410) | Wastewater microbial communities from Lulu Island WWTP, Vancouver, Canada - plant22 | ecosystem: Engineered > WWTP > Wastewater > Unclassified | place: Canada: Vancouver, British Columbia... | reverse complement strand
TTGATCAAACCAAAGCTGATTGGTATACGTTTGTCCCGTAATAAATAAATGATCGTCTTTAAAAGCCAATTTACCCGGGAATGGATAGAAAGTATCAATCCTTCCTGTCTTCAGCCAATTTCTATTTCCTAAAGAATCGAGCTTAATTAAAAAACTACTTGTGTATCCGTACAAAGGACGAATAGTATCATGATTAAATACAGCATAGCCATCAAAATATCCCATGGCATAAGTATTCCCAGCATTATCAGTAGCCACATCATAACCACTTACATCGGGACCATTTCCGGTATATGATTCAATTGGATAAAGCCATTGCTCAACACCACCCGGGCCATAACGAGCAACGAATCCTTGAAAACTACTTGGCGATAACTTATAATGATAGCCATGCGTACCGAATAAAAAATCGGCATTCGAAGCTTCAGTACTACCGGAAACAACCACTGAACCAAGGCTATCAACTTCAATTCCCAATGGCAAATCATCATACTGAGCAGCGCCACATTGTCGAAGCCAAATTGTTTGTCCCGTAGGTGTTAAAGCAGCAGTAAAGATTTGTGGTTTACCATTCACGCCAACAATTGCGGGATTGTTCACAGTATCGTTATTGATGATCATATAATTCCCACCAAAATTTCCCGTGACATAAATATTACCTGCATGATCGCAAGCCACCGCGTTGATTGCATCCTCATATACGTAGGAAGTCCATGAACGAGAGCCAAAACTCTTCAGCAAAATATGATTTCCCATTGAATCAACTCCGGCAATAAAGCACTCTAAATAATCCTCACCAATGATTGTATCGTTACCTGCAGTGAGTGTATCTTGAGAATGCGCACCAACCACATAAATGTTTTTATTATCATCTACCGTCATATCCCAAATTCGGGTATTATTAAAAGCCCCGCCAAGATCATTTAAACCAATAACATTAAACATTCTAATCATGTTAAAATTGGTATCCATCACCACGGCATACGCAGTAACAAGATCACCAGGATTAGGGAACAAAGTATCGCCATCCATTGCAAAATAGCCCTGTGTAGAAGTAAAATAAGTACCTACGGCAATAATTTGATCACCTGCCACATAATCGAGATAATAGAAAATCCCCTTCCCATGTTTCAGATTAGAAGCGCCAATACATTGTTGAGCATTGCTCTGAAGCGACGAAAGCATGACCGACAAAAACAAAAAACAGAATACTTTAAATTTCATGATTTTACAATTAAGAAAGCGAAATTACGCAATTACAAGGCTAGTTTAGCAGGCAATTGCTCGAAATAATGTAAAAAACACACTAAACGAGCGTCAAAAAGCGTTACACTCTCATCAACATCAAAATGTTAGTAAACCTCTTTAAAATCACTCGTAACGCTATCGACATAAATCTACTTTTACATTCTGCGTTTATTCGCTTCAAACTGTTCAACTATGTCGTTATTACTTCAAATACAACAAGCCGGCACTACGGTAGCCGATACTCTTGCTAACGCGGCTGCTCCGATTGCTGCTGCTGCACCAGTGGAAGAAAAAAGTATTTCTCTTTGGGAAATGGCTTCAAAAGGTGGTCCGATTCTAATTCCTATTGGGATTTTAAGTGTTTTAGCTTTATTCATTTTCTTCGAACGATTATTTGTCGTTTTAAAAGCAAGCAAGCTTGACATGAATTTCATGAATCAAATCAAAGATTATGTAAATTCAGGAAATGTAGAAGCGGCGCGTATGCTTTGTAGAAACACTCATAGTCCGGTTGCCCGCATGATTGAAAAAGGAATTATGCGTTTAGGCAAGCCCGTTCGCGAAATTGAAGCAGCTATTGAAAACACTGGTAAGCTTGAAATTTACAAGCTCGAAAGAAATTTAGGATTCTTAGGAACGATAGCGGGTATTGCTCCGATGTTCGGATTCCTCGGAACAATTTTCGGGGTAATTAAAATCTTCTATCAAATCTCCTTACAAAACAGCTTAGAGATTGATACGATCTCGGGTGGGTTATATGTAAAAATGATTTCCAGCGGATCAGGACTATTAGTTGGTATGATTGCTTATGCAGGCTATCACTATTTAGTTCAATTAATCGATCGCGTAATTAATAAAATGGAAATAAGCTCTGTTGAATTCATCGACTTACTAGAAGAACCAGCTAAATCATGAACCTCCGACGCCGACATAAAGCAGCATCGGAAGTCTATAGTCATTCGTTGAATGACATCATGTTCTTCTTGTTGTTGTTCTTCCTCATCGCTTCTACTATGGCCACGCCATCGGTATTGAAGTTATTGTTGCCGAATTCAAAAACAGGAATTCAGAGTGTAAAGCATCCCGTTGTTATTAGCGTTTCTGCCGATATGCAATACGGAGTAAACGATCAAATTGTAACAAAAGAAACATTGGAGTCGGCAGTGATCGCTGCTGTTAAAGGAGAAAATGATCCTACTGCATTATTAAAAATTGATAAAGCAGTTCCATGGCAAGACGTAGTATTCTTACTCGACATCGGGAATAAAAATAAAATCAAAATGGTAGCAGCTACCAACGTCACTAAAATTGCTCAATGACCGCTACACAAACTCGATCGTTGTTATTGGCTATTGGCATTCATGTGCTGATTGCAATTTTATTGATGTTTTTATACATCAGCACACCGAACCCTCCATTTGAAGAAGGATTAGCCGGCGGTGGTGGTGGCGGAAGTATTGTTGAATTTGGAACGCTCGATATTTCGGAAGTGAATACTCCTCCAGCTCCTGTTGAAGACACGAAAGAAGAAATCATGACTTCCGACATTGAAGAAACAGTAGCTATTAATCAACCGGAAAAAGTAAATAAGAAAGTTGAGAAAAAGCCGGAAGTAAAAGTTAAACCTAAAGAAACTGTTGAGTTAGCGAAAGTGCCGGAACGTAAACCTGACGAACGAGCTTTATACACTCCTGGAAAAAGAGGACAAAGAGGAAATCCGAATGGCACAGGTGATGGGAATGGTACTGGTGGAACTGGCACAGGAGATGGCGGAGGAAATGGTAGTGGAACAGGACCAGGATCAGGCGGTGGCAGTGGAAATGGAAACGGAGGTGGAAATGGAAACGGCAATGGTATTGGCTTCGATCTAACAGGAAGAAACTGGATGGCCAAGCCAAGAATCGAAGACAATTCACAACAAGAAGGTAAAGTAGTAATTGATATAGTAGTTGACAAAAACGGAACAGTTGTATCGGCTAATGGTCCCGGACGAGGATCTACCAATACAAACGGAACCTTAGTACGCAAAGCAAAAGAAGCTGCGATGCGCGCACGCTTTTCACCGAGTCCGAATGGTGTAGAAGAACAACATGGATCAATAACTTTTAATTTTATCTTACGATAAATTTTAGTCTTTCACATTCGTAAGAATATTGAATAGAGCGATGAACTATCAAGAAACATTGAGCTATCTCTTAGAAGCCCTGCCTATGTTTCATCGTATAGGGCCGGCGGCGTACAAAGCAAATCTTGATAATACGTATGCGCTATTAAATCTATTGGGTAATCCCGAAAAAGATTTAACGTGTATTCATATTGCAGGAACAAACGGCAAAGGATCTACATCAAACATGCTTGCATCGGTATTGCAAGAGCAAGGATATAAAACTGCACTTTACACCTCTCCTCACTTACGTGATTTCAGAGAACGAATTCGAGTGAATGGAGAACCGGTAAGTGAAGGATGGGTAAGCTGGTTTGTTTCGAAATACAAAGACGATTTTGATCGGATACAGCCATCATTTTTCGAAATGACAACGGCGATGGCTTTCGCTTACTTTAAAGAAATGAAAGTAGATATTGCTGTAATTGAAACTGGATTAGGAGGGCGATTAGATTCTACTAATGTTATTAGTCCGAAAGTATCTATCATCACCAATATCGGTTGGGATCATATGCATTTATTGGGGAATACACTGCAAGAAATTGCGACGGAAAAAGCGGGGATAATTAAGAAGGATGTGCCAGTAATTGTAAGTGAAACGCAAGACGAAGTAAAAGAAGTATTTGAAGAAAAAGCTAAATCAGCAGGAACGGAATTATACTTTGCTGATAGCGCATGGAACTGCATTGCCGAGAAATATCATCCATTAGCTGATTTTATGATTGTGGAAGCAAAAGAAAAATCGGGCAAAACATTTGAAATAATTAGCGATTTAACAGGCACATATCAATTAAAAAATATGGGCGCGGTAATTACCTGTGTCGATTTACTTAACAAACAAAATTTCACTGTCTCGCACGAAGCGCTTTTAAAAGGATTGTTAAACGTAAAGAAAAACACAGGATTCAAAGGACGTTGGTATATTTTACAGAAAAATCCGACAGTTCTTTGCGACACTGCGCATAACGTTGACGGATTAACGCAAATCATTCCGATTTTAGGATCGATAGAAAAAGACAAACTTCACATTGTGATTGGAATGGTGGAAGACAAAGAAGTAAGTAAAGTACTCAACTTATTTCCGAGTGATGCCCATTATTATTTCTGCAAAGCGAATATTCCGAGAGGAATGGATGCTGAGTTACTGCAATCAAAAGCCGCCGAATTTAATTTGAAAGGAGAAGTTTACACAAGTGTAGAATCAGCACTCAAAGCAGCGAAAGCCAACGCAACGAACAAGGATTTAATATTTGTTGGGGGGAGTACGTTTACGGTGGCGGAGGTGGTTTGAGATTTTGAATTTTGAATTTTGAATTAGGCTCCCATTGGGTTCAACAATATTAACGAAATCCTATTTAAACGCGGAGCACGCAAAGGCGCGTTGCTTGGAGCGGAGGACGCGGAGACGGCGAAGCCGAGAGTATTCGGGCGCGGGGATTGCTTCGCAATTTTAGCAACCATTGAGTACTTCAATTTAAACGAGATCCGCTATTTAACCGCGGGGGTCGCCGAGGCGCTTCGCTTAGCGCTAAGGGCGCGGGGACGGCGAAGCCGAGAGTATTCGGGCGCGGGGATTGCTTCGCAATTTTAGCTCCCATTGGGTTCTTCAATATTAACGAAATCCTATTTAAACGCCCCATTGGGACAAGCGGAGCACGCAAAGGCGCGTTGCTTGGAGCGGAGGACGCGGGGACGGCGAAGCCGGTAACATCTGGACACGAAAATTGCTACGCGGTTAATTAGTTAGTTATTTTTTTGAAAAACTATTTTTCCGGGCCTTGCCCTGACATTTCGACGAAGGAGAAATCGTCATGAGGCATTAGCAAATTAGCAGATTAGCAAACTAGCCCATTGAAATAATGGTGCGAAATGTTAAATTTACTCTTGCGCCCATTACCTTTTTCGTTGGAGGTAAGCGATGCAACCAATTTTTTTGAGTTGCACCTTGCATCACTAATAAGCTACCATGTTCGAGGGAAAGTGAAACGGTAGGCACATTATTTTCTTTGGCCTTTTTATGTCGGAATAAAAAATTTCGTTCAGCGCCAAAGCTCATGCTTGCAATGGCACCTTCGTCTTTCAGCATTTTTTCATCGTCACTGTGATATGCCATTCCTTCCTCTCCGCTGTGGTATAAATTCAACAAACAGGAATTATAAGTACTTCCGGTTTTTTGTTCAGCAACTTTTTTCAAATCGAGTAAAGTGTTTGTCCAAGGCAGAGCATACTTCGTCGACTTTGAATAAGTATATGAAAAAGGATGATTGCCATACCAAGCGACTTTACGTTTTGTGATTATGTGCTTACCTAAAATAAAAGCCTCGTCATTTTTCCACTCAATAGTATTTAGTAAATCATCGAGATAAAAATCGGATTCTTTAGCAGAAAATATTTTCCCGAAATATAACACTTCGCCATCGGAAGGAAGTAAGTTTAGGTTGGGGAAGAGCATGATATTAATTTTGGATTTTGGATTGGGCTCCCATTGGGTTCTTTAATTTTAACGAAATCCGCTATTTAACCGCGAGGAGCCACTTAGTGGCTAACGCAAGGAAGGCGCAAAGGACGCGGAGGCGGCGAAGCCGAGTGCAGGAGGGCGCAACGATTGCTTCGCAATTTTTTCGGACAAAAGGTTTTTGACATAAAAAAGTAAATTTCAAACGCACCTTAATAATTAAATATTCTCAGAAACTTGCTGGCGGGGTGTTTTGCCGAACTTCGCTCCCATTTTCAAATTTTCAAATCGCTACATTTTCAAATTGATAATTATTTTTCCTCAAACCACCCCGAATACATCACATAATTATCGGCGATGCCTTCGATGAGGCGTTTTACTTGTTCGGGATCGATGGACTTTACTTTTTTGGCAGGAACTCCTGCGTAGATACTTCCTGATTCTACGTGTGTGTTTTCTAACAGAACTGCTCCTGCTGCTATTATCGAATTGGATTCAACAACACAATGATCCATCACAATTGAGCCCATACCAATTAATACATTGTCATGTACCGTACATCCATGTACTAATGCATTATGTCCGATGGATACATTGTTTCCAATTACTGTTGCAGCCTTTTTATAGGTACAGTGAATAACAGCTCCATCTTGAACATTTACTTTATTGCCCATAGTTATAGTATGCACATCTCCTCTTACCACTGCGTTAAACCATACACTGCACTGATCACCCATTGTTACTTGTCCTACAACAGTTGCATTTTCTGCTAAATAACATCCGTTTCCGAATACCGGAGAAATACCGTGGACCGGTTTTATCAAAGCCATAATTTATTTTTTTTCAAATATACTCATCATTTATTTTCACGAAAGATTTCATACTGAACAGAAGTTTGTCCGTGAAGTATAGTTTCTTTACAAAATTTCATTCCTACTTTTTCCATCACTTTTATCGATGCACCATTTTCTTTGACAGCATTCGCAACAATGCGTTCTAAATTCAGTGTGTTAAATCCGTAGTCGATGCAGGCCAACGATGCTTCGGTTGCGTAACCTTCATTACGATGTTCTATTAAGAATCGATAGCCTAAATCCACTTCATCAATATCAGGATGATATTTTAGTCCGCACCAACCTATCACTTTCTCATCCGACTTCCTCACAACACCCCATCGTCCCATGCGATGTAATTTATTGTAGTCATAGTTCTCCAGAAATGATTTCGCGTCTTCTAATGAAGCAAAAGGCCCATCGCCTGTAAACTGTAATACTAAAGGATCCAAATTAAGTTCAAAAGCAAACGCTGCATCTTCAGGAGTAAGCTCTCTGATGATGCAGCGTTCGGTTTGAAGTATTTCTTTCATTGCAGTAATTTTCTTACTGCAATAATAAAGAATCTCTTTTTAATTTTCAGCAATTAACTCATTACATCTTTTGGATGGTACCTGCAGCAGCTCCTTGTGCTGATGTTAATCGGAAATGATAAATTCCATTTGCATATCCCGAAACATCTAATGTAATTTGGTTTTCACCTGCAACAACAGCCGATAATTTACGTGTTTCTAAAACTCGTCCCATATTATCAACTACTTCTAATTGAACAGGAGAAACGGTGCGTAAGTAGAACGGAATAATCACTTGGCTTTTCGCAGGATTAGGATAAGCATTTGAAGTGATGATAGCACCATTATTTTCTTTGATAGCTGTCATTAAATCATATTTTATCTGCGCTTGCGTTGCAGCATTTTGAATATCGTCCAATTCATTTCCAGCGATCAATGCAAATGCTACAGTTACTGAATCGTTCGTAGCTATTGTAAACGGACCAGTTCCAACTACATCAATAACATCATTCCCGGACCCTGTCCCACCTGCAGTTGCACGAGGAGTAGAAAGAGCAGTAAATTTTTCTGTATCATCAAAACCATTCGACAAATCTAATCCGCCTCCACCGGTAATATTATCAATCGCATAGTGATTAAATCCACCAACACTAGTAAGCAATTTTATTCCTGCATATAATCCGCCGGCATCGGTACACCAAGCATATCCCATTTTAAGACCAGCATCTTCAGCAGCCTTATTATTCGCATACGTTTGAATATCCCAATCAGACATTATTCCTGCCCATAAATTACTCAATGTAGACGTTCCTGTATTTTTTATAGTATACTCGAAAATATGGTATTTCGAATCAGGAGCGTTTATCCAAGATGCAGAGCGGTGAGAAATCGATACATGTTGAGAAACAGGAGCAATGTTATCGTTAAATCTTCCATAAGTATCGAAATCAGACCATACCGGAGGATCATTCTTTTGGATAGTTTGCACTACTGCAAAGTCTTCATCAGTAGCTCCTGCTGTTGCGCCACGAACATTATCAGAAACGCCCGAAGAAGTTCCTACCATGAATCCAGTTTCGTAGGCTAACGTACCGTTGTTTTGGTAATCGAAACCTAATCCGTCGGCTTGAGAAACGCTATTATAACATAATCTTCCTTTACTAGTATTTGTAGTGAAGATATCGTTCATAGTAATATTTAAGTAATCAACGTTTACTGTTTCTTTGAATACTTGGAAAGCTGTATACGATCCATCAGTAAATGTTAACTTGAAGGTGATTACCGTATTTTGTGGAGCATTAGAATTAATTTTCACTGTAAAAGGATCAGCAATATTATTAGTCGTAGCCATTGTCCCTAACACACCTATTGTAGTTGAACCATCAAGAATTGTAACGTATGTTGAAGTAGAAGTTAATGTAACACCTAATGCTGTTGTAGGTGATAAATAGTTTGTAAAGTCTCCTGTAATTCGCAATGTATCATTCACTATAAACACATTATCATTATTATCAACTACGTTCAAGTTTTTTGCTCGTACAGATGGCCCACTATTCAAAAGTGCATTATATAAGTTGATTCTGCCACTTCCTAATTGATTTATAAGTCCTCCGTTAGCAGCAACGCCATAAATATTGTCGGCTGAAATTCTTAATTGCTCTCCAATTTGCAATGCATTAAATGAAGGGTTTTGCGACTTCACTATCGCTGCACATCCTGCCGCTATTGGCGATGCCATAGATGTACCACTATAACTTACGTATGAGTTATCGTAAACTGTTGAATAGATATTGCTACCAGGAGCACAAACATCAATGTATGTTCCATAATTCGAGAAACTAGATTTCGAATCGTTAGTACTTGTAGCTGCAATACAAAATGCATTTTCATATGCTGCAGGAAAAAACTCTAAACTTGAATTATTATTTCCTGCTGCAACAACTACTAAACTATTTTTATTAAATGTTGCATAATCGATTACTTGTTGTCCGAATGATCCGCCACCGGCACCTCCCCAAGAGCAATTGATGATTTGACATCCTGCATCAGCAGCATAAGTAATTCCTTCATAAGCTTTCGTAAGTGCACCTGAAGCATCAGCGATTTTAACTGGGATAAATTTACATTTGAATCCAGGGCCTGCCACTCCTACTCCATTATCGGTTACTGCATCGGCACAACCTGACACGTGACTTCCGTGATCACATGTACCACATGTTCCTACCTGAGCATCGTTATCGTTTTCACCAACATCCCATCCTGAGAAATTATCTACATAACCATCATTGTCATCGTCAATGCCATTCACAGGATCTGCATAATTATGTTTGATGTTAGCAGCTAAATCCGGGTGATCGGTATCGGTACCTGTATCGGTGATTCCAATAACAACATTCGTATCTCCTTGTTGAATTCCCCAAGCATCAAACAACTTCACTTTAGCAAGAAACCATTGAGTTGATTGCTGAGGATCGTTAGGTGTATAAGCAGATACTTTTGGTAAAAATTTAGGCTCTGCAAATTCTAATGTTCCAGTATTTAATAAAGCATTGATTGATTTGATCAAGTCAGCATCCGACTTATAATGCATTTCATAAATCAAACTTAAATCTACTAATTTATCTCCGTACTCGTTTGTTTCGCGAGCTGGCTTTTGGTGATTAGGAAATATTTTGTGGATATCCACTTGTCCCATGCTTGCTAAAACACGTTGAACAGAAGGAATATTCACATTCTCATTACTACATTGCGATCTGTACTGATCCTTAACTTTTAGTACAATCGTTTTTGCAATGTAATCATCGGCAGTAACGTTTGCAGGCATTTGGTAGCGACTTCCGCTAACCGGATTTCCGGCAAACAATAAGTTCGTCGACAGCACAAGAGTAGCTGCCAGCAGTTGTAAAGATTTTCGCATAGTTTGTATTGGTTCGTGCTTTACGAAGATATAATTTATCGTCGTAACCGCCAACCGCTACCCTGCATCTATCGATCAATCAGGCATTTCTTTACCTAAACACTACATTTTCACGTGATTTTCATGAATTCCATCTTACTAAAAACCAAGGGATTCATGGTTTTATACATTAATACAGCATTTACACCAAAATCAGAGTTGAACTGCCAATTGAAGCTTAATTTCCGTTTTATGGCTATTCTCAATGGCATCATTTCCACTTCCAATCGTCTCGGTTCCGGGATAAATGCTTCTTCCCGCTCTAATCCACAAATCAATGCCACGATAGGGCCTTAATCGTGTCATAAAATAAACTCGTTTGCCGCTGCCGTACATAGGACTAATACTATAACTACCTGGAATATCTTGTTCATAGCTATAAATTCTTGTTTCGTAACTATCGGTAGTGAATAATCCCAAACGAAGTGCAAATGAATATGGTTTACCTAAAGGCTTATATATCACATCTTGATAAATAACACTTCCTCCGCTTTGTTGAGTAGTAACATTTTTTACATACTCTACCCTACTTTGAAAATACCAATCCGTACCCGATTTAAACTTCACTTGAAAACGATAACTCTGCGTATTAACGGGGATCAATATTTCAGCGCCTTGTGTTTGCAAAGGATTATTCTGCTCTTTATGCATAATATGCCAGCGCAAATACAAT
>Ga0255346_1006908_pt1 | contig 10846 bp, 7 predicted proteins | sample wastewater_treat_FD_194410 | JGI IMG/M metagenome (GOLD analysis project Ga0255346, IMG submission 194410) | Wastewater microbial communities from Lulu Island WWTP, Vancouver, Canada - plant22 | ecosystem: Engineered > WWTP > Wastewater > Unclassified | place: Canada: Vancouver, British Columbia... | reverse complement strand
TCTCTTGGAAACTGTACTATTTGGAAAGCTGTTTTAGGTCAAATGCCACTAATTTTGAACAAGTCCTCAAATGTACTTTTTTGCTCTACTGTGTCAAAAGCGAAATAGTTTATGGTTTTTTTATTATCATCTAGATAGGGATATAGAAAAAAATCTCATTTTTTTTTAGTTCAAAAATATGAAACTTCTATTCAAAAGGTTGAATTTTGAATAAAAATTTGTTTTCAATATTTTTTTATTTCTCAATTGATTATGTGTAACATGGTAAGAATATGTGTGTAAAGTGTGTAAAGTGTGTATCCCTTACCACCCGGGTGCAATTGGCTAGCTTCGCGAACAGCACCCGGGTGGGAGGGAATATAAACTTGCAACTTTACAATAGCTAATTTTTATATTTTTTCAAGTACTTTTGGGTTGATTTACAAATAAAAATTTTTATAAAGATAGTAATAAAAAACATTCTAATATTGCTATTAGAATGCTTTTGTAACTTTAACAACTGTGCTAGTACTCTATCACACAGTTTATATTATATATAAAAAAATAAATTTGTCAAATATTTTGATTTAATTAATAAAGTCAGCTATATGTCAAAGATTAAGCAACAACTACGAGATAAATTTCAAGACAATATTACTGAGTTATCAAAACCACTACAATTACTACTAAATAAATGATTCAAAACTTGAATTGTATACGAAGAAGACATTATTTCAGAAGTTGATGATATGGATATGAGTGTAAAATTATTAGAAAAGTTCTATGATTTAGCAGACAAACTAAGTATCAAAATTTTAACTATTGAGGAAGTTTTAGAACAAGAAGCCCAAGCTTTAGTAGAAAAAAGTAAATTATGAAAAATAGAACTATACGAAACAATCTATAGGACCAACGACAAACAATTCAAAGACTTTATAAAACTATATTTCAACGATATATCCAAAATTCCTTTACTTACTTGAGAGGAAGAAAGAGAGATCGCTAGAAAAATCAAAAAATGAGATGAAGAAGCAAAGAAAGTCCTAATAGAATCCAACTTAAGATTAGTTATCAGTATTGCCAAAAAATATTTTGGTAGTAGATTAAGCTTTTCTGACCTGATACAAGAATGAAATATTTGATTAATAAAAGCTATTGAAAAATTTGATCCAAACAAAGAGTTCAAATTTAGTACTTATGCTACTTGGCGGATAAAACAATCCATTACAAAAGCCATTGCTGATATGACAAAAAATGTGAGAATACCTGTGCATTTAATAGATGAAATAAATAGTTACAATAAAACATATCAATTATTATTTCAAAAATTAGGTAGAGAGCCAACTAGTAAAGAAATATGAAAAGAATTAGATTTTCCAATGAAAAAAATCAAGAAACTTGAAGAAGTTATATTCTGAAATGTATCATTAGATAGAGAAATATGAGATGAAGGAAGGGATACTTTAGCAGATATTATAGAAGACTGAGATACACTTAGACCTGACCAATTTGCAGAAAAGAATGCATTAAGAAAAAATTTGGACACAATACTCTCCATGTTAGATGACAGAGAGGCCAAAATTATCAAAATGAGGTACGGAATAGACTGACCAAGATATACTTTGGAACAAGTTTGAGAAGAATTTGATGTAACTAGAGAAAGAGTCAGACAAATTGAACAAAAAGTTATCCAAAAACTCAAAGATCACGAATGATTACAAAAAATACTATGAATTGAAGATGATATTGCCAAAATAGAAGAACTAGAAAAAATGTGAAAAAGAAAAAAATGAAAAAGAATTCAAAAAGCAGAAGATGAAGAAGACGATACTATAGATTATTCTTATCAAGAATACTTATCCGAACTAGATGATGATATCTAAAAACAATCTCTTATAAAATATATCAATTTACAAACAATAAAGTGATTAAAAAACATTTTTTAAATTTTAATTTATGTGTTAATGGTAGATAATAAACATTATGATGCTTCGAATATTAAAGTTTTGGAATGATTAGAGCCTGTTAGACAAAGACCTGGTATGTATATCGGTTCTACTGATGTAGTATGATTGCATCATATGATACAAGAAATTGTGGATAATGCCGTAGATGAAGCTTTGGCATGATTTTGTACACATATAACTACAGTTTTACATGCTGACAATTCTGTTACTATTTATGATAACGGTAGATGAATTCCTGTAGACAAGCATCCTAAAACAGGTAAATCCGCATTGGAAACAGTTTTTACTGTATTACATGCTGGTTGAAAATTCGACAAATCTGTTTATAAGATATCATGAGGTTTACATGGTGTTTGAGCGTCTGTTGTAAATGCATTATCAGAGCGATTGGAAGTAGAAGTACACAAAGATGGCAAAATTCACAAAATAAGATTTGAAAGGTGAATCCCAGTATGAGAAATGGAAATTATTTGAGATACTGACAAAACTTGAACTATTGTAAAATTTCTTCCTGATAAAAAAATATTTGATACGATAGAGTTTAGTGGAAGTACAGAAATTGCAAGAATGAAACAGTCTGCTTACCTTACTCCTGGAGTAACTTTCACAATAATCAATGAAAAAGAAAATTTTAGACAAAGGTTTTATTTTGAGTGAGGTATAAAAACTTGGTTAAACAATTTGGTATGAGAACAAACAAGATTTTCGTCAGCTCACTATATAAATCAAGAATGAATAGATTGTCTTGCAGAAATCACATTTCAATTTGTAAACACTTCCAACGATCATACATTATCTTTTGTAAATAACATTCCTACAAAAGATGGAGGTAGTCATGTTTTATGATTTAGGTCTGCTCTTTTACAAGCAATCAATGAAATTTGAAAAGAAAAAGATAAAATCGACAAAAAAATATGAGAGTTTCAATACAGTGATGTAACTGATGGACTTTATGCTATCGTAAATGTAAAAGTTCCAGAACCTCAATTTGAAGGTCAGACAAAATGAAGACTTGGAAATGCTTATGTAAGAGTAGAAGTGGAAAAAATAGTATATGAGTATTTGATAAATGTATTTAGAACAAATGAAGAAGAATTTGATAAGATTTTTGATAAAATCAATCTTGCTGCTAGAGCTAGATTAGCAGCTAAATTTGCAAAAGAAACAGTATTAAGAAAAAATGTATTAGCATGAGGAGTTTTGCCTTGAAAATTAGCTGATTGTGCTAAAAAATGAAAAGACTGAACTGAATTATATATAGTAGAATGAGATTCAGCATGAGGAAGTGCAAAACAAGGTCGTGATAGCTATTTCCAAGCTATTCTGCCACTTAGAGGTAAAATATTAAACACAGAACAAGCCAGTCTACAAAAAACCATGGCTAATGCCGAAGTTAAAAACTTAATTACAGCAATTGGAGCTTGAATAAAAGAAAGTTTTGATGAGGAAAATCTAAGATATGAAAAAGTAATAATAATGACTGATGCCGATGTAGACTGAGCCCATATCAGAACTTTATTATTAACATTTTTCTTTAGATTTATGAGACCTTTGATAGAAAATGGTCACTTGTATGCTGCTTGTCCTCCTATTTATAAATTTAAACAATGAAAAGAAGAAAAATATATTTATAAAGAAGAAGAAACTCCAGAAGATCATTGATTTGAATCTGATAAGACAGAAATTCAAAGATATAAAGGTCTTTGAGAGATGAATTCAGACCAACTTTGGAGTACTACAATGGATCCAAACAATAGAAGATTAAATCAAATTACTGTAGAAGATGCAGAAGAAGCAGATAGATTGTTCAGAATTTTGATGTGAGAAGATGTTATGGCTAGAAAACACTTTATATTAACACATGCAAAAACAGTAAAAGGAATAGATATATAGTGAAGTTGGAGTGGAATTTGTAAAGTTGAAAGTTGAAGAAATGATATATGGAACAGCATTCAGCTGTTCCTTTTTTATAAAACTTAAATCAATTGTAAAATATTCCATTGACTTATGGTTATAAAAAAATATAATCAGCAAACAAAACAAATAAAAAATGGAAATACTGAAAAAAAGATTCTTCAACTTATTGGCTTTGATCAAATATGTTTTAGAATCAAAAACCTCGATTCCTTTTCCAGAGGAAGAGAATACGAGGCCGTACAAAAAGCCGTACGGGTATGAGTTTTTCCAGGAAGATGAAGATAGAGAAGAATTTGAGAGACTCGAATATATTATTCAAGAAGAAGTGAGAGAAAAAACAAAAAAATATCATCACTTTAGAAATAAATTTGAGGAAATATCAAAATCTCTACTTATTCTTTTTGGAATAAAGGGGGGCCAACATACAATTACTGTAAAAATGTATATAGCATTAATATACATTCTCAGTAATAGAGGTATTAAAATCCAATCTAAAAAGACTGGTAATATTAAATTAAAAACCTCTCTAGTGGCCACCGACAACCAAGAGTTAGATAACTCTTGGTGTGCAAAAAAAGGCTTTAAATTATTATTTAAGTTTCCAAAAAAAATTGGAGAAATACATAATATAGAATTTGAATGTGAAGGGTCTAAACTTTCCATATCAGTATTTGTATATTATGTAGACAAAAAAATGTCATTAATGTCTTTTATAGAAAATACCATAAAAGAAACAAATGGCGAAAAGGTTTTTGAGAAACTTGAAAAGGAAGTCGATCGAATCGTGCGATTGCTTCCAATAATAGATATTGTTTAACTAAAAATACTGTCTACATAAGGGCAGTATTTTTTATTTTAATAAATCTTTTAAGAGTTTTAGAGCTAAATTTTGGTCTAAAAAGTATGGAGAAGTAGCTATCGTCACTACTCTACTCTTTTTTATTAGTTTTTTTGTAATATCAATTGTTTTTTGATATTGTTCTATGCTCATATCTGGATGCCAAAAATCTAGATCTATATCAAGAATAACTCAATTTTCAAAATCAAAAATTCATAAATCTAATGTTGTTAAAGTATACTCAGTATTCACTTGTTTAACAGAGGGGATTAATCAGGAATCCAAGGCATGACGAAGAAAATTTCCAACATTTACTCATTCTGGTCAAACTGGTCTCATATCAGTATGTTGATCTATATGTATTACAGGCAATCATTTTTCCCGAAATTCTAAAACACGGTCGTGATTGTCTACAACAACGATATTTGGTTTAATTTTGACTATATACTCCAATCAAGTACATTGATGTAAAACTCATTTTTCATCTATTTCTTCAAAGACTATATGAGATCATAATCTTACATCTTGTAGTGTTCATTCTTTAATTGGAGTTAAGTATTGTTTATGCATGAAATTTTTAAGTTATTGAAATAACAGCACTGTGTCATATTGAGCCCATGAGCCGAAATATCCATTGGCTGTAAGTGGGTTGTGTGAAAATGGATTCTTCGCTTTGCTCAGAATGACGATGTTCGGTCATATTGAGCCTGTAAGGCGAAATATCCACTTATTGAATATGGATTATTCAGAACAACAAGCATTCTGCACATGGATTCTTCGCTATGCTCAGAATGACGGAGAATCTGCAAACGATCCCCCCAACCCCTTGCTAAGGGGGGGCGAAAAACAACTCCCCAACCCTCTTATTAAAGGGGCTAACCCAGAGTGATAGTTTGTGTATAGTGGATTTTTTGTAACAAAAAATATATGCTCTAAATGTGTTTAATATCTACTCAAATATTTTGAAGATTTTCTATAATATTGTCATATCATCTCAAAATAATATTTTCGTTCATAATATTTGTTGTTCATTTAGCCATAATTCATGCTAAAACCATAGCTCATCATCATCTAAGATCTGTAGAGGTCACATATCATCATTTTAATTTAACTGGTCAAATAACTATTGCTTGATGAGGATTCAGTATTTCTATTTTTGCTCATAAGTTTTCTAATTCGTTTAGATATCCAAATCTTCATTCAAATAGAGTTTCAAATATTTTGGATACTCAATCAGCTTGTGTAAGCAATGTACCAAATATTGATTGTAAATCAGTAGGGAATCCAGGATAGATTCTTGTTTCAAATTTGATAGCTTTATAGTTTTTTTTATTGAATGAGTTTACTTTGATAGTATGTTTGTCTACTATTTTGAAATCTATTCAAATTCTATTTGCAATACTATACATAGAAGATAAATCATCTACATCTACATTTTTGATTGTGATTTCGCTATCATCTGCACCAGCTCCTATAGCAAAATAAGTACCAGCAGCAATGTAATCTGGAATAATAGTAAATTCATGATTTTTGATTTGAATATCTGAAGGCCTAACAACAATACTATGATCTACATTTAATGTAATATCTGCTCAAGCATTATTCAAAAATTTGATAAGATTTCTGACATGAGGCTCTATGGCTACTTGATAAATATTTATTTCATAGTCAAAATTATTAGTAAAAGCCAGATAAGTAAGCAATGCTTCTGTTGCAGTCACAGAAAATTCCTGCATCATAATATTTTTCTTTGGGTTTCCCACAACTTCATAAGTCTTGAAGTCATCGTTAGTAATTTTGATACCAGCTTGTGCCAATCAATCATCAAATGTATCCAAAGGTCTTTTTCAGATATTACATCCACCACTTCCAATAAATTTTACTTTTTTGTGTCTACATAATCCGTATGGGATAAGTAGAATTGAAGTTCTAATCTTTGTAGCCTTTTCCATAGTTAAATCAAAAAAATCTGTTGATTTAGATTTTGCTTCTTCAAAAATTTCTTCTAGTACTTGAACATCTACAATTCATGGTTTGTTGGTTAATTTTACTTTATTGTCTAAAAGAAAGTTTGCTGCTACTATTGGTAATGATGCATTTTTACTAGCTCAAATTGTCACCTCTCATCTAAGTCAACTAGAATATTTTACTTGAAACATAAAAAATTGATTAAAAGATAAAAAAACTATAAAGTTTGTAAAGTTCTCAATTAGAATCCCTCCCTTGGGGGAGGATGCTACCCCGCCCTACTGCGGGGCGCAGCACTAGAACAACTTCTCCAATGGGGGAGAATTCTGTGTCTGTACTTATAAAGCAACTTCCCGAACCCTGATTTATCGGAGTTAAGGGAAGAAATTTTTTATAAACTTACTACTCAACACATCCGACTGTAATGAATAGGTTTTTGTTTTCAAATGAAAAACACACAAGTAGCTTGTGTGTTAATTATTCACTCAATCAAATACTATCTTCTATACATAATTTCTTTTCTCATATTCCGACCTAAATTCATTCAATTTCCTCTAATAAAGCTTTTTCTTCACCTGATTCCAAATAATTTGAAACTCTTTCTTGAACAACCAAATCATTGGTGTCCTTTAGCGATCCCCCATTTTCTAATATTAAATTAACTTTCTCCAATAAATTTAAATCAATCTTTGAATCATTATTCCAATCGCTACTTCATGTTCAGGACCTCACTATATCAAAAAATATTAAATAATTCATTTTACCGCTATTATTTTTCCAAAAATTACTTCAATCTTTCATTTTATCTTTACTAAAAAGCTCATTAAATAGATCACAACTCGTTTTTTCAGATTTATTTTCAGACTTAGCTCTTTCTATAAAATAATCTAATTTATTTATAGCTTGTCTAAATCTTTGTAAACCGTTCGGAGTTTTTTGAGCTTCTATAGTATTATTAATTATAGATAAAAGTTTATGTTGATTAAGATTATTAGATTTCTCAATTTTTATATCTCTTTGCCTAAAATCTAAATTAGGATCGTAATTCGCTCAAGTAAGTCGGTTTTGGAATATATGATTTAATATTTCTTGTTCTGCTACGTACTCCTCCATATGTTTTCAAACAATAAATTTATTTATATTCTCATTTTTGAAACTACTATCCATTGTTTTATCGAGAGTTTTTTGAATCTGCTCATCAATATCTTTTTCTGTATCATTCTTTTTCAATATTCCTGAAAAATCTATTTTTCATCACTCCTTCACTAAATCATCGTATGTCGGTAGTGTAAAAGCTAATTTTTCTCTTATTCAATGATTAGCTCAAACAAATAAATTTCATTCTCCATCTTTATGTAAAAAATCATCCATTTCTACTGTTCAATTATCCATATTATAATAAATTCATATATTTTTTCATTTAATACTTCATCTAACATACAATTCATGATTATTTACTGTAATATCATCGTTTATATTTAATTTTATATCTTTTATAAAATTTTCTTGATTGATACTATTGATATCAAAATATGTCGTCAATCCCTTAAAACAACCTATCAACGCCCTTTCGTGTATCTTTCTTAATATCTCTTTTTTCTTTTCTTCTTCATATTGTGCAACATATTCCTCAATAATTTTATCAAGAGTCGCTTTATCAACATTTTTTTCTTTTTCTTTATTTATTGTTCAGTCATCTAACACAATATCGCTATATTCAGAATACTTCGCTTTGAATTTTTTAATCGCATATCTAGGCAAATCTGATAATTCAGATAAACCTATATTTAAATTAAGATTTTTTGGTTCTTTTGCTTTATTGTCTATATGCTTTTGTATGTTTTTGTTATCTAAAATCGCATCAGAATCAGTAGCATCTTTCAAAGATGTTGAACGACGAACTATCTTAGTTTCATAAGTTTCAGCCTTCATTGATTTAAGTGTAATGGGAATAGCAATCGCAATTTCTATGCCTAAATTTTGATTTAATTCTGTAAACATTGCTACAAATTCCTTCTCCTTTTCATTCAGCTCTAATCAACTATTTATTTTTTCCTGTATCTTATTAAAACTGACCAAATATTGAGCATAACGAGTTAAGTAATCTACACCATCCTCATCTTTTACATCTAATCAATACTCTTGAGATAGTTCAATATTTTTTTTAGACAATTCTATTTCATCAGACGTTCACCTTAAACTATCATCTAAAGACATATAAAGAGTCTTTATTACCTTAATTCTAGATATAAATTTGTTGTCTAATTGTTTCTGAACTTCTTCTGATTGTTCGTGAGTTTCTTCTAATTGTTTCTGAACTTCTTCTGATTGTTCGTGAGTTTCTTCTAATTGTTTCTGAACTTCTTCCGATTGTTCGTGGTTATCAATAATAGTCGTGTGAAATATATCTGCTACCTTATCTTTAACATTTATTTTTGTTTCATTATCTTGAACTTTTGTTTCATTATCTTGAACTTTTGTTTCATTATCTTGAACTTTTGTTTCATTATCTTGAACTTTTGTTTCATTATCTTGAACTTTTGTTTCATTATTTTCTCCCCTATATTTTTTCTGTTTATCAATTAACTCATTTACCATATTGTATATTAAAATATTTTCTATTTGAGTATAATCAAGTATATCAAAAACTTTCTTATTTCATATTTCCTCGTTTTCTAATTCTCACAAAATTTTATCATACAAACCGGAAACATAAGAAGCCTCTAGTCATATAAAAGTAAAATCATTTATAGTTTGAATATGCTGTATTACTTCTTCTTTATTCTGTATCAGTTTTTCTTTATTTCAAACAACCTCTTCACTATGAAATGTTGTTGTTTCTGTTGTATTTAGTGTTTCAAACATTTTGTTTTCAACATTCATATTTATTAATAATAATATAAATAAAGTGTTCCACCATTTATTGTAATCAAAAAAAAATATCTGTCAAAAATTTGATTTGACTTTTGTAAAAAAATAGGTATTATTGAACTATCAAATATTTTAATTCCTCAATTAAAAAATGAATAATAAATTAAAACAAGGGTTTGTTGTCTCTATGGTTGTTGCCACAAGTCTTTTTACTCAAATTAATGATGCTATAGCAAAAACACTAAACAATGAAGAATACAATAAGGCTGAAAAGTTAGCAAACATTACAGACAATACCGCTAGTGCTATGATCATAAACATCAACACACCAGATAGCGCACAAATAAAAGCATTTTTTATGGAATGAAATATTTTAACTAATGACGAAAAAAGCGAATTTAATAGGTTATGGAATAAAGCTACACAAAGTGATTTACGACACATTTATGAAAAACATATCATTAGGCACTTTACTTGAAAATACGATGATGAAGGGAAACTTGCATTCATAGTACTAACACTTGGCTGAGAAGAAACAATATTGCGACCAAAATGTAAAGCAATAATTGACTGAAACCCCTATTACTTATACTTATATCCTAAAATAAAAGAAAATATTCAATGAGATATTAGTATTTATTTATTAAAAGAAGAAGGAAAAAAGTTAGATGAAGAAGGGGAAAAATTAGATGAAGAAATAAAAAAGCTAAAGGCTAAAATTAAAAAAGCAAAAGAAGAAGGAAAGCAATTAAAAAAAGAATGAGAGCAACTAGAAGCATTAAAGAAAACTTTAGAAGCTATGAAAAAGGCTTTTGAAGAAAACCAAGAACAGAAGTAAAGCAAAAAAGTTTAATTTTTTAATCTAAATAATGAATAAATTAAGACAAGGTTTAATTGTTTCTACAATAGCGACACTAAGTCTTTTTTCTCAAATAAACGAAGCCATAGCTAGTGTATTAAGTAAAGATAAAACCAATTATAATACTGAAGAATTAGTAAAAATTACTGATAATACAGCTAGCGCAATTAGTATAAATTTCGATAATAATGCAAACATTACTCCTCCAGATAGCACACAAATTAAAGCATTTTTTATGGAATGAGATATTTTAACAAATGATGAAAAAAAGGATTTTATTGAGTTGCGAGATAAAATATCCAAAAATGATGCACGAACATTTTATGAAAGACAAATGCAAAGAGCATTAAATTGAACATATACAAATGAAGAAGCGAAAATGTTTATTGGTGCTTTAATGGACCAAGCACAAGAAACAGCACGGTGAAAAACAGAACATGAAAAAGT
>Ga0255346_1006896_pt1 | contig 10864 bp, 9 predicted proteins | sample wastewater_treat_FD_194410 | JGI IMG/M metagenome (GOLD analysis project Ga0255346, IMG submission 194410) | Wastewater microbial communities from Lulu Island WWTP, Vancouver, Canada - plant22 | ecosystem: Engineered > WWTP > Wastewater > Unclassified | place: Canada: Vancouver, British Columbia... | reverse complement strand
GTCTCTTCTATTTTTCTGGTCAGTTCGGCATAAATATCGGGATGCTCGTACTTAAAGCACAACTCTTCGAGCTCGGTTTTGATGGCGAACAATCCCAACCTGTGCGCCAGCGGCGCATAGATATAAAGCGTTTCGCCGGTTATCTTGAATTGCTTTGCAGGAGCCATTGACGAGAGGGTGCGCATATTGTGCAGTCGATCGGCAATTTTGATAAGAATAACGCGAATGTCCTCCGACATGGTGAGCAACAGCTTTCTGAAATTTTCGGCCTGAGCCGAAACATTGTCGCCGAACATTCCACTCGAAATTTTGGTGAGTCCATCCACAATCTGTGCAATTTTATCACCGAACATCATGCGAATATCCTCCACCGTGTAATCTGTATCCTCCACCACATCGTGCAGCAATGCTGCCGAAATGGAAGTCGAACCGAGCCCCATTTCCCTCGAAACAATGCGAGCTACGGCCAGCGGGTGCATGATATACGGTTCGCCCGATCGCCTGCGCGCACCTTTGTGGGCCTCATTTGCCAAATTAAATGCTTTGGTAATGATATCGACCTTGCGCCGGTGATTAGAATTTAAATAATCGTTGAGAAGAGCTTGAAACTCATCGTTGATCATTTTCTCTTCTGCTGCCTGTCTTTCTTCGTCGCTCATTGTGCTGAACTGTAATATATACATAGCGAAATTACAAAAATTCTGCCAATTATATCACTTCTGATCAAGAATTAGCAGATAAATACCTATTTCTCGTTTTTATTGTTAAAACGAGAAAAAAATATCCTTATTTCGACAAAATAAAATACCTTTGTCGCACAGTTAACAGGGGTGCCTTATAACAACGGGCTGAGATCATACCCAATTACCTGATCCGGATAATGCCGGCGTAGGGAAAAAGGCAAAGCTCACATTCACACGTGGCTTTATTTTTTTGGTATTTCTCTTCAATAATCCCCTTTTTTGTTTCACATTCCTCCGTTTCGATCAAAAGATTCGGAGGCTAAACCAACGTAAAATGAAAAAGGTTTTTACTTTTCTCACAGGAGTTCTTTCTCTTACAACCCTCGCAGCTCAACAAGCTCCGAGTGACAGTTTAAAAAACATTCAACTCGAGGAAGTAGTGGTTTCGGCCACAAGGGCAACGCACGGTATGCCTGTAGCTTTTACCGACATCGAAAAGAAATCGATCGATCAAAACAATTTCGGGCGCGACATTCCCTACATCATGGCACTCTCGCCATCGGTTACCGTTACTTCGGACGCCGGCACAGGCATTGGCTACACGGCTTTCCGCATTCGCGGAACGGATGTCAATCGCATCAACGTAACCATCAACGGCATTCCATATAACGATGCCGAATCGCATGGTGTTTTCTTTGTCGATTTGCCCGATTTCGCTTCATCACTCGCTTCCATGCAAATACAGCGTGGCGTGGGCACTTCTGCCAACGGTGCGGCAGCTTTCGGTGCAAGCATCAATATGAAAACCGATAACTCGAGTATAAAACCTTATAGTTCAATAGGAACAAGTTTCGGTTCGTTCGGTACGTTGAAAAACACTATCTCGGTGGGAACAGGACTGCTGAACCGCCATTTTGCCATCGACGGACGATTCTCGAATGTAAAATCCGACGGATTCATCGATCGGGCTTCGGCAGATATGCAATCCTACATGTTTTCGGCCACTTATTTTGCCGATAAAACCATGATCAAGTTCCTCACTTTCGACGGGAAAGAAAAAACCTATCAGGCATGGAATGGTGTCGATCTGGATTTGGTGAAATCCGATCCCGAACACTACACCCGCCATTACAACGAGCTGGGACGCTATGTGGATGACGATGGCAATATCCGGTTTTATGACAACCAGATAGACGATTACCACCAAACACATTATCAATTGCTGCTCACGCAATCGCTCAACGAAAAATGGATGTTAAACGGAGCTTTGCATTATACCAAAGGAAAAGGATATTACGAAGAATATAAAACCGATCGCGATTATGCCGAATATGGATTGACGCCTCCCATCGAAGATGGTCAACCGCGTATGGAGACCGACCTCATCCGTCAGAAATGGCTCGACAACGATTTCTACGGACTCGTTTTTGCCGCCAACTATCATCACCGAGCTACCGAAGTTACGTTGGGTGGTGGCGCAAACCATTATGGCGGCAATCATTATGGCAAAGTACTTTGGGTGCGCTTTCCCGACAAATTTACACCCGGTCGGGAATGGTATCGAAGCACGTCCGACAAAAACGATTGGAATATCTACGTGAAGACTACTTCCGAAATTCTTCCCAACCTAATCGGGTTTGCCGACTTGCAATATCGACATATCTTTTACGAACTCAACGGCCAAAACGATAAATACGACGCAGAAAAAGGAACGATGATCGATTTGACGCAACAACACGATTTTTCGTTTTTCAATCCCAAAGCCGGACTCACTTACAAAATCAACCCTCGCAACCACCTTTATGCTTCGTTCGCCGTTGCCAATCGCGAACCCAATCGCAACAACTACACCGATGCCGGCCCCAACGAAAAACCCACTTCGGAACGTCTGTACGACACCGAAGCCGGTTATCGCTACGAATCGCCGAACTTCAGCTTCGGAGCCAATTACTACTACATGCACTACAAAAATCAGCTGATCCTGACCGGTAAAATCAGCGAAATAGGTGAACCGCTCACAACCAATATTCCCCGAAGTTATCGCACCGGTTTGGAACTGACAACGGCTATTAAGTTTCACCCTCAATGGCGATGGGATGCCAACCTGACCCTGAGCAGCAACAAAATCGATCATTTTGTGGAACAGAGCGTGGATGAGTATGATGCCGACTGGAATTGGATCGGATCGCGCGACAACGATCTCGGACAAACCGATATTGCCTTTTCGCCCAATATCATCGCCAACAGCATCTTTACTTTCACTTGCCGGCATTTCGAAGCAGCGCTGCAAAGCAGCTACGTAAGCCGCCAATATCTCGACAACACGTCCGACCGCGATCGTTCCATCGATCCCTATTTTGTGAATCATCTCCGGGTGAGCTATTCCCTAAAGACGCCGCACACCAAATCAATCGATTTCGGTCTTCTGATAAACAATTTATTCAACACCGAATACGAAACCAACGGCTATGTTTGGTACACCTATTATCTGGCCGAAAAAAGGGTGAACGAAAAGCGTTATTTTCCGCAAGCGGGCACTAACGTGCTGGCCAACATCGTCGTCAATTTTTAGTAGGATAACTCCCCCACGAAAATCGATTCGAACATGCAAACCATCGAAATCATCGGCGCCGTCATCGGCCTCATTTATTTGATACTCGAATACAAAGCCAACAAATGGTTGTGGCCGGTGGGTGTGTTGATGCCTGTAGTGTATGTGTGGATTTTCTTCGAAAGTAAATTCTATGCCGACATGGGCATCAACATCTACTATTTTTTCGCCAGCATCTACGGATGGGTTAGATGGAACCGGGGGAAAGACAAACAAAACGAATTGCCTATCGTACACACTCCCACTCGATATATTTTTCCTCTGACAGCCATTGGAGTCATTTTATTCTCGGTCATCGCCTTCGTCCTGGTTCGTTTCACCGACAGTCCGGTGCCCTACGGCGACGCTTTCACCACAGCATTGAGCATCGTTGCCATGTGGATGCTGGCGCAAAAATACGTAGAACAATGGTGGCTGTGGTTTGTGGTGAATGTCGTGTCGTGTGGGTTGTACGTATGGAAAGGATTGTATCCTACTGCCGGATTGTTTGCCATATATTCTGTGGTCTCGGCATTCGGATATTACAAATGGAAACGAATGATTACGGAGCAATAAAAGTTACCACTCATCTTGTCTTTACCTTAGCGTCCCCTTTGCGTCCTGGAGCCTTGTTTTTCTCGCCGATTCTCGCTGATTTTAATCTGCGATGATCTGTGAGAACTATTTTTTCTGATCTGTTTATATCTACGAGAAATTGTTTACTGCCAAAAAGACACAAAGCACGGATCGCTTTGCTCTGCTAATCCGTGCTTCGCTACTGTTGCAAACTGCGTTTACTTCTTCTTTTTCGGAATATGAATGGCTTCTCCCAAAGCATCGGCGCAGGCTTCGAAAAGTGCTTCGGAATAGGTGGGATGTCCGTAAATGGTTTTCACCACTTCATCCACCGTAATCTCCATTTCCACGATGAGCGAAGCCTGATTGATGATCTCGGCCGCCATCGGCCCGATGATATGAACACCGAGTATTTCGCCATAACGCTTGTCGGCAATCACTTTCACAAAACCGACAGTGTCGCCCGAAGCAAGAGCCCGTCCGTTGGCCACAAACTGAAATTTGCCTACACGCACATCACCATATTTTTCGCGCGCCTTTTCTTCGGTAAGTCCCACCATTGCCACTTCGGGCAGGGTGTAAACCACCGACGGCGCCGAGTGCAGATTGGCTTCGCGATGATTGCCCTTGACGGCGTTTTCGGCAGCTACCTCGCCCATGCGAAACGCCGTATGCGCAAGCATCCACAAACCGTTGACATCGCCCGGAGCGTAAATTCCCTTCACGCTCGTCTCCATATATTTATCCACCTTTATTTTTCCGCGATCCATTTCAAATTGCACTTCGCCTATTCCTTCCGTGTCGGGCACTCTGCCGATGGCAAGCAGCGCCTTGTCGGCAAATACGGAATCGTGACCGTCGATTTTTATTTCGAGCCGATTGTCCTTATCCAAAATCTCGGTAATTCGCGCGGAAGTGATGATTTCCATACCCTTCTTGCGAAGTGTCTGCGCGAGCAGGTCTGAAGCTTCGTGATCGATCATGGGGATGATGCGGTCTAGCGCTTCGATGACAATGACCTTCGATCCGAACGAAGCAAACGATTGCCCCAACTCGATGCCCACTACGCCGCCACCAATCACGGCAAGTGTTTCGGGCACTTCGGTGGTGAAGAGGATATCGTCGCTGGTGAACACTTTCGGACTTTCGATTCCGGGAATGTTGATGCGGTTCACTTTCGAACCACCCGCCAGAATAACCTTATCCGCTTTCAGAATTTGCTTATCGTTGACCACTACATTTTTATTTCGGTTGATTTTGCCCACGCCTCTGTAAATGTCCACGCCATTGCTTTTAAGGAGTCCTTCAACACCACTCGTCAGCTTTTTCACCACACTGTTTTTAAAGCTCATCACTTTATCCATATCGACGGTGAATTTCGTACTTTCGAGCATGATTCCTCGCGAAGCGGCATTTTCGATATTTTCGATGATTTCGGCATTCTTCAGATAGGCTTTTGTCGGAATACATCCCACGTTGAGGCACGTTCCTCCAAAAGTTCCCTTTTCCACAATAGCCACTTTGGCACCGAGTTGGGCTGCTCTGATGGCGGCAACATAGCCTGCCGGTCCCCCTCCGATGACAACTACGTGATAGGAGTTTTCCTCCATGCGGATCAAGGGTTTTTCTTCTCCCTCCTGCACCACCGGTTGAGGTTCTTCTTCCTCTTGGGAAATGAGATCTACGTTTTCGCCCGGTTGGCCTATGTAGCCGATGACGGTAGTCACAGGAACGGTTTCGCCATCGTAATGTACGATTTTAAGCAGAACGCCCGATTTTTCGGCCTCGATTTCCATGCTTGTTTTGTCCGTCATGATTTCGAGGATAATTTCGCCTTCGGTCACGGGGTCGCCTTCTTTCTTGAGCCATTTTACGATTTGCCCTTCGCTCATGTCGATACCGGCTTTGGGCATAATAATTTCAAAAGCCATATTTTTTGGATTGAATGATGTTAATGATCAGTATTTGTTTTTGATTCCGAAATTTCGGAACGGATTTCCGTTTTAAATAAACAGCGACAGCGGATTCTCCATCGAAGCTTTCAGATCGGCCATAAACTTGGCACCTGTCAGCCCGTCGATGATGCGATGATCACAGGTAAGGCTCATTTTCATGATCGGGCGGATTTTCGGTTCGCCATTGTATGCTACCAACGTGTCCTTCGTAGCAGCTACGCTCAAAATGGCCGCATTGGGCTGGTTGATGATGGCAGTGAAATTGTCCACGCCATACATACCCAGATTGCTGATCGTAAACGTGCTTCCCGATTGTTCGTCGGGCAGCAGTTTCTTCGAAAAAGTGCGTTCGGTAAGGTCTTTGATAGCTACGACAAATTCGCTCAGCGACATCTTGTCTGCATTTTTAACCACCGGAACCAGCAATCCCTCGTCCATACCCACTGCGATTCCCAAATTCACGTAGTTGTGAAAGGTAATTTCGGTTGCTTCCTTGTTGAGGCTGGCATTGATATATTTGTGTTTCAACAATGTTTTCACCACCGACATCGAAATCAAATCGGTAACGGTCAGTTTCTTCCCCGTTTTCTCTCTGATCGGATCGAGCAGTTTCGCACGCAGGGCAAGCATTTCGGTCATATCCACTTCCCACGTCTGCGTAAACGTGGGCGCCGAATAAAAGCTCTCGGCCATGCGTTTGGATATGATTTTGCGCATCTGGCTCAATGCAACTGTTTCGGTTTCGCCCACCGGTTGCAATTGTGCCGCCGCTGAAGTAGAAGGCTCTGCTGACTGTTGAGTCGTGTTTTGCATTTTCGCTGTCGCCTGTGATGGAGCTTTCGGCGCCGAAAGTTCTGCAAAATAATCGCCGGTCAATCGTGCTTTGAGTTCGGGATCGGCAATGAGCTTTATCACATCATCTTTCATGATTTTGCCGTTGCGTCCGCTTCCTCTGATTCCTTTCAACGATATTTGATTGTCTTCGGCAATTCGCTTGGCCAAAGGCGAAATGTGGATTTTGTCCTCAAAGTTGAATCCTGCTACATCATCGCGATGAATGCGCCCTTTGTAGCCGGTTCCGATAACATTAGACAAATCGACGCCCAATCGCCTTGCCAAAGCTCTTGCCGCCGGAGTTGCCCGTAATTTCGTTTCTTCCATCGATATGTACAATTTCAATTATCGTTTGTTTACCAGTTTGAGAATATATTTCTTAATTCTTTCCACGCTCGGAACCATAGCCGTTTCCAACAGGTGATTGTATGGCGTAGGAATATCGTCGGCAGCCAGTCTCAGAATGGGACTGTCGAGATAATCGAAAGCATCGCTTTCGGCAATCATAGCAGCCACTTCGCCAATGAAACCACCGGTTTTGTGCGCGTCGTTCACCAAAAGCACGCGACCGGTTTTCTTCACCGATTCGAGAACGGCATCCTTGTCGAGGGGAGCCAGCGTTCGCAAGTCCACCACCTCTACGTGCACTCCGTCCGATTCGGCCAGTTCGTCCGCGGCTTTCAGCACTCGTTCGAGCATTCGGCCGTAGGTTACCACCGTCACGTCGTTGCCTTCGCGCTTAATTTCGGCTTTGCCGAGCGGCAACACAAAATCGGGATCGAGCGGCACCTCGCCTTTCATGTTGTATTGTGCTTTATATTCGAGGAAAATAACCGGATTATTGTCGCGGATGGCTGCTTTCAGAAGTCCTTTGACATCGGCAGGCGTACCGGGAGCCACCACTTTGAGTCCGGGAATGTGCGTGAACCACGCTTCAAGCGATTGCGAGTGTTGTGCGGCCGAACCGACTCCCGATCCTGCAGCGCAGCGAAACACAACCGGTATCTGACCTTTTCCGCCGAACATATATCGCGTTTTGGCTGCCTGGTTGACGATATTGTCCATCATGTAAACGATGAAGTCCATAAACGTTACGTCCACTATAGGGCGCATCCCCGTCATGGCAGCGCCGATGGCACATCCCGAAATGGCATTTTCGGAAATTGGCGTATCGCGCACGCGTTCTTTCCCGAATTCTTCGAGCATTCCCACCGATGTTCCGAAATCTCCGCCGAATATTCCGACGTCTTCACCCATTAGAAATACGTTTTCGTCGCGACGCATTTCTTCGGACATGGCCATAATAACTGCGTCTCTGACAGACATTAATTTGGTTTCGTTTTCCATTTATGTTGTTGTGATTTTTTTTGATTTAGCTGTGATTGATAATAATTTGCATGCGTGGGAAAATTGGCTCCGTTATGGTGCGAAGATGTCTTCGAAAGCCGATTCAAGAGAAGGCTCCGGACTGCTGAAAGCAAACTGTATGGCTTCTTCAACCGCTTCTTTCGAAACCTTGTCCAAATCGTCAAGTTCTTTTTGAGTTGCGATTTTGTTATCGATCAAATATTTCGAAAATTTGAGGATAGGATCTTTTTTCTTCCACGCATCAATTTCCTCTTTCGTCCGATATTTTCCCGGATCGGAAGTGGAGTGTCCGTACCACCGGTAGGTGAGGCTTTCTACCAGTACAGGACCGTTTCCTTCGCGAACATACGCTACCACGTCGCGAAATCTGTCGTAAACGTCCATTACGTTGTTGCCGTCTTCGATCAGATAGCCCGGAATGCCGTACGAAGCAGCCCGACGATAATTATAATCGATATTGATTACACTCTTGATCGGCGTACTTATTCCGTACATATTGTTGATGGAATAGAAAATGACCGGAAGTTTCCAGATGGAAGCAAGATTGAGCGTCTCGTGAAATGTGCCCTCGTTAACGGCGCCATCGCCAAAAAAACAAATTACTATTTTTCCGGTTTTTTTCATTTGTTGCGTGAGGGCTGCTCCGATAGCCATTCCCATACCTCCTCCAACTATGCCGTTGGCACCAAGATTTCCCTTATCGAGATCGGCAATGTGCATCGATCCCCCTTTCCCTTTGCACGTGCCGGTGGCACGTCCTAAAATTTCGGCCATCATCTCGTTCAGGTCGATTCCCATCGCAATAGTTTGTCCATGTCCGCGGTGATTGGAAGTAATCAGATCGCCCTCGCCGATAGCAGCAATTGCACCAACGCTTGCCGCTTCTTCGCCGACCGAGAAATGCGTCATGCCGGGAACTTTTCCTCTCTTAACGAGCTCGTTAACTCGATTGTCGAAATTTCGAATATCCAACATCTTCCGATGCATCGTAAGCAATTCGTCTTTCGAAAGAGCTTGTTTAATTGTGTCTGTTGTCTTGGTGGATTCTTTGGATTTTGAAGCCATAATTTTTTGCTGTGATTTTATCAATTATTTCAAGTTCTATTTTCTTAGGCAAAGTAACGCTTGAGCGTACCATATTGTTTTACATACCGATTTTTTATCGGTATTTTCATAAGCAGCTTGCTCATAAGTCACTTTATAAAATTTTTTACGGAATTTTATTTAGAACCGTTTTACATAATTTTTCAGACAGAAAAACAAATCAGATTATTTTTTGTTCGTAACAAAAATGTTTTTTTCTTCGACAAGCGTTCCATGCAAATACAAATGTGTAATTTTGATCCGATCAATACAAAGTGTTAGAATGACTAAAAAACCAACATCCGCAGTTGTTGTGGCTAACGGGCAATTTCCCACCCATCCGATTCCGTTATCGGCTCTACGCGAGGCAAAATATATCGTATGCTGCGATGGAGCTGCCAATGCATTCATTTCCAATATCGGAATTCCGGATGCGATAGTTGGCGACTGCGATTCCATTTCTCCGGAAAACAAAATCCGTTTCGAAGATCGGATATATCCCGATCCCGATCAATATACCAACGATTTGACAAAAGCCGTCAACTTCTGCATCAGTCGAGGAATAAAGGATATCACTATCGTTGGTGCCACCGGCAAACGCGAAGATCATACGCTTGGCAATATTTCGCTTTTAGCCGAATATCGGTTGAAAGTGAGGGTAACCATGATTACCGATTACGGCCACTTTACCCCTATCCACGGCGAAACTACGTTCGAGAGCAAAGCAGGGCAACAAGTTTCGGTATTCTGTATCGATTCCAATCCAATAACTTTGACAGGACTGAAATATTCACTCGAAAGCGCAATACTCACCAATTGGTGGCAAGGCACGCTCAACGAATCGCTTGGCCGCGAATTTACTGTCAGCACACAGGGAAGAGTGATTGTTTTTCAGGCATTTTAAAATAATTCGCGCAACACATCAAGCGATTTAAGAGGCGGGAAATCGAAAACATGCAACCGATAATATTCGAGCAGGTAATCGATAATCAAGTTGCGATTGGTTTTCGATAAGCGGAACAAATTCATATTTCGAAAACTCATTCTTTTCAGCTTTTCGAGATATGCAGTCTCTTCCGGCGAAAGAAAATGTCGATGAAAAGGTTTCAAATCCACATATTCGGCATTCATCAAATCGAAGCAGCAATTTTGTCGATAGTGTTCTAAATTGGGCAGAATACCCAGATAACGCGTCAATTGAAACAGAAAGGCAATGTGAAAATTGGCTATGCCCGAATCGATATTTTCGAGCACCTCGACAGAATGTTCGAGAAAAGCAAACAAAGGCCTGTTTTCTTGCGTTTCGCGCAATATTTTATCCAGAAATTCCGAAAGGAAGAAAACCAGCGAGATTTTACCCAAATCGGAATTGAGTGCCGTCAACGGAAATGTTCGTTCCACATCTTTCAGCCGCTGAATTTCGCGCAACGGAAGGTGCTCCACATCCATTTCCAATATCGAAAACGGAAAGAACAGAGACGGCTTCACTTTAGCTTTCTTGCCGGCCTTTTGGGGCAGCAGATATGAAATTCGTCCGAAATCGAGCGTAAAAACATGAACCACCGAAAAAGCATCGCTATATGGCGAAATGCCCAACACCACACCACGTGTTTTATGCTGCATATCTTTTTCGAAAAATAATCTTCGGCAAACTTACATAAAAAAAATGTTATTTTATACGCCGCCTGATAAAAATCAAGACCGTAACTGTTCTATAGATAATTAACGTACTCAAAAGGTACAATTGTTTAATTTAAACTTCATCTTTTATGAGA
>Ga0255346_1006895_pt1 | contig 10867 bp, 12 predicted proteins | sample wastewater_treat_FD_194410 | JGI IMG/M metagenome (GOLD analysis project Ga0255346, IMG submission 194410) | Wastewater microbial communities from Lulu Island WWTP, Vancouver, Canada - plant22 | ecosystem: Engineered > WWTP > Wastewater > Unclassified | place: Canada: Vancouver, British Columbia... | reverse complement strand
ATGCCTTTTAATGACATTTTTATCCTTATAATTACAGCACTTTTTTACTTTTTCTTAGGTTTCTATATTTTCAAACTTTGCGAGAAAATTGCCAAGGATAGAGGCTTATTAGGACACTACTAACATTATGATCATGCTTATTTTCTTAAATGGGAAATTTAATCGATAAGTATTTAGCGTAATTTAATGCTGTCTTTCTGAATGTCTGGTTTTTGTCTATTTGTTCATTATCTTTTCATATTAATTTAATTAAGATATAAGTGACATTTTCTGTAGGCTGGAATACCTAAATTATTATAGGTTCCATCAATTTGTTCAGGACCTTGTCCTGTTAACGCTTCGAACAGTTCATCCATCACAAGAGGTTCACTTGGAATTGTCATACCTCCACCTTGTCCTACTACAATAACCGACTTCTAAATAAATCCAACAGTAAGAGCAAGAATTATTGCTACAATACCTAAAAACTTGAAATAATTCTTCTTGATGCTAATCATAAATTTACCCTCCTTTATAGAATTTATTTTGATGCTTCTTAAAGAATTTATTACATACAAGAAATTTAGCTCATGAGAATCGTCATCTCCTTTTGTTTCCATTATTGATTGTAATATAACTTAATTTCCTTATAGGAGGCGCAATTCCTAATTTAAAAAGCTATCGGAGGGTATTGTAAATCAAAAAAAGTAAAATTTGAAAATATTTAAAGATTTTAAAAAAATTTTGTTTTCTATAATAGCGAATTTTATAAGTGCTAATTTAAACAGATATAATGATAAATTATTAATTACAAATACTTCAACTTTCTTTTAAAGTTGAAATCATAAATAAATAACCCGTTAATAATCAAAATGAATAGTAAAAAAATTTATAGACTGGATTACCATACTTTATTAAAATTGTTTTATTGAACATTTGATAAAATTTGTTATTTATTATATTTAAGAAATTTGGTTTAAATAGGGGGTAATTAATGAGTGATGTTTTAGGGTATCTTCTACCAGATGATCTTTATTATCACAAAGAACATATGTGGGTAAAACTTGAAGGTAACATTGCTACAGTTGGAGTCACTGATTTCTATCAAAAGCTCGCAGGTGAAATTTCATATATTGAGCTACCATCAGAAGGAGACGAAGTAAGTGCAGACGATGTAGTAGGAACTGTTGAGACTGGTAAATGGGTTGGGAAAATTTTTGCCCCTTTATCAGGAACAATAAAAGAAACAAATCCAGATATTAGCGATGATCCAACTCTTCCAAATCAAGATCCATATGGAAAAGGATGGCTTTTTAAAATTGAAGTTTCAAATTTAGAAGAAGAAATTAATAATCTTTATAAAGGTGAAGCTGCAATAGAGTGGCAAAAAGAAGAAATTGAAAAGCATAAACAATAAAGGGGTGCTAAATTGAGAGAGATAAATGTTTCTCAAATTATACCTGTTGTAAAAAAGCTTTGCATTGATGCAAACTACTATGTTAATGAGGACTTATTAAAAAAACTAAAGGAGTTTATGGAAAAAGAAGAATCTCCTGTTGGCAAAGAAATCTTTTCCCAAATTATTAAAAATGATGAACTTGCTGGAGAACTACAAATACCTATGTGTCAGGACACAGGAGTAGCTTTATTTTTTATCGAACTTGGGCAGGATGTTCACATTGTTGGTGGAGATTTTTATGATTCTATAAATGAAGGTGTTAGGCAGGGTTATATTGATGGATATTTAAGAAAATCATTAGTTTCAGACCCAGTAATTGAACGTAAAAATACAAAAGATAATACTCCTGCAATAATCCACACTAAGATTGTTCCAGGTGATAAGATAAAAATAGACTTCGCCCCTAAAGGTGGAGGCTCAGAAAATATGAGTGAAGTGAAAATGATGACAGCAGCAGATGGTATTGAAGGTGTCAAGAAATTTGTCATAGATAGAGTGAAAAGAGCTGGAGGTAATCCTTGTCCACCAATAATTGTTGGAGTGGGTATTGGTGGAGACTTCGAACAATGTGCAATACTATCCAAAAAAGCTCTTTTAAGACCTCTGAATGAAGAAAATCCTGATCCAAAATGGCACGCAGTGGAAGAAGAACTACTTCATAAAATTAATAATTTAGGTATTGGGCCAATGGGTCTGGGTGGTAGAACTACCGCTTTAGCAGTAAATATATTAACTTTTCCCTGTCATATAGCAAGCATGCCAGTTGCTGTAAATATTCAATGCCATGCTGCAAGACATAAAAGCGCAATTATATAAGAAGGGAAGTTTAATAAAAGATGGGAAATGAAATCAAATTAAATACTCCCTTAGTGGAGGATGAAATCACTAAATTAAAAATTGGCGATAAAGTGCTACTTAATGGAAAAATTTATTCAGCAAGAGACGCAGCCCACAAAAGACTTGTTGAACTTGTGAAATCCAATAAGCCCCTCCCATTTGATATAAAGAATCAAGTTATATATTATGTAGGTCCTTCACCAGCAAAGCCTGGAATAGCTGTAGGTTCTGCTGGACCTACGACAAGTTCTCGTATGGATCCTTATACTCCCATTCTTCTTGATAACGGGTTAAAAGGTATGATAGGAAAAGGTGAAAGGAAAAAAGAGGTTATTGATTCAATTGTAAAAAATAAAGCAATTTACTTTATTGCGATTGGTGGAGCTGGAGCACTATTAGCTCAGGCAATTAAAAGTGCCAAACTTATAGCCTATGAAGATCTTGGTGCTGAAGCTATTATGGAATTTTATGTTGAAAATTTTCCTGTAATTGTTGGAATAGATACAACTGGTAGAGATTTATATGCTGAAGGTGTAAAAAAGTATCAAATCTTGGAGGAAGTTTAATGCGTATTGGTGTGTATATCTGCCATTGTGGTGGAAATATTTCTGATGTAGTCGATGTTAAAAAGGTTGCTGAAAGTATAAAAGATAATGAAGGAGTTACTTTCGTCCGTGATGTAGAACATATGTGTTCAGAAGAGGGTCAAAAATACATTATTGATGATATTAAAGAACATAATCTTGATCACATAGTTGTTGCCTCATGCTCACCACTTTTTCATGAAAAAACATTCATGAAAACAGTTGAAAAAGCCGGCTTAAATGCATACAACTTTGAAATGGCAAATATTAGAGAGCAATGTTCCTGGTGTCATTTCAGTAAGGGTTCAGCTACAAGTAAAGCGATAGACCTTGTTAATATGGCTTTAGCTAAAGTACGATCAGATATACCTCTTGAGAGACAAAAATTACCAATAGGTAGACGTGTTTTAGTGATAGGTGGAGGAATTACTGGTATTCAGGCAAGCCTTGATCTTGGTGATTCAGGTTTTGAAGTCTACCTTGTAGAGAAAGAACCTGCAATTGGTGGAAAGATGGCAAAGCTATCAAAAACATTTCCAACAGAGGATTGTGCTACATGTATCATAGGCCCAAAACTGGCTGATTGTGCAGAGCATCCTAATATCAATCTTATGACTTATTCCGAAATAGAAAGTATTACAGGTTATCTTGGTAATTTTACTGTAACTGTTAGGAAAAAACCAAGATATGTTGATATAGATAAATGTGTTGCATGCGGGATATGTGCTGATAAATGTCCTGTTAAAGTACCAGATGAGTTTAACGAAGGATTATCTTTAAGAAAGGCAATATATGTTCAAAATCCCGTTGCAGTACCAAGAAAGTATTTAATTGATGAGAAAAACTGTAAAAGACTTGTCCAGGGTGGTAAAATATGTGGGATATGTGAAAAGTTATGTACTCAAGGTGCAATAAACTTTGAAGACAAAGAAGAACTTATAAGCTTTAACGTTGATACAATTATTACAGCAACAGGTTACGAATTATTTGATCCCGAGAAAAAGCCAGTTTATGGTTTTGGGAAATATTCCAATGTTTTAACAGCGCTACAACTTGAGAGAATTATCGCAACTGGTTCTTCTGGTCCTCCACTTAAACCAATTGGTAAAAGAGTTGCATTTATACAATGTGTTGGATCAAGAGATGAACAAGTAGATAGAGAAAATTGCTCAAGGATATGCTGTATGTATGCAACTAAACTTGCTCAATTGCTTAAAAGGTTAGATCCATCAAGAGACATTTATATATTCTATACAGATTTGCGTGCATATGGAAAAGGATTTGAAGAATATTATAAGAGGGCACAAAATGCAGGAATAAAGTATATTCGTGGGAGAGTTGCAGAAATTCGAGAAGATTCTCAATCCAAAAAGCTTCACATACTTTCAGAAGATACTCTAAGCAGGAAGATGATAGAAGGGGAATTTGACCTTGTAGTTTTATCAACCGGCATTGTTCCATCAAATGGAAGTGAGCAAATTGCAGATATTCTTAAACTTGCAAGAAGTGCTGATGGTTTCTTACAAGAGGCTCACCCTAAATTTAGGCCAGTTGACACTCTTATAGATGGTGTTTTTATTGCAGGATGCGCTCAAGGTCCCAAAGATATTCCTGATTCAGTTGCACAGGGAAGTGCTTCTGCTTCAAGAGCAATGAGGCTTATGAACAAAGGTGTATTTGAAATAGAACCAATTATTGCTTTTGTCCATAATGACATTTGTGATGGTTGTGGTTTATGTATAAATAGTTGTCCACTTAAAGCTATATCAATTGAAAATGGAAAAGCTAAAATTAATGAGGTTATATGTAAGGGCTGTGGTATGTGTATAGCCGATTGCCCGAATGATGCTTTAGACCTTCGATACTATACTAATAAACAGTTAATGGAACAGATAGATGAAGCTTTAAAGACAAAGAAGGAAGGCGAAACGAGAATCATTGTTTTTGCTGATAATACCTGCACTTATAGACTTGCTGATAATATAGGAACGGCAAGATTATCTTATCCAGCCGAAACAAGAATTATAAGGGTGCCGAGCGTTAGTAGGATTACTCCAAAATTATTATTGTATGCTTTTAAATCAGGTGCTGATGGCATTTTTATGGGTGAATGTGATAATCGTGCATCTCCTTATACTGGATCTGTTGATAAAATTAAAAAGAATGTTTCTCTTGTAAAAGAAATACTTAAAAAAGAAGGTATTTCAGAAGAAAGATTAAAATTTGCTGAATTACTTGCTTCATTGTTAACTGACTTTTATAAACATATTACAGAGCTTACAAAATTTTTGAAAAAGGAAGAACCTATTTCAATAGAGAAAAGAGAAAGGCTTTGGGAGATTGCAAAAAATGAATTATTCTCAGAGAGAGTAGAGGCTTAATATGTCTAATAAACTTATATTATCAGATAAAAACGTAGAATTCACAGAAAAGGTTAACGAAATAAGCGGTGAGGTTGTAACATTGTGCGAGCAATGTGGAACCTGTTCAGGAAGCTGTCCGCTTGTTGCTGAAATGGATATTACACCATCAAATATGATGAGACTTGTTGAGCTTGGAGATGAAGAAGTCTTAGACACTAAAACTTTCTGGGTATGTGCATCATGCTTTACCTGTACAACGAGATGTCCCAGAGGAATAGATATTGCAAAGGTTGGAGAAGCTTTAAGGCAAATAAAATTAAGAAAAGCAATCGATAGAATAGATATTAAAAATATTGCAGAAGAAGACAGGAAAATCTTACCTCAGGTTGCTATAGTTGCTGCTTTTAGAAAGTTTACAGGTTAAAGGAGGGAAGATTTTATGAAAATACCATATTATCCAGGTTGTACTTTAAAAACAAAAGCAAAAAACTTTGAAATTTCTTCTATTGCTGTAGCTAAATCATTAGGTGTAGAATTTGTAGAGATTCCAAGATGGAATTGCTGTGGGGCTGTACCTTCTCTTTCTTCGGATGATTTAATAAGGCACTTTGCACCAATTAGAAATTTCATACGTGTTGAGGAAATGAACAAAGCTGGAATAGTTGATAACGAATATAGAATGGTTACGTTATGTGCTATGTGCTATAATACATTAAAGATGTCAAACTTAAGAATGAGAAGGAATAAAGAAGACCTCGATAAAATTAATGATGTGATGTATTTAGAGACCGAACATTATAAGCAAGATGTAGAGGTAGTCCACTTTTTAGAAATACTTAAAAATATTGATGCAAATAAATTAAAGAAAAATATTAAAAATCCTTTACCAGACTTAAAAGTTTCTCCTTATTATGGTTGCACACTATTGCGACCAAAAGAGATAGGAATTGACGATCCAGAAGATCCTAAGATTATGGAAAATTTATTAACTAATCTTTCCGTAACCCTCGTTAATAATCCATTAAAGACAAGATGTTGTGGTAGTTATCAGGTTGTTTCTGACAAAGATATTATAACTTCACTTGGATATGATATTTTAAACAATGCAAAGAGGGCTGGAGCAGAAGTTATTGTTACAAGTTGTCCACTTTGCCAGTTTAACCTTGATAGAAGACAAAAAGATATTATTGAATTACATCACGACTTCGAGCCGATTCCGGTTCTTTATTTTACACAATTAATGGCATTTTTATTTGATCTTGGCGAAGAGACGTATGGATTTGAGCAAAATTATATAGACCCTAAAAAAGTATTAAACAGAAAGGAGTTGGTTTCAAATTAAATGGAACAAATAAATTTAAAGAAAATACCAATTTACATCTTGAGTAGAAAGTATTATGTTCCTGAGAGCTCAACAATAATTACAGCAATGGAATATGCAGGATTTAAGCTTAAGAAAGGGGTTGGATGTAGAGAAGGTTTTTGTGGTGCATGTGCCACAATTTACAGGCTTCCTGGAGATTATAAACTTCATGGTGGGCTAGGCTGCCAGACTGTTGTGCAGGAAAATATGCAGATTGTTCAAATACCTTATGTCCCCAATCCAAAAGCTATATATGATTTAGAACAGTTAGAACCAGACCCACAGGTTTTTTTAGAATATTACCCTGAAACTTTTAAGTGCCTTTCCTGTAATACTTGCACAAAGATTTGTCCTCAAGATATTCAGGTAATGGATTATGTTCAGGCAGTGGTAAGAGGAGATATTGAAAAAGTATCTGAATTATCGTTTGATTGTCTTTCATGCGGCCTTTGTGCTGCACGATGTCCTGCAGAAATAACTCAGTTTAATGTTGCTCTTCTTGCAAGAAGAATTTACGGAAAGTATTTATCTAAAAAGGGCAAATTTGTTGAAACAAGAATTAAGGAGATCGAAGAAGGTAAGTATGAGGAAGGATATAAAGAATTAGCAAATATGCCTTTAGAGGATTTAAAGAAAAAATATTTTGAGAGAGATCTCAATTTTGATATAACATAATTGGAGGAAAAAGTGGGATACCCGGATTATATGCTTGAATCATTAAAAAAAGTTGAAGAAACTCGCCCAAAGAGAGTAGAATATGCTAAGAATGGCTTACAAAACTTCTTAAAACCTATGAGTGCTATTGAGAGAGAAAAAATACTCTCAACATATCATCCAGATTATAGTTCAGATGCCAGAAAAATAATAAGAATTGGTCCTAACAGAGGGGATAATTTAACCTCAGAGGTAGTAGATGTACTTGAGAGTCATACAAGATTACCTCGCAATTTTTCGATTGAGCCAGTAGACTACGAAACAGATGTTTTAGTTATAGGTGGTGGAGGTGCCGGCTGTCAAGCAGCATTATGGGCTTATAAAAATGGCGCTAAAGTTATTATCTCAAATAAATTACGTATTGGAGATTCTAACTCCATGATGTCTCAAGGAGGAATGCAAGCAGCTGTAAATCCTTCTGATTCACCATTAATACATTATCTTGACGCTATTGGAGGAGGCCACTTTGATAATAAGCCGGAACTAGTTAAAACATTAACTAAAGAAGCTCCTTTTATTGTGAAGTTCCTTGAAGACCTTGGAGTGATGTGGGATAAGCTGCCTGATGGAAATCCTCAAACAGATTCAGGTGGAGGTGCTTCAAGAAGGAGAATGCTCTGTTGTAAAGATTATACAGGAGCTGAAATAATGCGTGTTTTAAGAGATGAAGTAAGAAATCACCCTGATGGAATAGAAATATTGGAATATTCTCCTGCAGTTGAACTAATAAAAGACGAAGAAGGTAAAATAGCTGGTGCTATATTATTTAATATGGAGACTGGCGAATATATAGTAGTAAAAGCCAAAGTTACTATTATGGCAACAGGTGGCTTCGGAAGATTACATATTAAAGGATACCAAACTACAAATCATTATGGAGCTACAATGGATGGCGTAGTGATGGCTTATAGAGCAGGAGCTAAACTTCTGTATATGGATTCAGTACAGTATCATCCTACAGGTTCAATTTATCCCAAGCAAATATTGGGCTTTTTGGTAACAGAAAAAATACGTAGTTTTGGAGGACAACCACTTAACAAAGATGGTGAATTATTTGTTTTTCCTTTAGAACCAAGAGATGTTGAATCCTCCGCGTTTATAAAAGAGTGTAGTGACGGAAAGGGTATAACCACACCTGATGGTCATATGGGAGTATGGCTTGATTCACCTATAATTGAAATATTAAGGGGGCCTGGAACGCTTGAAAAGGCTTTTCCTGCTATGGTTAGACAATATCAAAGATTTGGTATAGACATTAGAAAAGAACCTATGCTTGTATACCCCACTCTTCATTATCAAAATGGTGGAATAGAAATTGATGAATGGACAAGAACTAATCTTACAAATCTTCTTACAGCTGGAGAATGCTCTGGAGGAGTTCATGGTAGAAATAGATTAATGGGTAATTCTGTTCTTGATTATAATGTTTTCGGAAGAAGAGCTGGAATTGAAGCAGCAAGATTGGCTAAAGAGACAGATTTAAAAGGCAAACTAAACATTGATCACGTTTGGGCTTATGAAGAGGAGCTTAAGAAAGAGGATATAGATTCAAAAAGAATCTCTCCGATACTATTACCTGAATATAGAAATATCGACCTGCTTAAAAGGCATAATAAAGAATTTGATCCATTTATGCCAGCAGGATTATAATTTATTAATAAAATTTTGGGAGGAAAAAAATGGAAAAAATTAATCCGGATTTAAGTAATCTTAGCAAATGTTTTCCTGATAATTTTACAAACGAACAGATCGCAAAAGCACAAACCATTTTTTATAAGAAGTTAGCAGATAGTACTCATCGATTTTATGGTGGTAAAGTACAAATTATTCCAAAAGTATCGCTTTATGGATTTAACTGGTTTAACGTCTGGTATACTCCAGGAGTATCTAAGGTTTCTACAACAATAAGAGATAATAATCTTGAATCATATTCATTATCAAACAGAGGAAATCTTGTTGCTGTTGTAAGTGACTCAACTCGAGTACTTGGAGATGGCGATGTTACCCCTCCAGGCGGACTTGGGGTTATGGAAGGTAAAGCACTTCTCATGAAATACCTTGGTGGAGTTGATGCAGTAGCTTTATGTATTGATAGCAAAAATGAAAAAGGAGAGAATGATCCAGATAAAATAATTGAATTTGTTAAAAGAGTTCAATATAGTTTTGGAGCAATAAACCTTGAAGATATATCTCAACCTAATTGCTATAAAGTGCTTGATGTATTAAGAGAAGAATGCGAAATACCAGTATGGCATGACGATCAACAGGGTACGGCTTGTGTTACTTTAGCTGGTCTATTCAATTCCTTAAAGCTTGTTAATAAAAAATTAGAAGATGTCAAAATTGTATATTTTGGTGCAGGCTCATCGAATACAACATGCTTAAGATTGAATATAGCTGCTGGAGCTGATCCTAAAAAAGCAATTATGTTTGACTCAAAAGGTGCTCTTCATAGTGGAAGGAAAGATATAGAAGGGGATAAAAGGTTTTATAGAAAATGGGAAATTTGCGAAAAAACAAATCCTAATAAAATTGATACAATTGAAGAAGCTATTAAAGGTGCTGATGTGTTGATTTCTCTTTCGAAACCAGGACCAGGGGTTGTTAAACCAGAATGGATTAAAGCGATGAATGATAAACCTATAATATTTGCTTGTGCAAACCCTGTGCCAGAGATATATCCATATGAAGCAAAAGAAGCTGGAGCATATATTATTGGTACGGGAAGAGGAGATTTCCCAAATCAGGTAAATAACTCTTTAGGTTTCCCTGGAATTTTAAAAGGCGCTCTTCTTGTTAGAGCAAATAAGATAACTGACAACATGGCAATAGCTGCTGCAAAATCACTTGCTAATTTTGCTGAGAAACGCGGAATTAATCCTGATAATATCCTTCCAACAATGGAAGAGGCTGGAGTATTCCCAAATGAAGCAGCAGAAGTAGCAAGCCAAGCCATAGCAGATGGAGTAGCAAGGGTTTCTATGAATTGGGATGAAGCATATAATAGAGCAAAAGAAGATATAGATTATTCAAGAAATTTAACAAATTTACTTATGGAAAGCGGTTTTACAAAGAAACCACCACAAAGTTTAATTGATGAAGCTCTTGAGTTTGCTATAAAGGAAGTTTCTTGAAATGATTTATAAAAGAATAGCAAACAAAATTATATTTAGAGTTGATAGGGGAGAAGAAATAATAAGCTCTATTAAGCAAATTTGCAAAGAGAATAATGTTAGCGCAGGGGTAATCTCGGGTATTGGTGCAACAGATAATGCCGAAATTGGTGTTTATGATGTATCAAAGAAGTTTTATAAGACTGAGAAAATAATGGGTAACCATGAAATTACGAGCTTGCTTGGGAATGTTTCAGTAATGAATGGAGAAACTTATCTTCACCTTCATGTAAATCTTGCAAACGATGAATTCAACGTGATTGGTGGACACCTAAATAATGCCATCGTTAGCGGTACATTAGAAGCAGTAATAGATATTATTGATGGAGAAATTTGTAGAGAAAGAAATGAAGATATAGGCTTAAACCTATTAGTCTTTTAATTTTTTTCATTAA
>Ga0255346_1006894_pt1 | contig 10868 bp, 11 predicted proteins | sample wastewater_treat_FD_194410 | JGI IMG/M metagenome (GOLD analysis project Ga0255346, IMG submission 194410) | Wastewater microbial communities from Lulu Island WWTP, Vancouver, Canada - plant22 | ecosystem: Engineered > WWTP > Wastewater > Unclassified | place: Canada: Vancouver, British Columbia... | reverse complement strand
AGAAACACAAACCCCATAAGAAAGGTCCCCGCCCATTTGTGGACTGGTACTCTGCCAAACCTTTTGAAGTCGTGCAGGTAGATCTGAAGTATGTTGTAGATCAAAAAGCACTTTCTCTGTCAATAGCCGGGCGATGTTTACCACCCATAGTCGGGTCATGTTTACCACCCCATAGTCGGGTTAGTGTTTACCACCACAAGAAATACAATCAAGATTTGGCGCGCAGCAAAGCCTCCTTTCTTCGGGAGAGTTGGCGGTAACTTTCACCCTGGATAATCAGGTAATGAGCATGATGAGTCAAGCGATCCAAAGCAGCAGAGGAAAGCAGATCATTATCAAAGATCTCAGCCCATTCTTCAAAAGCGCGGTTGGAAGTCATCAGGATCGAACCCATTTCATAACGTTCGCAGATAATCTCGTAGAGGTCCTGAATAGAGACAGGGGGTAAGGTTTGTAAGCCAAAATCATCCAGAATCAACAAATTGCAACGAAGAATGGATGCAAAGTTGCGATTGTAAGAACCATTAGCTCTGGAAGCATTCAGTTCAGACAGAAGACGATAAGTAGGTTTGGAGATCACGCGGAAATTGCGTTTCAGAGCTTCAATCCCTAGGGCGTTCGCCAGATGAGTCTTTCCCACCCCGGTAGGGCCGCAGAACAACACATTCTCATGACGCTGGATGAAACTGCAGGTTGCCAGGTCGGTGATAAAAGAACGGCTCACCCCTGGAGCTGCAGAGAAATCGAATTGAGAGAGCGTTTTGGAAGGGTTACAACCCGATGCACCCAACCGATAAGCCATACGGTTTTGTTCTCGTCTTTCCAATTCATCATCTAAAAGCAATGCAAAGAATTCTACAGGAGAGAGTTGTTCTTGTGAGGCTTGTTCAGCGCGTAATTCCAGGGTGTTGAGCATACCGGATAGTTTCAATTGTTTGAGTTTGGGGAGTAAAGGATGGGTAGAGATCATTTCAGCTCTTCCTTGTTCTGTCCAAAGAATTCCTGGGGAGTACGGGAAAAAGTGAAAGACTGCTGTTTGGGAGCAGCAATCACTTGATTTGGAAGTGGGTCTCGATCCAAAGCAGCATTGAGAATATCCTTGATGCGCCGGTAATGTGGATCACCAAAGTGAAGGGCGCGCGCACAGGCTGCTTCCAACCGAGTATTGCCTACACTATCTGCTAAAGCCAGAATCGCCTGAACCGAACGTAAACGGTCCAGAGGCCGGTCTCCCAACAAATGTTCAACCACTGCATGAGTATGGGGACCAATGCGAGCAGCCAATTTGAGACAGTATTGAGGCGTTTTCAACAAGTATTGGACTTTGTAAGGAGGATAATCGTCCATCTCTGTCTGCCATTGTCCCTTTCGAGTTGCTCTCAAGTGGGTTCGGATCAATTCATGCTTGGCATAGATTTCAATTACACGCTCATGCACGTGAACTTCCACCTCCATCCCCACCCATTTATAAGGGACTGAATAAAAGCTGCCATCTATTACAATATGGCAGTCGCTGTGGACTTTGGCAATGCGAATATCGCATAGATCAAACCCTTCAACTGGCAGTTCCTGAAGAGCTTGCTGTTCAACCTCTCGAAATAGTTTCAAGGGTGCCTGGTGGGTAGTGCCGTGATCACGCACTCCAGCGGTTTCCATTACCCAGGCATTCAGACGCCGATTAGCACTCTCGATATCCACGAATTCCTGCCCGGCAAAGAAATTGCGCTTCACGTAATTGACCCCATTTTCCACTTTCCCTTTATGGCGAGGGGTGGCGAGGCGGTTCGGACTGATCAAAAAATGATAATGTTGAGCCAGTTTTCGGTAGGCTTCCCCAATGACCGGATCCAGTATCAGTGCTTTTACTACGGCTGCTTTTAGATTGTCCAGTACCACCCGACGGGGTACTCCGCCGAAAAAGTCAAATGCCCGCTGGTGCAGCCTGATCCAGGTGTTGGTCTTTTGATCGAATACGATTTCGGCATATTGATGGCGACTGTATCCAAGAGTTGCTACAAACACATAGCCATTCCTCATTTTCCCTAACCTTGGATCAAATATCTGTCCGATACTGCCAAAGTCTACTTGCATCTCTTCCCCGGGTTCGCTGTTTACCCGCACAAAAGTTTCTACCTCCACGGGTCTCAAGTGATGCACAAACCGCCGCACCGAGGAATAACTCCCTTCATAACCACAGTTCTCCCGCATTCTTTGGTAGATAACTGTCATCTGCAAGCCTTGATCCAGATATTTCTGCACCATTTCACGATAGTTTTCTAGCGTACTGGGGTTCTTGGGTGGTTGAGGCGCTGGCCCTAGACTCTCTGCCAGTTCTTCACTCCCCGGTAGTTCTTGCCTTTTATCCAAATATCCTTCCACTTCTGCTTTGATTTTGTATTTGTGAATCGTTGGGCGGCTTATCCCCATGTCTCTGGCAATACTCCGCTCACTTTCTCCGGCTCGTATCCGGTAGATGATTTCTTTGTAGATGTTCATATGGATCCGCTCCATTTTGTCTATTCCTCTCCCTTTTCATTCTTGGGAGAGATTGTCCCACAGTGGTAAACACCGGGCGGTCATGGGTGGTAAACATCGTCCGATCATCTGTGGTAAACACCGGGCGGCTATCCCTGGTAAAGTCTAGTCCGATCAATGACATTTCTCTAGCCCAGATCGACCATATTTATGCCCACAAACTGCCCGTTTATCAATGGAGCGCGATGGATGTAAATACCCGATTCAAGCTCATTGCTTACTCAGACGAGAAGAGCTGGACGAATGGCTTGACCTGGTTCCTCTGGATCATCTCCTGGCTTAGAAGCCACGGTGTCTCACACCAGATCATTTTTACTGTCGACCTTGGAGAAGAATTCGGGGGAAAATCCTGGTACAAGATCACAGAATTTAGAAAGTTGCTTTCCGGTTTCGGATGCAAACTCGTCCAAAATCACCTGAAACACCCTGAAGAAAACGCCCACCTTGAACGTTCTCATCGTACCGATGACGACGAGTTTTACATCCCCAGAATCCTCAAAATAACCAACCGGCAAGAAATGTTTACCGAAGCATTTAATTACTTGTACTACTACAACACGGTAAGAAAGCACTCGGGGATCAATCGTGAAACTCCTGTCCAACGATTATTCAAACAAGAACCCCTTCTTGATGCTAGAATTAAGTATGTCCCACCTCTGATCCTCGACAACCTCTCTGTTAGTCTCGGTAATTGGAGTGGATACCATCTGCTGGCTCAGCACCCCTTTATCAATATTAAAATCCAAAACATTTAATTTGGCGAAGGAGGATGAAATATCCCTGGGGGATCTAATGATCCAATTCACTGATCCATCTTCAATATTCAAGTTGTAGAACGACTCGTCAGCCGCAAATAACTGATCGCCTAAAACCACAAGTGGAACAAGGCTTTCATCAGCTTCAGTATTACACTGGGTTAATCCACTTTGTCCCGAATTCTCATCAATTTTTAGAAAACGTAGAGACTGGCCGTTTGGACAATCAGTGACAACGGGTAAATAATAACTTTCGGATAATTGAATTACTTGCGGATACAATGAATAATGATCATTTTCCTCGACCAATAATTTAAGGTAAATCTTCCATTTTTCGCTCCCAGTTCTTTTATCCAGACCGTAAATTCTGTCATCACTCGTCAATACAAATACTGTGTCCTCACCAATTCCCAAAACAAATCCTGACAGCTCGGATCGCTAATTCAAATTTCCACTTTGAAGGTCAACAGAGACAATATTAGTAAGTTCAGAAGGGAAATATACACTGTCTATATCAAGCGCGTAACCCGTAGGATAGTAGTAATAATTATCTGACTGTGTCGAATAAAAAGCGTTGTTATGAAAAAAGAACCTGTGGATATCGTAATCGAAATCTGTTGAGATATTTATGGGATTGAAAAGGTAACTCCAGATGATTTTGTTTTCCTGGTTTTGAGGTGGCTCTGTTTGGAGTAAGGGAAAATTAGGAGTATCGGTAGCCGATAAAGCAGGTCTGGTTTCAGTTCTAGTAGTTCCACCAAGAATATCGGGGCTAAAAGCAATGATTACAGCTCCAATGATTGTTATAAAAAGAATTGGCACTAGCCAAATTGTCATCTAATATTTACTTTTTCCTATTGCGTATCCAGAATGATTATTTGAATAATTATTTGATTGGTGTGATGTCTCAACTTTCTGAGATCTCATTGTGGCGTTTGCGTCATCAAACACATCAAGGCGTGCACCGCAACTAGTACAAAAAATTGACCCCGGTTCTACCGGTTTTCCACAGTGAGGGCAATATCTAGTTTGAGTATATTGATCGTAGATCATCTTATTAAAATGAGGATAATAATAGCAATATTAAGCCAATTAATCCACTAATGATGAAAACCCAAAAACCTATAGGAACAGCATCATGGTGGTCATCAGAATTTTCACTTAAATATGGGTTGTATTTGTTTGAAGAATCTTGTTCTGATGTTCTATCTTGATCTTTGTATCCAAGTTTGCGTCGTGTTTGAACTTTGTTCCACTCCTCGAATTCATAAAAGTACTGTCGAGCATCTTTGGGTTCTACGGGATCATATTTTCCGGTTTGATTATCACTCGCAACACTTCCTCCTGTAATTGACCGCCATCCGGTTACCGGACCACCTGAGAGGACAGATGGTGTTTCAATTAAAGGGGTCCTTATGGTATCAATTTCGACTTTCGGGATTTCTACCTTGAGCGCTTCTGTCCATTCGGAGAATCTTGGGCACGTTTCTAAAGAACTTGACAGCCATGCTTGTTTGAATAAATTAGTTGGCAGCGATCCCCATTCGTTGTCAAGTACGTTCACGAGCTTTTCATAACGTTCGCAATCTTCTTGGATTTCATCAGTATCGAAATATTGTTCTCCATAGGCTTTGTCCCGGATAGTTCTATTGCTCCACCCAAGGATGTTTGCTAATAAAACTGCTCCAGAAAACCGATCAGCCTCAGCACACCAAATACCATTTTTCACCTCACGATGGGCATAACCCGCAGATCCTGCAGGTAGCTTAACGGGTTTTTTTAGGTCTTTGGCGTACATGTCTTCTAAATCGATCAGAGTAATTCGATTGTGACCGTTTGAACTCGACTGCGAAGAATTCATGTTAAGGATTAAATTTGGACCTGATAGATCACAATGGGCAATTCCTTCGGACTCCATAATCGCCAACACAGTTAGAAATCTTTCGGCTATCCCTAATGAGTTCTCCTTTGTCATGAATTGGCGATTCATTACAACTTCTTGCCAGGTGGTTCCTTGTAACCATGGCATAAGAACGGAATAACTTAAATCTGGATAAGCAGAGACTATTTTGGGGTTATCAGTAGGAGAGATGACAATCCTTTTACATGCTATCAAACCCGGGAGGGTGGAATAACGTGCCATTGTATCAGCTTGTTCTTCAATGCGGGGCGATCGAAATGCAGGTGTAAATACTTTTAGTGCTCTCAATTGCATCGAACTATTTCTTACCTGGTAAACTGTTGCACGTCGTCCAGCCTGCCCGTAGGGCATTCCTTTTGCCGAAGGGTGCTCAGTAAACACATAACTCTCACTACCAATTTTGAGTTTATCGTTTATTTGTGGGTGGAATGTCATAACCATTAGCCTTTATCGATGTGTAATAATTTCGATCAGAATTGATATTGCTTTGTTTAGATATTGGTTTTTTTATTCCCACCTTCTCTTGATTCATAAATTTCATCCCAATCTATAGAAAGGGCAACAGGCTCGTGAATAAATGACAATTTCAGGACTTAAGAATTACACTCTGCGTTACTTGTTTTCCAAGCTTAATTCAATCATATTTCACCTCACCTAAGTTAACGATAAATGAGATACAGTCAAGAGGTACTACACATATATTCACTGGTGTCCTTGTATAACTAGCAGGTTCATTCCGAAAAATATTCAACAGCCACTGCCAGAATTTTGATTCTTCGTTTTCATTATTTTTCAAATTGCGGTCATTTACCCGATCCCGTGATTTTACTTTTGGTGTAGGTGTTTTTGATGGTTCTAAAGTTGGTGTATGAGATGGTGTTGGTGTATAAGTTTCAGTGATAATAAGTGTGCCCTTATTCGCTAAACTAGTTAATCTTGTTGGACTATATTTCTTCTCACCGTCGATTGAAAAGGCCAATACAACCAATAGAGCAAATAAAAGTATTGGCAAGAAAAAGATCAGATAACTCTTAGATTCAGGTCTCCGGCGTTTGGCCATCGATGGGTATCTAAAATTCTGCGAAAAATTGGAATTGGGATATTGTTGGGGGGAGCCATATGATGGCTGTAATGGTGGTAATGGTGGCGGCAAGTAAGCTGGGATGTCCTTCTCTTTTGCTTGAATATCAGTTTTCTCAAGCCTGCTCCAGGGGCTTGTTTCTCCATTTACCCACGCGCGCACGCAGAAGGACATACTATTCTCAATCGAACCTTTGTAATTGATTGAAAATTCAGGTTTTTCGGTTTCGTGAACTCTCCAACCTTTGGAGGTAATTACGGCTAGTTCATAGTTTGACGCAAGCCTCACTGGATGCCAGGTTGTTTTAATCATTTCATTTTCTGGATCTGATTGCACCCTAAATTGAAAAGGAGATTTTGGCAAAGGTTTGTCCCAATCAGGATTGGAACCAAAATATACTTCGAGGTATGAAATATCGTCGCTTCCTGCATAATGTCGTGAATCTTCTATCAATTGCTCCAAGGTTCTGGTGCCTGGAATATACTTTCCAGCTTTCCGATCCAGCTTTGCCAGACCATCAGAGTAAAGCAGGCAGCGATCTATTTGTTGTGTTGAAACAATGGCAGTGTGAAGTGTTCCGATTCGACCACGATGAGTGGACCAGCGTTCTCTGGTAAGAAATTTCTCGTTACCTAACAAAGTAGAAGATAACTCGTTGTTTGACTGCCATAACCTGAGCCGTGAATCACCCATCCAGGCTAATAGTATCCTGTGTGTATTAAAATTGATAAATCCAGCGATAAAGGTCGTTTCGCTGCCTAATGCCCGTTTTTTCTCCAAGACTTCTGGAAGCATGAGGGCTAAACCCGCCGGTAGCTGGAATTGTTGAACTTGTTGACGGGCTTTATCTGTTAGTTGGTCTAAGAAACTACTCAAATGGTTTTCGAAACTCGATCTGTTACTGTCTAACAGTCCACCGTTCTCCCACAACCATTCCACTAAGGCATTGCCTAATAGGCGGGAAGCAATATCACCAAAAAAAGATTGACTGACACCATCACACAATGCGAAAGCCATGTGCGCGTCATCGTAATTAATTGCAATGTAATCCTGTCCTTCTGTATCTGAAAGAATGGAATCTCCTGAACGCTCAAAGCCATATCGAAAACTATATTTTTTTCCGATTAACGCAATAATTGGAATCTTATGTCTTTGATTCGTTCGAATTTCGGAGTGCATGTGAGATGTCTATTGTGCAACAGGTGTGGACATTGACATTACAAAACCCATCTGCACCAACTCGGGACTTATCCCAGGTAGCATCATATAGGAACCAGGGGTAATTCTATAACCGCTCTCCGCCATCATTACCCGATAACCTTCGGGTAATGGGGATGACATGGACCGTAACTTTACGGCATATTCACTTCTAAGCCTTGTATCACTAGTTACCCCCTCCCAGTTGAACGGATCTTTGATTTTTTCGGCCAGTAAATTATCAGAAATGAAAATGTTTTCCACCAACACATTCCCATCAGAATTTCCCATTGCCATTATTCGTCGGACCACTGGCTCGGGATCAGGTCCTGTATATTCACCATCGGTCATGTGGCATACCAGAGGCGCAGGGCAATTTTCCAGGTGGGATAGTTCTTGGGATAATAGTTTTTCAACTTCGAGAAATCCAAGATCTGTTGCAGTTGCACCCATAGTAGATAGTACTGGAACTCCCAGGTTCGCAACCTTATCGATTGTTAGCACATCTCCCAGTATGTTGTACACTTCTCCACTGTATGCATACATGGCAATTCGGTAGCGTGGAGAAATTTGCGATCCTTTTGTGCAACGAAACACTACTTGCTGCAATGAAGCTGAAAGAGCTTCCATCACGACTTCAATACGCGGTTTTCCCTGTAAAGAACTGGACATAGAGCCACTCACATCTAGCAGGTAAACAATAAGTGCAGGTGTCTGACTTGTTGCTAAAATATCGTATGCCATTTCTTCTCCTCTTTTTATTGATTTCTTAAAAAGCCGCCCAGACTAAAACTGGCAAATCCAACCAGCATACCCCAAAACCCCAGTCCATTGGAAAACTTAATTGCTGAATTCAATAGTAGATCGGCATCAGAATTTCCAGTTTTAAAACTCGCGTTCCCGATGAATGTGCTGATAATCAGTATAACGATTGAAACTCCACCCAGGATTATCATTAGCTTGCTAATACTGGTTCCTGAGGTTCGGTATGCCTGAATCGTTATAATGATGGCTGCGACTGAGGAAATTAACAACAAGCCTAACAATATTCGACTGAATGTCATAATCCTCTTCGTTGCAGGATCAACTGAGTCAAACATTAATTGTCCCATGTCTATTTCATCGTACATATTTTCGGAGAATTCCCCTAAACCTTCTAATCCTTCTCCCAACCCCTTAATTGTCGGAGAGGAGAGGGTCAGCAATTGCATGCCGCTCACACTGATAGTGATGTTTTCAGGACCCTCCGTTATCCAAGCTAATGGATTTGCCATTTTTATTAATTGGTTAGGCAAGAAGAAACAAATTAATGTCAGAATGGCTCCGATTCCGGCAATACCTACCCACAAGTTCCGTGAGCTGGTTCTTGAAACAGGATGTTGTGATGGAATTGATGCTCGGTGAGAGTTTACCTGAGGGTTTTGTATGGATAAACTAGCGCCACAGTTTCTACAGAAATGCGCGTTTATGTGATTGACCGCGTGGCACGTTGGGCAAATAATTTCCTGTGACATTGGTGTAGCTTGTGGGGCGTTTCCCATCGGATAACCACAAACTCCACAAAACGCAGCCCCTGGTGGATTGTTAGAATGGCATTGTGGACAGTAATTGTTGTTTGTAGTCAATTGCGGTTCTACAGCGTTTATAGGTGTTGGTGTGGTGATGGAAGGTTTTGGTGAAACTTGAGGGTTTGATTGAATTGGTTTGAAATTCGAAGAGTTCTTATTTTGCCAATCATTTACTGGTAAGTTTTGATGATTTTGTGTGACGGAACCTTGCTGATTGTTCATGGGTAAGTTAGTTGACTGAGACGTTCCTGAAGTAAATAGAGGACGCATCCCTATGACAGGCCCTTGATTATTTGGTGCCTTCTGCTCAACAGGGTCAGGATTTATTTCATTTTGTTGTATTGGATTGCCGCAAAAATTACAAAATCGACTATTATCCGGGTTTGATGTGCCACATTTATCACAAATCATAACTATTTCCCTTCCATTTCAAATACTTGAGTCTCAATCAAATTATTTGTAATAAAAAAATCATCCTCTATCTTAATTGCTTCATTAACTGCATTGATAAAAATTTTAGATATACTCTTGGTTAGTTGATTTGGCGATAACCTCCTCGATTAGATCAAAGCCAATCCTTGCCTTATAAACACATAATTTTTTTGAGTTGCGAGATGTAAAAATAGACAAAACCAATTAAGATGGTTCCAAAAACCAAGAAGACCAGTCCGATTGAATCTCTAATCGTGATTAAACCCATAAAAATTGTAAATATCCCGCCAACCAATTTAAGCCATTTAGCACATCCCATCATGGCATTTTTTAGTACACCCATTGAAACAGACGCAACTTTTGATAACGAATAGGTATGCCCGTTTGACATTGCCCGCGTGCTTGTAACAATAACCTTTCCGTCATTAATATACTCGATTTCTTCCAAATTTTCACATCTTTACTTGGTTTATAGTTCGATTATTATAAAGGATTCCGTTAATGAAATATTATTACTGAAATTCCACGTCTGATGATTTTTGTCACCATTTTCACCCTTGAGGGGTGATGGTTATGGTTGAAAGCATTTAAATTTAGCATAGATTCCTATATTGTACAGCATTTTTAGTGTGAAGGGGTCAGCACATAGTATACAGTTTATGAATAAGACTTATGAGATCTACAGGGATAAATGTCTAGAATTGGTTGGGATAAAGTACAACCAGTTGGAGACCTATCGAAATGAACGATACCACCCCTTTAGATTATCAAGAGTTGCGCAACATCAGCCCACAAGCAGCCAGGCAGGCCATATTACAGATACTCAAGGCGAATAAAGGCAACGTGAGTCAAACAGCGAGGATGTTAGGGATAACACGGAAGACTGTATATAAGGCAATGGCGAAGAGAGAAGCCGGGAATCTGGATGATGGTTCCCGTGCGCCAAAGGTGGTACACAACAAAACACCAGCAGAGGTTGAACAGAAAGTAGTGATGCTGAAGAAGAAGACAAATTATGGGCCATTGAGACTAAAAGAAGAGCTGGAGGCTGTATATAAGATCAGCTTATCGGAACACACAATTCGTAACATCGTAAGACGAAACAAGGATAGCATCAAGAACAAGAAACACAAACCCCATAAGAAAGGTCCCCGCCCATTTGTGGACTGGTACTCTGCCAAACCTTTTGAAGTCGTGCAGGTAGATCTGAAGTATGTTGTAGATCAAAAAGCACTTTCTCTAGCCCAGATCAACCATATTTATGCCCACAAACTGCCCGTTTATCAATGGAGCGCGATGGATGTAAATACCCGATTCAAGCTCATTGCTTACTCAGACGAGAAGAGCTGGACGAATGGCTTGACCTGGTTCCTCTGGAT
>Ga0255346_1006892_pt1 | contig 10869 bp, 9 predicted proteins | sample wastewater_treat_FD_194410 | JGI IMG/M metagenome (GOLD analysis project Ga0255346, IMG submission 194410) | Wastewater microbial communities from Lulu Island WWTP, Vancouver, Canada - plant22 | ecosystem: Engineered > WWTP > Wastewater > Unclassified | place: Canada: Vancouver, British Columbia... | reverse complement strand
AACGTAATTTCGCACTCAAGTCCATCTGGATTGATGACAACTATTTCAATGCGCGGAGTATGGATGTTTACATCACCAAACTGCGCAAGTATCTGAGCAGGGATGAATCCGTGGAGATACTGAATATCCACGGCAAAGGGTACAAACTGCTCTGCTGAGCAGGACTATTCCGAAACCGGGCAGGGGCGCCGGGTGCAGTACTATTTCGAAAATGGCCAGGGGCGCCGGGTGCAGGACTATACCGGGAGCGGCCAGGGATACCGTGTACAGGGCAATTGCGAAACCGGACAGCGCTGCCGGATGCAGGACTATTCCGAAAGCGGGCCCGACTGACAGGTGCACAAATGAATACCCCGCCCGGATAACAATCCGCACGGGGTATGAGTCTAGGTTAGTTTCAGGGTCTTTCAACAAATAAAAAAATCTTCCCTCTCAAAACCCAACGAAGTGCTAAGATAGTATTATTTCTTGATTTGCAATACCTCCCCTCTCATTTTTTATGTCAGTCGAACTTAAGCACTGCCAGGAATGCCTGCTGCGGCACCTCCACGTTGCCTATCTGGCGCATTCTTTTCTTGCCCTTCTTCTGTTTCTCAAGCAGTTTTCGCTTCCTGGTGATATCACCACCGTAGCACTTTGCGGTTACATCCTTACGGACTGCCTTGACTGTTTCGCGGGCAATGATCTTGGCGCCTATGGCTGCCTGTATGGCAATGTCAAACTGCTGTCTCGGTATCAGCTCGCGCAGCTTTTCACACATCCTGCGTCCGAAATCATATGCATGGCCCCTGTAGATAAGGGTTGAGAGTGCATCAACCATCTCCCCGTTGAGAAGTATGTCAAGCCTCACCAGATCAGCTTTCTTGTAACCGGTGATATGATAGTCAAATGAGGCATAACCCTTCGAGATGCTCTTCAGTTTGTCATAGAAGTCGAACACAATCTCTGACAGTGGCATGTCAAAGGTTACCTCCACCCTGTCACTGGTGAGGTAAACCTGGTTCTTCATCGTACCTCTCTTGTCAATGCATAGCTTCAGGATTGCTCCCAGGTATTCCGACTTCGATATCACCTGGGCATGAATGTATGGTTCCTCTATCTCGTCGATGGTTGTTGCGGGCGGCATTCCTGACGGGTTGTGCACGTCAATGATCTCACCCTTTGTTGTCAGCACACGGAATGAGACATTTGGCACGGTGGTTATGACATCCATGTCGAACTCGCGGTCGAGCCGTTCCTGTATTATTTCCATATGCAGCAGCCCGAGGAAGCCGCACCTGAAGCCGAAGCCCAGGGCAGCGGATGACTCAGGAACGAAGGTCAGTGACGCATCATTGAGTTGCAACTTTTCAATTGATGCCCTAAGGTCTTCGTAGTCATCCGCATCAACGGGGTAAATGCCTGCAAAGACCATAGGCTTCACGTCGGCGAAGCCGGAGATGGCCTTGTCACACGGCCTGGCCACATGTGTTATTGTGTCGCCCACTTTTACCTCGGCAGAGACCTTTATGCCTGAAATGATATAACCCACGTCACCTGCCCTGAGCACATCGCGCGGTTCGCGCTTAAGCTTCAGGACACCTATCTCATCGGCATCATACTCGCTGCCGGTGTTTACAAACTTCACCATTTCATGGGTCCTGATGGTGCCGTTGATAATTTTGAAATAGGCTATGATCCCCCTGTATGAGTTGAAGACAGAGTCAAATATGAGCGCCTGAAGGGGTGCATCCGGGTCGCCTTTGGGGGCAGGTATCCTGGTGATGATCTCTGACATGATTCGGTCAATGCCCATTCCGGTGCGGGCGCTGGCCTCGATTATCTCTTCCCGGCTGCAGCCGATGAGGTCAACAATCTGATCCTTGACCTCTTCAGGCATGGCGCTGGGCGAATCCATCTTGTTTATCACAGGGATGATCTCAAGCCCGTGCTCAATGGCCATGTAGAGGTTGGATATTGTCTGAGCCTGAATTCCCTGGGTGGCGTCAACCACCAGGAGGGCTCCTTCGCAGGCAGCGATGGAACGCGAAACCTCATAGGAAAAATCGACATGCCCGGGGGTGTCAATCAGGTTGAGAGAATACTCCTTCCCCTCATACTGATAAGACATCTGTATGGCGTGGCTCTTGATGGTGATTCCACGCTCACGTTCAAGATCCATATTATCAAGAACCTGATCGTGAAAATCACGCTCATCAACGGTACTGGTCTTCTCAAGAAGTCTGTCTGCAAGAGTGCTCTTGCCATGGTCTATGTGCGCTATTATGCAAAAGTTGCGTATATATTCCATCAGCCGCCGTTCGGTTCAATACAGGTGCAAATATATACAATTTGACCCTTTCTTAATTAACCCCCGGATTATGATACCTTACCGCATTTTCTGCCAATTTATCAGATTACCTGATCAGGAACAGATGATAACCCTGTCAGTGTCGGTCACGTTGTTTATCCCGGGATACCTTGTCTGCGGAAGAGTGGCCGAAAGATTCTTCGGGATGGACTGGCGCTGCCGATGAAGGTTTCACTGACAGCAGGCAGAGCTGCTGCAGTGGCAGCGTTCGCACTGTTTCTGACAGTGCTGAGGAAAAAGCGGTTGCAGTAGAATCAGCAGGTTTCAGGCGGAGGGGCAATCTCCGGGTTTTTTCGCCCGGCTACGGGCATATCACATTCAAGCTTCGCGATCTCGCGGCGGAATAAGATGAATGATATCACCGCCGCCACAAAATCCGAGACGGGAATGGCTACCCATACACCTGATGCGCCCCAGAACTCCGGAAGAATGATGATCAGCGGAAAAAGAATGATTATTTGCCTGAGCATGGAGAGGAATATTGCCAGCCTGGCCTTTCCTATCGCCTGGAAATAGTTGGAGGCTATGATCTGGAATCCGACAACGGGCAGGGCGGCGCAGTATATGCGAAGCCCTAGTGTGCCTGCCTCGCGCAGTTCAGCGCTGTCTGTATTGAAGATGCTTATTATTACCCCGGGAGCAAGCATACATATCAGCCATCCGCCAACAGCAATCAGCGTGGCGTATCTGATTGCCTTCATTATGGTCTCCTTCACACGGCAGAAGAGGCCGGCGCCATAGTTGAATCCTATAATAGGCTGCACAGCCATATTGATGGAGATAATCGAGATCACCAGCAGCATAGTGGCGCTGTTGACTATACCAAGCGCTGCTACGGAGATGTCACCGCCGTACTTAATGAATTTTGAATTCATTACTCCCCAGATAATGCTCGAGGCGAGGTTCATCGCAAACGGGGCGAAGCCTATGGAGACTATATGCCTGATGATATAGAAGTCTGGCCTGAATGTGGCAGCGGTGAGCCTGGTAACGCTTTTTTTGCTGCGGAAATGAAGCAATACCCATACAGCCAGTACGAGATGCGATATCACCGTGGCGATGGCGGCTCCCTTTACTCCCATGTCAAGTGCAAAGATGAATATCGGATCAAGTATTATGTTCAGGCCTGCACTAATGAATATGGAATACATCGCTATCCTCGGATTACCCTCGGCCCTGATGACGTTGTTCAGTGAGAAGCCCACGGTGGCCAATGGTGTTCCGAGGAGGATAATGGTAAAATAGTCAGAGGCGTATTTGATTGTCTCCGGCCCGGCGCCAAAGATCTGCAAAACCCGGTCACGCACCAGGAACCCTGCTCCCATCAGTACCAGTCCCAGAACAAGTGAAAGAAAGAATGCATTTCCCAGGATGCGGTTAGCCCTGTTGAAGTCCTTTTCACCAAGGGCGAGTGAGATACGTACTGCCGAGCCCATGCCAACAAGCATCCCGAAGGCCATGAAGACTATCATCAGCGGGAACACCACTGTCAGTCCTGACAGTGCCAATGCGTCAACTCCCTGGCCGATATAGATGCGGTCAACCACGTTGTAGAGCGCGTTTGCCATCATGCTGGCAAATGCGGGGAGGAAGTATTTCCACATAAGTCTCCCTGGTTTCTCGTGCTCGAGCTCGTATACCTGCCTCGGATCAGTCATGACTGCAAAGATGGGGAAATCAGGCAATAAAAAGCTGCCCCGGAGTCCGGAGCAGCCTTTCCTATTAAATCAATAAGCTTCTTCCTTTTACATCATGCCGGGCATTCCGCCGCCTCCCATTGCGGGGTTCGGCATTGGATTCTCCTCTTTCTCCTCGACAATAACTGCCTCGGTAGTGAGGAACATACCTGCTATTGATGCGGCATTTTCCAGAGCTATCCTCGCAACCTTTGCCGGATCAATCACACCAGCCTTCATAAGGTTCTCGAACTTGTCAGTATGAGCATTATACCCAAAATCGTCTTTACCTTCGCGGACTTTCTGCACAATAACTGCACCCTCGAGTCCGGCGTTGGTAACTATCTGACGAAGAGGTTCTTCGATAGCCCTCTTTACAATATCAATACCGGTATTCTGATCATCATTGTCGCCTTTCAGTTTTTCAAGCAGGGGAATTGCCCTGATGTAAGCCACTCCGCCTCCGGGGATAATACCCTCGTCTATAGCAGCACGTGTAGCGTGGAGAGCATCGTCAACGCGGTCCTTCTTTTCCTTCATTTCCACTTCTGAAGCAGCTCCTATGTAGAGAACTGCCACGCCGCCGGCCAGTTTGGCAAGCCTCTCCTGGAGTTTCTCCTTGTCGTAGTCTGAGGTAGTGGTGGATATCTGCTGCTTGATCTGGTTGATCCGTGCCTGGATCATTTCCTTTTCACCTGCACCGTTCACTATAGTGGTATTCTCCTTATTGACGGTCACTTTGTCAGCGACGCCGAGATCAGCCATAGTGGTATTTTCGAGCTTCATGCCTCTCTCTTCCGAGATGACGGTACCGCCTGTCAGAATGGCTATATCTTCAAGCATCTCTTTTCTTCTGTCGCCAAAACCCGGGGCTTTGACGGCACAAACCTTCAGTGAACCTCTCAGACGGTTCACCACCAGGGTTGCAAGAGCCTCGCCCTCAACATCCTCGGCAATGATCATCAGACCACGGCCACTGCGTGCGGTTTCTTCAAGTATCGGGAGAAGGTCTTTCATTGATGAGATCTTCTTGTCATGGATCAGGATGTATGGATTTTCCATCTCAACTTCCATTTTGTCAGGATTTGTGACAAAATAGGCTGAAATGTATCCGCGGTCGAACTGCATACCTTCAACAACCTCAACTTTTGTCTCGGTACCTTTTGCCTCTTCCACGGTGATGACGCCTTCCTTCTTCACCTTGTCCATCGCAGTGGCGATGAGTTTACCTATCTCATCGTCGTTATTTGCTGAAACACGGGCAACCTGTTCAATTTTTTTCAGATCCTCGCCAACGCTCTGTGACTGGTTTTTAATGCTCTCAACAACTGTTGCCACAGCCTTGTCAATTCCTCTCTTGAGGTCCATCGGGTTAGCACCGGCAGTTACGTTTTTGAGTCCTACACTGATAATGCTCTGTGCCAGAACTGTGGCTGTGGTGGTACCGTCACCTGCAGTGTCTGAGGTCTTTGATGCAACTTCCTTGACCATCTGTGCACCCATATTCTGGTATGGATCGGAGAGTTCGATCTCCTTTGCAACGGTCACACCGTCCTTGGTAATCTGTGGAGCGCCAAATTTCTTTTCCAATACCACGTTGCGTCCCTTGGGGCCAAGAGTTACCTTAACGGCATCCGCAAGACGGTCAACACCTTCCTTCAGAAGGCCACGAGCTTCGATATTAAATTTTATTTCCTTTGACATTGTTATTCTTTTTTAAGTTGTTACGAAATATAGAGAACATCAGACTGAGAAAGAAGGAGATAGTCTGTACCATCAATATTCAGTTCCTGACCGGAATATTTCCCATAGAGAACAACATCTCCCTTTTTAAGTTCCATCTCTTCATCTTTTTTCGCAGCACCAACAAGAACAACAGTGCCTGCGCGGGGTTTTTCCTTTGCTGAGTCAGGGATAATAATGCCACTGGCGGTCTTTTCCTCAGCCTCCTGAGGCTTAACGAGGACCTTACCTGCCAGCACTTTTCCTTTTAATTGTGCCATTGCTAGAAGTTTTATAGTTAAACAATATTTTTCCTGCTTCAGAATTTCATAATCTGTGCCAAATGCAAGTTGGCAAAAAAAAAGTGTCAGTTCATGACAAACTGACACTCCTTTGTCTTTATGGTGTCACTATTATTCGTTACCGCCGTCAGGCTGCCCCTGTACAGGTGTCTGTGTGGGAAGCACCGGTATGGCGTTGGGATCCTGTGCTCTTTCAATTGACGACTTGATGACTGACTCTTTCGCACCCTGTCCTCTCGGAATTGAGGCAGTGGCTGCCAGGCAAAGAACCAGGATTGCAACTCCGAGGGTCCATGTTGATTTCTCAAGGAAGTCTGCTGTCTTGCGTACGCCCATCGACTGGCCGGCTGAGGTGAAGTTTGCTGCGAGACCGCCTCCCTTGGAGTTCTGAACCAGCACCACCAGTATTACAAGTGCACATGCAATAATAACCAGGATCGTAAGGAAAATATAAATACCCATTGTTATACTATTTTATTAAATCTTTGATCTTTTCAATACGGCTTGCAAAGTAAACACTTTTTTCCGGATATTGTATTGAGAGTTTTTCATAAATATTTATTGCCCTGGAATAATAGCCCTGGTTGATGTAAATTTTTGCCAGTGTTTCAGTTATGAATTTGCCATGTTCCTCCGTGCTTTCTGCCGACAGGTCCTTTACCGGCTGGAGATCGTCCGGAGAGAGCCTCTCAATTGAAGGACTGGTTCTGATAAAGCGGTCAATCAGATCAGCCGGGGTCAGTTGTGCGTCAGTCTCAGGTGTCTCCACCGGCTCACCCGGGGTCAGCTGGGTTGCCGGTTCAGCCTCTGCCGGCGGCTCATCAGGGGTCAGTTGTGTGGCAGGTTCAGGCACTTCTGCCAGCTCGTCGGTAACCGGTTGTGCGGCATGCTGATATGCCTCCTCCGGCTCATCCGGATCCGGTTGTGCAGCAGGCTCATACTCCAGCACCGGCTCGTCCGGGACTGGCTGTGCAGCAGGTGCAAGTTCTTCCACCGGCTCATCCGGAACTGGCTGTGCAGCAGGCTCATACTCCAGCACCGGCTCGTCCGGGATTAGCTCGAGGAGCTCCTCCTGCCAGGGTTTGGCCTCAGCTTCTGATTCTGCCGGGGCATCAGTCTGCCATTCAATCTCAATTGAGGGAACAGGTCCCGTTACCGGCGGCTCCTCCGGCATTTGTCCGGCAATGAGGATCTGCTGTTCCTGAGTCTGCTGAGCCACCCGGTCAGCTGCTGCCCTGTGAATCTCTTCAAGTTCCCTGAGTCGTGTTTCAATCTCCGCAATAAGTTCCTCCCGGGTGCGTGGTATCTCTGCTTGTTCCTCTGCCGGCTGCTCTTCAGCACCGGCAATGACATTATCTGCAATTTTGTCACTGGCGACAAAAATCTCATCAGTGACCAGGACTTCTTCAGTGACAGAAACCTCATCCGGAACATGAATATCATCAGTGACCGGAGCTTCAGCCGGGACAGAAATCTCATCAGCTACCGGGGCTTCCCCGGCTCCATGAACCTCTTCGGCGCCAATGGTCTCTTCCGAAACAGGAACCTCAGCAGTGCCGGGAGCCTCCTCCGGGACATGAATATCATCAGTAACCGGAGCCTCATCAGTGACCGGAGCTTCAGCCGGGACAGAAATCTCTTCAGCTACCGGGGCTTCCCCGGCTCCATGAACCTCTTCGGCGCCAATGGTCTCTTCCGAAACAGGAACCTCAGCAGTGCCGGGAGCCTCCTCCGGGACTGGAACCTCTTCAGTGACCGGAACCTCATCAGCGCCAGAAACCTCATCCGGAACATGAATATCATCAATAACCGGGTCCTCATCAGTGACCGGAGCTTCATCCGGGACGGGCACATCATCAGTGATCTGGACCTCCATAGATACCGGAGTTACACCTGTTGCCGGGATAACCACCGGGGTAACCCCGTCAACCGGCGACTCAGCAAATGCAGGTTTGGTAACATCCCATTCACCTGAAGCATCAGCAACATCAGCAGGATCAAGGAACAAATAGTGGTAAAGCACCTCCCTGTCAGCCACTGAAAGAGCTGATACCCGGAGCTGTGAGTCAAACCGGATGTCATTGTTCTCCTTCAGCCCCCGGAGAAAAAGCATATGGGCAGAATGAAACCAGGGGAAAAGGGAAGTAAGCTCCCTCAACTCATCCAGGTCTCCCGGACCCGGGAGATTAATGCCTGAAATGAACCCGTTGAATTCATTCCTGTTCATGATCAGAATTACCAGTTGACAAACGCCCTGTTAAATATATCTTCGATAAGCATCTTCACAATTTCTTCTGTCAGGCCGGCTTCAACATCACTCAGATCAAACGCGCTGTTGTATTCCTGATAACGGGTGAAGGTCTGATCAAAGCTGAGTTCATCATTGAATCCATTCAGATACCTGACCCGCACGGAGATTGAGAACCTGTTCATGGCAGCCTGCTCATTGCCGCTGACAGTCAGCGGCTGCGTCTTGTAGTCAGTAATCTCTCCCTCGAAACTCAGATCGCCCCCCGATGATACCATGTCAAGATTGGTCTGCGCCCTGCACATATCGATAAGAGCATCGGTAACGGTCTGTGCCAGTCCGGGTACCACATGGCTTGCCCTGTTCTGAAAGGTTGTCACACTGATGGTTTTTGCCTCCACCGGTATGGAGGCACCGGTGAATTTATATGTGATTTTAACTCCGCAGCCGGCAGTAATCGTCAGCAGAATCAGCGGCACCATTATCTTTATTATCCTATGCATCAAGCTTGTACTCCTTTATTTTTCTGTAGAGAGTTCTTTCGGATATCCCCAGTTCAGCCGCCGCCAGCTTTCTCTTGCCGTTGTTCTTTTCAAGTGCCTTCTTAATGAGTTCCTTTTCACGGTCAATCAGTGAGAGAGACTCCTCTATCACCTCCTCGGTGTCCTCAATCACCGTGCTCTCCTTCGGCGGGCTGTAGCTTACACTCACCGGTTGTACCGGCTCATACTGCTGGCCGGGAAGCAAACTCTGGTTATAAAGGTTTCGCGCAGCACGCACACCGCTTTCTGTCAGGTTGTCAGCATCACCGGTGGTCAGCAGGTCATAGACAAGATTCTTCAGGTCATGCATGTCACTCTTCATGTCGAACAACACCTTATAGAGAATCTCCCTTTCGCTGCTGAAATTCTTATCATCGGCATACCCCCTTACAGGAACGGGAAGCCTCCCGCTCTGAATATCCGGAAGATAATGTGCAAGTTTGGCGGCAGTCACATCACGGTCCTGTTCAATTACTGACATCTGTTCAGTGATATTCTTCAGCTGCCTTACATTGCCCGGCCAGTAGTAGTTCAGCAGCATCTCCCTGGCCTGGTGATCAAGCCTTATGGCCGGCATCCGGTAGCGTTCCGCGAAATCAACAGCGAACTTCCGGAATAGTAGAACGATATCTTCACCTCTTTCGCGAAGGGGCGGCACACGTATGGGTACAGTATTCAGCCTGTAGAAAAGGTCCTCACGAAACCTTCCCGAACTTACTGCCTGGACAATATCAACATTGGTGGCGGTAATGACCCTGACATCGGTCTTCTGAACCTTTGATGAACCAACCCTTATGAATTCACCGCTCTCCAGTACCCTGAGCAGCCTGACCTGCGTAGAGAGGGGCAGTTCAGCCACCTCATCAAGGAATATCGAACCTCTGTTTGCAACCTCGAAGTAGCCCTTCCGGCTCTCCGTTGCCCCGGTAAAAGCACCCTTCTCATGTCCGAAGAGTTCCGAATCAATCGTTCCCTCCGGTATGGCGCCACAGTTCACCGCTATATACGGACCGTGCTTGCGCAGGCTGAAGGTGTGTATCACCTGCGGAAAAACCTCCTTCCCGGTTCCGCTTTCACCTGTTATAAGTACAGAGAGGTCTGTGGGGGCCACCTGAACAGCTATGTCAAGAGCCCTGTTCAGTCCCTCATGATTGCCAATTATTCCAAACCTCTGTTTTACGCTCTGTAATTCCTTCATCAAAATCCAATGAACTGCGAATTTACGACTTTTTTACATTATGTTAAAGCTGTTTTTAGTAATTTGGAGCCATGAAAGAGTGCCATTCACTGCGGTTTACGGGGATTATCCCTGCACGATATGCCTCAGCACGCTTCCCCGGAAAACCTCTTGCCCTCATCGGCGGGATGACAATGATCGAGAGAGTGTACCGGCAGGCTTCACTGGTTCTGGAGGAGACCTGGGTGGCAACTGACGATGAGCGCATCCGCGAAGCGGTAACCGCCTTCGGCGGGAAGGTTGTAATGACCTCACCAGAGCACCGGAGCGGAACTGACCGCTGTGCCGAAGCAGCTACTGTGGTCACCGACGGAAGCAAAAACAATATCATTATCAATATCCAGGGCGATGAACCGTTTATCAGGCCGGAACAGATCAGGACTCTGATGGATTGCTTCACCGGCAATGAGGTGATGATAGCGACCCTTATCCGCAGGGTTGAGCCGGATGAAGATCTTTTCAATCCCAACCAGCCCAAGGTCATTGTCAGAAAAAACATGGATGCCATTTGCTTCAGCCGGTCAGTTATTCCTTTCTTCCGTGATTCACCTGCAGATGAATGGATTCTGAAACACACCTATTACAAGCACATTGGCCTCTATGGCTATCGCGCCTCAACCCTCAGGGAGCTGACCCTCCTCCCCCGGTCGCCCCTCGAGAAGGCCGAGAGCCTTGAACAGATGAGATGGATAGAAAACGGCTATTCCATCCGCTGCGCCGTCACCCCCTGGGAGAGTATCGGCATTGACACCCCCGAAGATCTTGACAGGGCAGCAAGGATGCTTAAATAAT
>Ga0255346_1006891_pt1 | contig 10873 bp, 11 predicted proteins | sample wastewater_treat_FD_194410 | JGI IMG/M metagenome (GOLD analysis project Ga0255346, IMG submission 194410) | Wastewater microbial communities from Lulu Island WWTP, Vancouver, Canada - plant22 | ecosystem: Engineered > WWTP > Wastewater > Unclassified | place: Canada: Vancouver, British Columbia... | reverse complement strand
GATGGCCGCGCCGGCGGCGCGTGAAGGGTGGTCGAGGGTGCGAGGCGGTGTGACGTTCTTCCGCTCTGGCGGTGGCGCGGCCGCGCGTGCGTACCTCGAGCAGGATCACGCCCGGGCGGATGACTACTACCTCGCTGAGGGGTCGGGTTTGGCCGACCGGATCGTGCACGAACGCGACGCCTCAGCGGGTGTGTTCGCGGTGTCTCGTGACGTACTGTCGGGTGACGCTTATGAGTCGTGGGTGGACTGGCAAGACCCGATCACGGGAGAGGTTCGAGGGCGGCCGCGAGAGCGCAGCGTGGTCGATCCGAACACGGGCGAGCAGATCGCCACAGCGTCCTCTCCGATGTTCGCGGAGATGACCGTGAACGCCGACAAGACGTTGTCGATCGCGGCGGCCGCCGACCCTGCCGTGTCCGCTGCCCTCGACGTCGCGATGAGGGCAGCGGCCGAGGCGATGACCGCCTACCTGGCCGAGAACTCCGTCACCCGCGTGGGGCCGCTCGGGGCGCAGCGCCTGGTGGACGTCGACCGGTTCGAGGCGGCGTACGTGATGCATCAGACCAGCCGTGCCGGCGACCCGCACCGGCACGCACACTTGCAGTTCTCGACCCGTGTGTACGCGGAAGGGAAATGGCGTGCACTGGACACCGCGACGACCCTGCGCCAGCAGGGCGCGTTGCGCGGCGTCGGTGAAGCCGTCATCAACAGTCACCCGCAGCTGCGGGCTGCACTGGCCGAGGCCGGGTTCACGTTCGATCCGTCGACGGGCCGTGTCGTCGAGCTGGAGCAGTACGCCGAGGGCATGTCCAAGCGTGCCGAGCAGATCACCCGCAACCGTGACGGCCTGGAGGCCGCGTGGCGGGCTGAGCACCCCGGGCAGCAGCCGGGGCCGGCGGTGGTCCGGTCGTGGGATCGGCATGCGTGGAACCTCGATCGGCCGAACAAGAAGCCCACCGACTTGTCGACGGCCGAGGGGTGGCTGGCCGAGCTCATCGACGCCGGCTACACTCCGCCCACCGCTCCAGTTGCTGCCCGAGCGGTCACGATCGCTTCGCTGAACCGTGACGCGATCGCCGCGGAGGCTGTGCAGCTCGCTTCTCAGAACCGTTCGGCGTGGAGCGTCGCGGACCTCACCGACCAGGCCGCGCACCTGGTGGCCGCGTCCGGTGTCGTCGCCGGCCGTGTGGAACTCGGTGAGCTCGTCGACGACCTCACCGCCCGCGCGCAGGCCCGCTCGGTCTCTCTCGCAGACCCCACAGACGGGGTCATGCCCGATGCACTGCGGCACCTCACCTCCGCCCACGTCCTCGACGTCGATAGCGAGATCCACGCCAGGATCGCGACCCGCGCCCTTCGCGGCGGCGTCGACGCGAAGCTCCCGAAGACGGTCACGGTCGACGGCCGCACCCTGGGCGGGGCGCAGCGGGACGCAGTGGCGATGATCGCCGGCACGCATCAGATGTGCGTGTTCGAGGGCGCAGCGGGCGCCGGGAAGACCACGGCGCTACTCGCCGCGAAACTGCGCCTGGAAGCGCAGGGCCGCACGATGGTCGTCGTCGCGCCCACGCTGAAAGCCGCGCAGGAGGCCGGGGCGGCGACCGGATCCGACGCTGCCAGCGTGCACGCTCTCGTGCGGGCGCACGGGTGGCGGTGGACCGAAGACGGCACCTGGTACCGGCTACAGGCCGGCGAGGTCGACCACGAGGGGAACACCTATCGGGGTGTGCCGGCACAGTTCCGCCTCACCCCGCAGCACGTCGTGGTCGTCGACGAGGCCGGCATGATCGATCAGGAGCTCGGCCTCGCGTTCCTGACCGTCGTCGACGACGCCGGCGCGTCGTTCGTCCTCGCGGGCGACCGGGCACAGAAGGGCCCTGTGGGGCGTGGCGGGTTCTTCGACGCGGCCGCGCAGCGCACCCACGCCTTGGTCGACGTCGACCAGGTGCACCGGTTCGTCGACGAGCACGGGAACATCGATCAGGAGTACGCGGCGCTGTCGCTTCAGATGCGTGATCGCCGCGACCCAGGCCAGGTCTTCGACCAGCTCGTCGAACGCGGCCTGGTACACGTGCACGCCGCCCCGGAGGACGCGCACGACGCGATCGCGGCCGCCGTCGCCGAGGAGTTCCAGGACGGCCGCACGGTCGCAGTCACCGCGACCACGAACGCCGAGGCCACCCAGATCAACGACGCCACTCGGACGAGGCTCGTTGCCGCGGGTGTCGTCGACGACACCCGCACCACGGTCGGGATGGACGGGCTGCCGATCGGCCGCGGCGATCGGATCATGACCCGCGACAACGACCGAGAAGTGGGAGTCGCGAACCGGGAGACGTTCACCGTCGCGAAGGTGCACCGTAACGGCACCCTCACCGTGATCAGCAGCGACAACCGCCGGCACACGCTCCCCGCCGACTACGTGACCGAGAGCGTGCACCTGTCCTACGCCGTCACCGACTACGGCAACCAGGGAGCCACCCACCCCACCGGCCACCTGATGCACGGCGACGGGATCACCGCTGACGGCCAGTACGTCGGCCAGACCCGCGGACGCACCGCCAACCACGTGCACCTGGTCGCCGACGACCTCGCAGACGCCCGGCGGCAGTTCATCGACGGGGCTGCCCGCGACAACACCGACCGCGGTATCAACGCCGCCCGTGAAGCCCTCCGCGAGCAGACAGCCGGCCTCGACCTGACCCCGCGCGACGCCACCCGTGATCGGATCGCGCAGCGCATCGAAGAAGCGACGCGCGATCGCCAGGCACAGCGGCAGCAGGTGAGCCCCGAGACCGCCCAGAAGATCCGCGATCTGGCCGCCCGGATCAAGGGCGAGAAGGACGCCGCACCCAAGGCTCTTCCTGCACAAGATCAGGCGATCATCAAGGCCGAGCGGCAGCGCCGCCTCATGAACGCCGCGCAAGCCGAGAAAGCCCTCCGGGCCCGCACCGTCCAGGACGCCCACAAAGCCGCTGTCGAGGAACGTCGCGCCGCGTGGGTCTCCCAGGGGCACCAGACCCCCGAAGACGCTCGCCAGACGCTTACACAGGCGCAGGAGCGCCTCACAGCCGCACAGGGCGCCCTAGATGCCGCGCAGACACTGCACGACCGTGCTGTGTCGCAGGAGGCCGGCAGGGCGCGCCTGGCAGCTGATCCCGCTGCACGCCGCATCAGCGAGGCAGAGCGGGCCGTGTACGACGCGAACGTGTTCACCCGTCCCCGCGCCCGCGCCGCCGTCGACGAGGCCCGCAGCGCCGCGGCCGCGCAGTTCGGTGTCCCCGTCCCCGCGGAAACGTCGAAGCTGTACAACTCGACCCAGCACGAACGCTCCTGGATCGACCAGATCGGGGACCGCGCCCGCGCGGCCGCCGAAGCCCGCCCCGATCCCGCCCTCGCCACCGCACGGGAAACGCACCAGGTCGCGACCCGCGACCGAACGGCCGCAGAACAGGCACAGGCCACCATGACAGCCCGGTATGAGGCCGAAGTCATTCGCCCCGAAGACCCCCTCACCCAGCAGGCCCGTAACGCCCGCACAGGCGAGTTCGTGCGCTCCACCACCGAGCAGCTCACCCAACACCGCGACCGCACCCGCACAGCCCTCGACAACTTCGACAAAGCCACCCCCGCCCAGCAACTTGCAGCCGCCGAAAAACACTTCGAACGTGAACCCGACCAAGCCACCGCCACACGCGACCGCCTCTCCCGCGCACGCAGCCTCCGCGACCCCCACCAGGGCTACGACTGGGGACCCGACTACGGCACCCCCGGCCCCCAACGAGGACACGGCATCAGCCGGTAGACGACAAATGCGGGAGCGTGTCAGACATGCTCCCGCATTTGTTCAGGCTGAGGTCAGGTGTTGTCTGATTCGTTGTGCCGCTCGGCCAGTGCTGTGGCGAAGCGGACGAACAGGAAGAACGCTGCCGCGCCGCCGATCACGAGGGCGGCAACAGCAAGAGGGGGAAGCTGTCCTCCGGTTTGCGTCGCGTCCGCGTAGACACCGGCGTTGAAGATGGACACAGCCCCGAGCACCGCGATCGAGAAGGCGGCCAGCATCAGCAGGCCCCAGAGCGCGATACGGGAGAAGTTTGTCTTTGGCATCGGAGGACCTTTCGCCTTAGTTCGGGTTGCACAACGCGAGGACCGTAGCGTTGTATCCGACATTAGGCCGCCATGAGTCAAGGTTCCACGGAACCTTGACTCGGGCAGCGTTCCAGACATGGCAGATCAGTTGGTCACGGTACTTTTGCGACTCGCGATGACGAGCATGCACGATGGAAGACTGCAGCGGCGATTCACCTCTCCGGCTCACATCGGCAAGAAGTACACGCTCAACGGCGAGCAGGCACTGACCTATCGGAACGTGGCCCGGATCCTCAGCGATGTGCTCGGGAGGCCGATCCGCTACGCACGGCCCAGCGAGGCCGACTACCTCGCCCGTCTCGCCGAGAACGGCGCGCCCGCGGACTACATCGCCGTGCAGCGGATGATCTACCGCATCGTTCGGCTCAACATCTCGGCCCTGCCGAACCGAGCGGTCCGCGAGCTCACCGGTCGCCCCGCGACCCGCTTCCGTGAGTTCGCCGAGCGGGAACGCGGCACCTGGGAACGGTGACGGCGGCTCGGCGCAGCGGTCGTCGCTCATCCGCTGCACCCCGCCCGACTAGAGTTTGCTCGTGACCAGGACCGCATTCGCTTCGACGCCGGCCGGTCGACGGGGGAAGTGGCGGGCGCACCCCGCGCAGGTGGTGCTCGGCGGATTCGTTCTGGCCATCCTTGTCGGGACCGGCTTGTTGTCGCTCCCGATCGCGAAGGCAGGGCCTGGTGGGGCGACGCTGATCGAGGCGCTGTTCACGGCGGTGTCAGCGGCGTGCGTCACGGGTCACGTCATCGTCGACACCGCGACCTTCTGGTCCCCGTTCGGTCAGGTCGTCATCCTGATGTTGATTCAGGTCGGCGGCTTCGGCGTGATGACTCTCGCGTCGGTCATCGGGCTCGCTGTCATGCGCAGACTCTCGCTCCGGTCCACACTTCTGGCCGCGACCGAGGTGAAGAGCATGGGGCTCGACGATGTGAAAGGCCTCGTGCTCGGAGTCGTGCGCATCTCGCTGACGATCGAGGCCGCGGTGTTCGTGCTGTTGTTCGCCCGATTCGCCACAGGGTTCGACCACACGATCGGTGAGGCCGCGTGGCTGGCGGGCTTCCACGCCGTGTCTTCGTTCAACAATGCCGGGTTCGCGCTGTTCAGCGACAACCTCATGTCGTTCGTCGCCGACCCGTTCATCTGCCTGCCGATCGCCGCAGCGGTGATCCTGGGCGGACTCGGATTCCCGGTGATCATGCAACTGCGAAAGCACGCGCGCTTCCCGTTGAAGTGGACGATGAACACCCGGATCGTGCTCGCAGTCACCGTCGCCCTCCTGGTGGCCGGCACCGTGTACATCACGGCGATCGAGTGGAGCAATCCCGCGACGCTGGGTCCGCTGGACTGGCCCGCCAAGCTGCTGGCCGGTTTCTTCCAGTCGGTGCAGACCCGCACGGCGGGTTTCAACAGCGTCGACATCGGCGGACTGGACGAGGCCACCCTGATAGGGATGGACGCGCTGATGTTCATCGGGGGCGGGCCGGCGGGCACCGCGGGCGGCATCAAGGTCACGACTTTCGCGGTGCTCTTCTTCATCCTCCTCGCTGAGATCCGGGGCGACGGCGCGGTCAACGTCTTCGGCAAGCGACTCTCCCGGGCCGTGCATCGTCAGGCGATCACGGTGGCGCTGCTCTCGGTCGCCGTCGTGATGAGCGCCACTGTCGCGATCATGCTCATCACCGACATCAACTTGGATCGCGTTCTGTTCGAGGTGATATCCGCCTTCGGCACCGTCGGACTCTCCACCGGCATCACCGCCGACCTCCCGGTCGCAGCGCAGGTGATCCTCGTCCTGCTCATGTTCATCGGCCGACTCGGTCCGATCACCTTCGCGTCCGCCCTCGCGCTCAGAGAGCGTCGTGTGCTCTACGAACTCCCGAAAGAAAGGCCGATCATTGGCTAAGCATCCTTTTCTCGGCGGCAGAGACCTGACCCGCATCGCCGAGGCGGATTCCGTCGCCGTCATCGGGCTCGGCCGCTTCGGCCAAGCCCTCGCTCTCGAACTGATGTCCAAGGGCACAGAGGTGCTCGGCATCGACAACCGAGAAGACGTCGTCCAGTCCCTGAACGGGCGGCTCACCCACGTCGTGTCGGCCAACGCGACGAGCGAGGAAGTGCTCCGCCAGCTCGCGGTCCCCAGTTTCGATCGGGTGGTCGTCGCGATCGGCAGCGACATCGAGGCCAGCATCCTCACCACGTCGCTCCTGCTCCGCTTCGGCATCCAGCATCTCTGGGCGAAGGCGGTCAGCGACGCGCACGGCACCATACTCGAGCAGCTCGGGGTCGCCCACGTCGTCTACCCGGAGAAGGACATGGGCAAGCGCGTGGCGCACCTGGTCCGCGGCGCGATGCAGGACTACATCGAGATCGGTGATGACTTCGCGCTCGTCAAGGCCGCAGCCAATCAGACCGTCATCGGCATCCCCCTCGGACAGGCACAGATCCGGTCCAAGTACGGGGTCACCATCACCGCGGTGAAGAAGCCGGCAAGCGACTGGACCTACACCACCGCAGAAACGATCATCGAAGCAGAGGACGTCATGCTGATCGCCGGCCCCACCCGGAAAGCGGAAGCCTTCAGCCAACTCCGTTGAGCCGGATGGGCTCCGGAGCGCCCAGCATACGGTCTCATGGATTGCCGGATTTCAGGGGCGAGACTGGTGTCCACGCTCGGTCTCGCCAACGGCGGCGTTGATGAGGCATCAGTTGCCGGCGATTCGCAACCGGTCCTGCGCTTGAGGCTCGATGGTAGCGCATCGACTCGCCGGGGATAGGACGGGGTCTGCTTCGGTGCTAAATGTGCTCGCGTCGGAGCTGCCACGGCTGGACAAACCACAACACCGCTGAGGCAGGGGAACCGGTCAGCGTCTCAGGAACGTACAGGCGACCGGAGTAGGCGAATCGCCGCCACATCCCAAAAGCTATTCCCTGTTAGCTGATATGTATCAGCTAACAGGGCGAAAGGATCCGCATGATTATCACTCTCGCAGCGCTCAAAGGCGGCGTCGGCAAGACCACCGGCAGCGTCTATCTCGCTGCTGCCCTGCAGAAGCACGGCAGCGTGCAGCTCATCGACACCGACCCCCAGCGATCACTCACCTACTGGGCAGAGGAAGCCGGCGAAGGGTTCGTCGACGTGAAAACCATCACCAACCGAAAGGTGACCAGCGCGGACGCCGAAGGCTACGACTTCACCATCATCGACACACCGCCAGGAAACACGAACACGATCAACACCGCAGTGGAACTCGCAGACGTGATCTTCGTCCCCACCAGGCCCAGCCACCTCGACGTACGGCACACGGCCGACTTCGTCAGCACCCTCGCTGACGCGGGCGTACCCGCAGCCGTTCTCATCATCGGCGCAGAACCGCGACGTCGCGCCCTCCGCGACGTCCGCGAATTCCTCGCAGAACTCCCCGGCGGCAGCAGCCTCTACGAACACGTCGTCCCCTACCGCGCCCACGCAATCACCGCTGCCGGCACCCTCCCGCCAGCCGCCAACCTCCACCCCTACGACCTCATCGCCGAAGAACTGAAAGGGAACCTCTGATGGCCATCCCCTCCAAGAATCGCCTCCAGCAGCCCACCAAGCCCCGCACAAGCACTGAAAAGCCCGTAGACGTCACGTCACGCCTTCTGCCCGGAGCTCCCCGCGGCCGCGGAGGCGCGAACGCCGTCTACACCCGCGTCTACACGATCATGGTCACCGACGACATGTACGACGCCATCAAAGGCGAAGTTGCCCGCCGCGAGAAGAACGGCGAACCCCGCGACATCGCATCGATGGGGGCCATCACCCGCGAAGCCCTCAGCGTCAAGCTCGGGATGCTGCCATGAGCGCCGATTCGACGAACCTACCCCGCGACCTGGTTCGAGCACTCGACCACCTCGGTTCTCTCGAGCGCGGCGAGTTGGAAGAACGCTACGGCGTGGCCCCCTCGCTCTTCGCTCAATTCGGGCTATTCCCCCTCACCGCTCCCGACGAAGACAAGCCGCTGTGGACACGACGAAACCCCTTCGGCGCAGTCTCAATCACGCGCGGCGTTGCACTCGACGACGACGGAAACCCAGCACTCACCCGGTACCCATCCGGGGGCCTTCCTCGCCTGTTCCTCGTCGACCTCGCCAGCGAAGTGCTCGCGGCTCATCGACGCGGCGACGAGCACCCGGAAGTAATCGACTTGGGGCGCACCCTCACCCGCTACACAACCGAACGCCTGGGCCTACGAAAGGGCAGCCGCAACCGGGCCGTGCTCGATCAGGTCACCGCCACAGCACGCGCAACGATCACGCTCACGTCGACCGGCACAGACGAGCGCACAGGGCGCCGTAAGGCGATCGCCTGGGACGCGCCGAAAGTCGCAGACCGTTACGAGTTGTGGCTACCGGAACAGGACGCGCTGAGCGGCTTCGAGCCGTCGATCACGCTCTCGCCGGCGTTCGTCTCGTTGGTGCTCGAAGGGCAGCGAGTACCCGTCCGCCGCGACCTCCTCGCACAGCTCGCCGGCAAACCGATGGCGTTCGACGTGCTGCTCTGGCTCGGCGGCATCACCTACTGGCTCCACCGATCCGGAAAGCCCGAAGCGTTCTTCGACTGGCCGTATCTGTTCGCCACCTTCACCCACGACTACGCCCGCGTAGACCACTTCACCACGAAGTGGAAAGCAGCCCTGACCGATGTCATGCGCTACTACCCCGAGGGGCAGGTAGAGATCGTCCGAGGGGCGCGCGGCCGCCCTGGTGGAGTGCGCGTCCAGCGATCGCCACTACTGATCGAGCCTCGTCGAGGTGATTGATTACCCTACCGATTGGAACCGCCCCGGCCTGTGGATAACCACTTCGACCGGGGCGGTTCTGGTTCCAATCGGTGGGGTAATACGGTTCCAATCGGTGGGGTAATAAGCACCTCTTCCCCGCTCGCTAGTTGGGGCGGGGATTGCACCTAACCTTTTCTCTTAACTTCTTACGGGAACCGCTCGACGCAACCCCAAGACGCGCGCGCGAAGCGTCCGGCTAGGGGCTGCCGCGGGCCGTGCCGGCCCTTGCCTTCGGGTACCGAGGGCCGGCACGACGTGAGAGGATGTTTACATGTCTACAGGTGTAATGAGCGTCCGGCTTCCCGAGGGGCTGAAGGAGCGGCTGAAGGCGCTGGCGGATTCCACGGGCCGATCGGAAGCGTTCTACGTGCGTGAGGCGATCGTGGAGCATCTGGCCGAGCTGGAGTACGCGTACACGCTCCGCGATGAGGTCGAGGCTTACCGGCGAGGCGAGGCCAAGGCCCGGCCGGCAACTGAGGTCTATGCCGAAATCGGTCTCGATTGAGAGGACTTGCCGCAGGGGTGGAGTGATAGTGCGTCGGAATCTTCGCGCTGACGCATAGAGGCGGTACAACTGCCCTCGACCCCTGGAGACATCATGTGGGAAATCCTCTACCTCGCCCGCGCTGAGAAGGCGCTGCGGAAGCTCGACCAGCAGACCGCCCGCCGCATCCGCGACGGCCTCAACCGCCTCGCGCAGCTCGACGACCCCACGACCCCCTGCAAGGCGCTCAGCGGGCCGCTGACGGGCCTGTGGCGGTACCGTGTGGGCGACTACCGGGTCATCCTCGACATCGACCGCGGGAACGTCGCCATCGTCGCCATCGACCTCGGCCACCGCTCCGAAATCTACGGCTAACCAACTAGCCGACGAAAGCTGTCGGGAGTGGCCGAGCTTTGCGCCTTAGCCCAGCGCTCAGCCACTCTCCCGCAGCGTCCGCAAGCACCGTTGACCGCGACGAGCTCACCCACCGTCGCATCAGTGGCCACCGTCACCCACTGCCCCGACTGGCATTGATCGCAGACCACGAACAAGGCCCGGAAAACGCACCCGCAAGGTAGAGCCGTTCCGAGAGGTTGGCGACCGCTCGCGTTCGAGTGGACGTGCTTCCTCGCCACCTAACGGTCACCACCCGCGGACATCGAGTCGAGCCAGTAGCTCCGCGTCGCGGAGGCCAAGGACGCGACGACTTCGTGTTCGGGAGTGCTGGTTTCGTTCTCGGCCACCCAGACCTCGAACGTTCGGGTGAGGGTGGCGAGCAGCTCGGCGCGCTCCGCCTGAGTGTCGAGGGTGTCGAGCGCGGTGGTGATCGCGGCGACCGCGGGGGCGAATCGTTCGGGCGTGATTTCGTCGGGGTGCATGAGGTTCCTATCCGGTCTTCCTGCGCTGCTTCTTGATCTCTCGGTTCCACGTCGCTCGCTGCTCGCGCAGGTCTCGGGTCACGTCGAGGATTTCCCACCGGTCGTGGCTGTAGACCTCTTCGACGCGCGCACGGATCGTGCGCAGAAGCGAGCGAGACGCGGCTTCCAGTGACTCGCTCGGAGCGAGAGCGTCGAGGTCCGCGAGGGTGTCACGGACCCGCCAGAACTCTTCCCACATCTCGTCATAGAGCACAGGAGTATGAGCCGATTCAGAACGAGACACAGACACCCCCTACGCAGAAGAGAAGATCCCCGATCTAACGATCCAAGGACGACGAACGGTTCAGAGTCTACAGAACAAGAGAAAAGATGCACGTATGCTAGTTGCACTAGATGGCCGCGCCGGCGGCGCGTGAAGGGTGGTCGAGGGTGCGAGGCGGTGTGACGTTCTTCCGCTCTGGCGGTGGCGCGGCCGCGCGTGCGTACCTCGAGCAGGATCACGCCCGGGCGGATGACTATTACCTCGCTGAGGGGTCGGGTT
>Ga0255346_1006879_pt1 | contig 10892 bp, 8 predicted proteins | sample wastewater_treat_FD_194410 | JGI IMG/M metagenome (GOLD analysis project Ga0255346, IMG submission 194410) | Wastewater microbial communities from Lulu Island WWTP, Vancouver, Canada - plant22 | ecosystem: Engineered > WWTP > Wastewater > Unclassified | place: Canada: Vancouver, British Columbia... | reverse complement strand
CCGTCTGCCACGTGGAAGTGGGTTCTCCTTCCGAACGATGTACGGAAGGAGAACGAGGATATGGCCGATGCGTGGGTGTGTACACGTAAATGGAATCTTGAAGGTCTCAAACAGCGCATGGCCCAGCATGACAAGCTGCATCAAGAGAATATATTGAAGCAAATTCTTGGCACCACCGGCGGCTGGCCAATTTTACTCGAAGAACTATTTGAGCGTTCCAAGAAGCGAGACGATGTAAGGCCATTTCTGCAGGATATCAACAGTGAACTTCGGGACACGAACTCATTACTGAGGAAAGGTTTTCTTGCATCACTCGGAATCCAGGACAGCGGGCCTGCGAAGGCAATATTAGAGTATGTCCAAGACTTAGGTGACAATGAGACCGTGCCAATTGATATGATTGCACCCGAATACATAACGGGTGGGCCAAGACTATCAGAGGATGAGTGCAGTGCCGGGATCGAATATCTGGCACGGCTTGGGTGTATTGAAATCCAGGATGAGGCAGTGTTGATGGATCCTATTGTGCGGATTGTCATGACATGAATCATCCTGGATATTTTTCAAAAATGAGGCAGATTCTCCCAAGCGTTCAGAATTTTATTGAGTTGCTCAGGGAGGATCTCGCAAACAGGCGATCCCTGCTGGTGATTCTGCCCTCGTCGGTCAATGCTGACGATATATGGGCGCTTTTACGGGCATGCATATCTGCAAGGGGCTTCGCATTCGATGAGGTGACCGTTGCTGATCTGCCGCTAGATAAGCCGCTCATAACAGGGATGAAAGCCGCCATTACAATGCAATGGAAGGCGAGCGTCGATCCTCTGTCCACTGCGCACTTTTACGAACATGCCGAGAATCTACCCGATGTCGTCTATTTCGAAGGCTTCGATGATCTTCAGCCTGGACGGCGAAAGGAGATTTTGAACTTTCTCGCACAGTGGGCCGATGCAAGTCATATTTGCGCAGACCGGGGAGGCGCCCCCATGGCGCTGTGCATCGTAACAGCCTGTGCGGAAGCTGTGCTCGATCCCCCAGCGACCGACACGCATCTGAATGTTCACTGGTGGTGGGGACTGCCAACCGCACTAGAGTTAAAGCTTGTGTGCAGAATGCTGAATAGTAACAGTGATGGCCCGGTATGCCAATGGATCGAAGGCATATTACCTGCACTTGCCGGTTCGGACACAAAGCTTGCGGATCATTTGTGGGACGAGAGAGATGTGACGGTAGAAGCCCTGCTGCAGCGGCTAAGCGATTATGCGGCCATGCAGCAATGGGACAAGAACAAGCTTCGCGATGCAGGCATAGAGGCCTTCGAAGAGAAAATTGCGTTTCAAAACGGCAAGTCGGCGTTGATGCGGTCAAAAGACGCAAAGAAACTATGGTCTGCGGGTGCTCTCTACTGGACACCGGAGTATGGGGTGCAGCTGAACACGGCTGTTCTCGCCCTCATGGGAAAAGAGAAAGAAATCAGGCATAGGCTATGGCGAGGTCAGGTCGAATACCTTCTTCCGATACTGGATCGGGTCCGGCTTGCCGTATGTGAAAGATTGACCGCGTTCTATGGGCCTGCCTGGCCGTATCAGTGGGAAAAACCGAAATACGAAGAAGATTATGAAGCCGTGAAAAAAGATCCCATGGCCTGTGAACTGGGGTATTTGCATTATCTTCTAAAGGCCTGCGGAAAGATGAAGCGGGACAAGAATCTATTACCCCTGATCAGTCGGGCCAAATCAGTGAGGAATGAGTTGGCCCATTACCGCCCGGTGGAGTACTGGCAGTATGAAAGATTGATGAAGGAGACGGAAATGTTATTTGAAGGCCCATTTTAGGTGCAGCGCGTCGGTAGAATCGATTGCGTAAGCAAGATATGAAAATCCGATAGCTTCCAGGAGAAAGCGATGAATCACGGTGAAATTGTCAGCTTTATCTGGGGTGTGGCGGATCTCATTCGCGATACCTTCAAGCGAGGGAAATACCAAGACGTCATTCTGCCGCTGACCGTCCTGCGCCGGATTGACTCCGTGCTGGCGGCGACGAAGGAGAAAGTTCTCCAGACGAACGCCAAATTCAAAGGCAAGCTCGAGAACCTCGATCCGCAATTGCGCAAGGCCTCAGGGTTTGCCTTCTACAATACATCACGATACGACTTCGAGAAGCTTCTGGCGGATGCGCCGAATCTGGCGGCAAATCTCCGCAACTACATCAACGGCTTCAGTCCCAACATGCGCGACGTGATCGAAAAGTTTGATTTTGACAACACGATTACCAAACTCGACGAGGCTGGCCTTCTCTTCAAGGTGCTCGAACGGTTCAAGATTGTTGACCTGCATCCTGACCGGGTACCCAATCCGATTATGGGCACGATGTTCGAGGAATTGATTCGGAAATTCAATGAGGCTTTGAACGAGAATCCCGGCGAGCACTTTACCCCTCGCGACGTCGTCAATCTAATGGTGGATCTGCTTCTCTGCGGCGATGAAGAGCAAATCCAGGGCGAGGGGGTTGTGCGGACCGTATACGATCCCTGCTGTGGTTCCGGCGGCATGCTGACGATTGCCAAAGAACATATCCTGGGAACGGAAAAGAGGCCGGGGATCAATCCGCTTGCTGACATTCACATCTTCGGCCAAGAGGTCAATCCAGAGACATGGGCAATCAGCAAGTCAGATATGCTGATGCTGCACCCCGATGGCCATGACGCGGACAACATTGCCTTCGGCAGCACCCTGTCCAACGACGGTCACCTTGGGAAACATTTTGACTATCTCATCGCCAATCCACCCTATGGCAAAGACTGGAAGCGCGATGAGGATGAGGTGCGGGCCGAGCACGAAAAAGGTTATGCCGGACGATTCGGAGCCGGGCTGCCAAGGATTTCCGACGGCCAGCTGCTTTTTCTGCAACACATGCTGCACCACATGAAGCCCACCAGCAAGGGCGGCTCGCGTGTTGCGATCATCATGAACGGCTCACCCCTTTTTACGGGGGATGCGGGGAGCGGTGAGAGCGAAATACGGCGTTGGATCTTAGAGAACGACCGGCTTGAGGCACTGATCGCCATGCCCGAACAGCTCTTCTACAATACCGGCATCGCAACCTATGTCTGGGTGTTGACGAATCGGAAGGCGGAAGAAAGGGCGGGGAAGGTGTTGCTGATAGATGCCTCGAGCTTCTGGACCCTGATGAGGAAAAGTCTGGGAAACAAGAGAAGAGAAATCCCCCCCGAAAAAGCAGCGGAAATTGTGCAGTTGGTTCGGGATTTCAAGGAGGGCGAATACTGCAAAATATTTCCCACGGCGCATTTCGGTTATCGGAAAATCACCGTGGAGAGGCCCCTGCGGTTGAACTTATGCGCGAAAAAAGAGCGCATCAAGCGGCTCGAGGAGGAGACCGCCTTTCGGAATCTAGTCGTCAGCAGAAAGAAAGACGCCAAGGCGAGAGCCATCGAGGAGGAAGAGGGCCGACGAAAACAGAAAGAGATCCGAAAGTTCCTCAACGATTTTCCCGAGGTTCTTTACAAGGATAGAGAGGCCTTTTCAAAAGACCTTGAAAAAGCAGCGAAAAGCAGCGGCATAAAACTCAGCGCATCGATCATGAAGGCCATTCTTTCAGCACTCTCCGAACGGGACGAAACGGCGGAGATATGCCGGGACAAGGAAGGGCATCCGGAGGCCGATCCGGAGCTTCGCGACACGGAGAATGTGCCGCTCCATGAAGATATCGAGGCATTCTTCGAGCGAGAGGTCAAGCCGTACGTTCCTGATGCCTGGATCAATACGGCAATCCGTGACCAGAAGGACGGCATGGTTGGCCGGGTCGGCTATGAGATCAACTTCAACCGGTATTTTTACAAGTACACACCGCCACGGCCCCTGGAGGACATCGACGCGGATATCCGTGCAATAGAGCAGGACATTGTCAGAATGCTGGCGGAGATCACGGGCAGTGCACAGAGAGAGGCAGAAAATGGCAAATGATCGACGGCACACGAGAAAAGTGGACGGCACGGGCCGGACGGTGCGAGAGCTCCTTGACGGGCGGAAGTATTCGATCGATTACTACCAGAGGGAGTATAAGTGGCAAACGAAGCATGTCGCCGAACTGATTGACGATCTGGCGGACAAGTTTCTCGAGAGCTATGACAAGCGCCATGAAAGGTCAGCCGTTGCTGATTACGGCCATTATTTTCTCGGATCGGTCATCGTCAGTGACAAGGACGGCCAGAAATTCATCATCGACGGCCAGCAGAGGCTGACCACGCTCACCCTGCTTCTCATCTTTCTGCGCCACCAAATAGAGGATACAGAGCAGAAGGGGCAGATTGCGGACCTTATTTTTTCGAAACGTTACGGCAAGAGATCCTTCAACCTCGACATCCCGGAACGCGCGGAATGCATGGATGCGCTCTATACCGGCCAGCCCTTTGAAGAAAACGGTCAGCCTGAGTCGGTCGTAAACCTGCTTGGCCGCTACGCGGATATAAAGGAGCGGTTTCCTGAGGAGCTTCGGGGAGAGGCGTTGCCCTACTTCACAGACTGGCTGATGGAAAACGTTCATTTCGTTGAAATAACGGCATACTCCGATGAGGATGCCTACACGATTTTCGAAACGATGAACGACCGCGGTCTCTCGCTTGCGCCCGCGGACATGCTGAAGGGCTATCTCTTGGCAAACATTACAGATTCCGATCGTCGGAATGCCGCAAGCCGCACCTGGAAAGAGCGGATTGCAGCGCTCGCAGACATCGGAAAGGACGAGGAGTCCGACGCCATCAAGTCATGGCTTCGCAGCCAGCACGCCGAGAGCATTCGCGAGAGGAAGCGCGGCGCCGCGCCGCAGGATTTCGACCGCATCGGCACGGAGTTTCACCGCTGGGTCCGCGAGCACGAAGCCGACCTGGGCTTGAAGACCAGCCGGGATTTTGCCCGCCTCATCGAGCAGGACTTCGCCTTTTACGCCAGGTGGTATGAGAAGCTGCGACAGGCCGCAGAAACGCTGACCCCCGGTCTCGAATCGGTTCACTTCAATGCACAGCAGAATTTTACGTTGCAGTATCCCGTGATTCTCGCGCCCCTCCGCATGGACGACACGGAGGCGGTCATCCTGCGCAAGATCCGCATTACAGCGGCCTACCTTGATATACTCATCCACCGCAGGTTATGGAACTGGCGGGATATCGGCTATTCGACCATGCAGTATGCCATGTTCCTTGGCATGAAGGAGATTCGCGGCAAGCCCGTCAAGGAGCTTGTGAAAAGCCTCCGCAAAAAGCTCGATGCCGAAACGGACACATTTGCAAGGAACGAGCGATTCAGGCTTCACGGGATGAACGGCAAGCATGTGCACCGCATCCTGGCCCGGATCACGGACTACGTGGAAACGCAATCGGGGCAGCCATCGCGTTATACCGAATACGTCACAAGGGGCGGCAAGAAGGGGTACGATATCGAGCATATCTGGGCGAACCACCCGGAGCGCCATCTCGGCGAATTTTCGCACCCAAGCGATTTTCAGGAATACCGGAACCGGATTGGCGGTCTCTTGCTACTGCCGAAGAGCTTTAATCAAAGCTACGGCGATCTCCCATATGCGGAGAAGCGACGACATTACGTGAAACAGAATCTGCTTGCCTGCAGTCTGCACGAGAAGGCTTACGATCGCAATCCCGGATTTTCTCGCTTCATTAGGCAAAGCCGCTTGCCGTTCAAACCGCACAACAAATTCAGGAAGGCCGACCTCGATGAACGGCAAGAACTATATCGCAAACTGGCGGAGCAGATCTGGAGTCCCGACAGACTGGAGCAGGAGGCGGAAGCGTGAGCAGTGAAGTCAGAAAGACCACAGGTATCGGCCTGAAAAAGTATAAGCCCTATCCAGAATATAAAGATTCAGGGATTGAGTGGCTAGGTGAGATACCAGCGCATTGGGAAGTTAGACGCATGAAAAATCTCTCTAGCATAAACCCGGAGTCACTCCCTGAGAACACTGCCCCGACATTAGATATGGTTTATGTGGATATTGGCAGTGTTGATAGTGTTGGTCACATTTTACAGAGAGAAGAGCTGACATTTTCTTCTGCACCTTCGCGAGCACGGCGGCTAGTGCGTGACGGAGATGTTATAGTATCTACCGTGCGTACATACTTGCGCGCAATTGCAGCAATTAAACATCCTGAACCAGGATTAGTAGTGTCTACGGGCTTTGCTGTTGTGCGACCATCAGAATCACTATTGTGCGATTATGCTGCGTATGAGTTGAGAGCGCCATACTTTGTAGAACGCGTCGTCGCAAATTCGAAGGGCGTAAGCTTTCCAGCAATCACAGAAAGCGAGATGGCGATATGAATTGGTATTACCGCCTGAATCTGAGCAACAAGCTATCGCTGCCTTCCTCGACCATGAAACAGCAAAGATCGATGCTCTGATTGAGAAGAAGGAGAAATTGATTGAGCTGCTACAGGAAAAGCGCACAGCCATCATATCCCATGCTGTTACCAGGGGCCTGGACCCGAACGTGCCTCTAAAGGATTCGGGTGTCGAATGGCTCGGGGAGATCCCGGTGCATTGGTCTGTAAGAAGGCTTAAAACAGTTTCTGCTGTCCAGCTCAGCAATGTTGACAAGAAGTCTTTAGAGGGCCAAGAGTCCGTCACACTGTGTAACTATACGGATGTCTATTACAATGATCGCATCACATGTAATCTCGATTTTATGTCTGCTACCGCGACAGCAGATCAGATTCGCCGTTTTTCACTCCGTGCAGGGGATGTTCTGATTACAAAAGATTCAGAATCTTGGACGGATATTGCGGTGCCATCTCTCGTAGTAGAAGATCTTCCCGGTGTTCTTTGTGGATATCATTTAGCTCACATTCGACCCAAAGAGTTTATTAATGGGGCATTTCTTGGACGAGCCTTCGCCGCAATCGGTCCGCGCGATCAATTTCAGATTGCTGCGAATGGTATCACGCGTTATGGCCTTGGAAGTGATGCAATCTGTACGAGCCAGTTCGCGATACCTCCAATAGACGAGCAAAGTACCATTGCTGTCTTTCTCGACCGCGAAACAGCAAAGATCGATGCTCTGATTGAGAAGGTTCACAACGCAATCGAAAAACTCAAAGAATACCGCACCGCCCTCATCTCTGCAGCGGTAACGGGCAAGATCGATGCCCGGGGGGAGGCATGAGCAAGAAAATCTCCGAAATGAGCTTTGAGGAAGCGATAGAACAGGCATTGATTGCACAACCGCCTACCGCCCTCGCCGGTCCAAGCGGCATAAGTGAAGATATGGGAGTCTTCACAGGGGATTTCCCGCCCGGAGGCTGGACGAAGCGTACACCCGAGGAGTACGACCGAACGCTTTGCCTGATACCGAAAGATGTCCTGGCGTTTGTCTATGCGACGCAGCCGAAGGAATGGGAGAAACTCAAGCAGCAATACAAGGAGGAAGTGAAGGAGCGCTTTCTTAAGCGCCTTGCCTCTGAAATCAATCAGAGGGGCACGCTCGATGTCCTCCGAGGGGGCATCAAGGACGCGGGGTGTAAGTTTGCGCTCTGCTTCTTCCGCCCCTCGAGCAAGATGAACCAGGAGCTCCAGAAGAGCTATCAGGCGAATCAATTCTCGGTCGTCCGCCAGCTTCGATACAGCGTCAAAACAGAGAAAAGTCTCGATATCGTCCTGTTATTAAACGGAATTCCCATATTTACGGCAGAGCTGAAGAATCCGCTCACAGGCCAGAACGTAGAAGACGCGATCCATCAATACCGGTATGACCGCGAGTCGAAAGAACCTTTCTTCGCGTTCCGGCGCTGCCTGGCACATCTCGCCGTCGATCCCGATCTCATTTACGTGACGACGCGCCTACAGGGAGCAAAAACGGTATTTCTGCCCTTCAACCAGGGGAAATATGGAGGCGCAGGCAATCCCCCCAAGTCCCCCGTAGAGGGCGGCTATGCGACGGAGTATCTTTGGAAGCGGATCTGGGCGAAGGATAGCGTCCTGAATTTGTTGCAGCACTTCATCCACGAATTCGACGTGGAGGACGATAAGGGAAAGAAGACGGGAGAAGTGGCTCTGATCTTTCCCCGCTATCACCAGCTCGATTCGGTTCGGCGGCTGGTCAGCCATTCTTTGATCTATGGCAGCGGCCAGCATTACCTGATCCAGCATTCTGCCGGCAGCGGGAAATCCAACTCCATCGCCTGGCTGGCCCATCAGCTATCGGTTCTGCACGGAAAGGATGACAAGCGCGTATTCGACTCCATCGTCGTGATCACGGATCGGCGCGTGCTCGACCGCCAGCTTCAGCGCACGGTGCGGCAGTTCGAGCAGACATCGGGTGTCGTTGAAAACATCGACACGACGAGCCGCCAGCTCAAGGATGCTCTGGAAGCGGGTAAAACGATCATCGTCACCACCTTGCAGAAATTCCCGGTCATCGTCGATCAAATCGGGTCGTTGCCCGGCAAGCGATTCGCCGTCATCGTGGACGAGGCGCACTCGTCGCAGACGGGTGAAAGCACAAAAAGCCTAAAAGCAGTGCTGATGGCCGAAAGCCTGGAAGATGCGGAAAAGGAGGAGGAAAAGGCTGAAACGCCGGAAGAGGAACTCGATAACGCCATACTTGCCGAGATCCAGAAGAGGGGCAGGCTGCCGAATGTGAGCTGGTTCGCTTTCACGGCTACCCCGAAACCCAAGACGCTGGAGCTGTTCGGCACGAAGAGACCCGACGGCCAGTTCGAGGCCTTCAGCCTCTACTCGATGCGACAGGCCATCGAGGAGAAGTTTATCCTGGACGTCCTCGAAAACTACACATCCTACAAGACCTACTGGAAGCTACTAAAAACAATCGAAGAAGATCCCCGTTATGACAGGGATAAGGCCAGTTACCTGCTTCGCTCCTTTGTCGATCTCCATGATCACACTATCCGAAAGAAAGTGGAGATCATGGTGGAGCATTTCCACAGCAACGTGGCGAGCCGCATCGGGGGGAAGGCCAAGGCGATGATCGTGACCCGGTCGCGTCTTCATGCGGTGCGCTTCAAGATAGCCCTCGACGGCTACTTGAAGGAAAAAGGCTATCCATACATGACACTTGTGGCGTTTTCAGGCACGGTGCGTGACGCGGGCATGGATTATACGGAAGCCAATATGAATGGCTTTTCGGAAAAGCAGACCGCGGATGTGTTCAAACGTCCCGAATACCGGTTCCTGGTAGTCGCCAACAAGTTTCAAACCGGATTCGACCAGCCTTTCCTTCATACGATGTATGTTGACAAGAAGTTGGGGGGCGTCAATGCCGTCCAGACGCTCTCGCGGCTTAATCGCGTCCACCCGGAGAAGAATGAAACCATGGTCCTGGACTTTGCCAACACGGCGGACGACATCCAGAAGTCATTTGCGCCCTACTACGAGAAAACCATCCTTTCCGAATCGACGGATCCGAATCTTCTTTATGATCTGGAGAGGCAGTTGGCCGGGTTTGCCGTGTATGACAAGATGGACGTCGACAGGCTGGCCGTCCTCTACTTCGATCCGAAATCAACACAGGATAAATTTTATGCGGCGCTAGCGCCCTGTGTTGAACGTCACAAGAAGCTTGAGAAAGATGAACGGCTTGATTTCCGCGGAAAGCTCACAGACTACGTTCGTCTTTATGCCTTCCTGTCGCAAATTATCACGTTTAAAGATGCGGATCTTGAAAAGCTTTACGTCTTTGCCCGGTTGCTGAGACGCTATCTGCCCGTCGAGCAGGTGGATTTGCCCAAGGAGATTCAGGAAAAAATAGACATAGAGTCCCTTCGCATCCGAGACACCTGGAAGGGCAAGATCGCCCTTGAGCGTGGCAATGGCATGGTGGATCCGATCGGTCTTAAGAGTGGTTACGTAGGTGGCCAGGAGATCATTGAGCCATTGTCCCAGATTTTGAAGGAATTGAATGAGCGCTTTGGCACGGATTTTACTGAAGAAGACAAGGTATTCATCCAGCAGCTTGAAGAAATCCTTTCAGGGGATCCAGCTTTGGTTGCAAGTATCCGTGTGAATACACCCGAAAATGCCCGACTGACATTCAATCATGTCGTGACCGACCGCCTGCAGGACATGGTGGATACAAACTTCAAATTCTACAAGCGCATCACGGACGACAGCGAATTCGGAAAGTTCTTCATGGACTGGCTCTTCGAGCGATTCAACAAAGAAGTAAAGGACAGGTAGGTCAATTCATGGACTTGAAACATTATTGAAAGGAGAGTTTATGAATGAATATACAATTTTGATTTCATTGATAATGTTTTTCTTGGGTTTATTAGTTAGCTGGGTTGTGTGCCGGAAATTATATTCACGGAATAATCAAGATCACAGTGCATTGAATCAGCAAGTGGCTGAACTCAAGGATCAATTGATGAGATCGGAAAAGGAAAAGCATTCTATCGCTGTTGAGCGAGAAAAAATTGTATCAGAGGCCGTCTCAGAAAAATATAAGGAGCTTGCTGCCAAAGAGCAGGAAATTGCGGAACTGAAGCAAGGGAGTCTGAAATTGAAGGAAGATAATCATAATCGACTAATCAAAGAAGTGGAAGAAGCGAAAATTAAAGCCGCAGCCGATGCATTGAAAGATTACCAGGTCGTGTGTACTCCGTTTTTCTATTATGACGATGGATTTCTTAAAAAATACTGCAAAGGCGGGTATAAATATAGGTTATTGGTCAAGAACATACCAGTATTTAATGATGCTGAAATAGTAATTGACGAAAGATCTGAATTTAACGAAGAAGTGCGAAAGAGTATTCTAGTGTCCTGAGTTATAAATTCGTTGACAAACGAGGGTTCGTCGTGTATCAACAGGGGAAAAAGGAGGATCGACATGGCTCGTCCACTTGCTCCCCT
>Ga0255346_1006862_pt1 | contig 10928 bp, 4 predicted proteins | sample wastewater_treat_FD_194410 | JGI IMG/M metagenome (GOLD analysis project Ga0255346, IMG submission 194410) | Wastewater microbial communities from Lulu Island WWTP, Vancouver, Canada - plant22 | ecosystem: Engineered > WWTP > Wastewater > Unclassified | place: Canada: Vancouver, British Columbia... | reverse complement strand
AGTTACTTTGGCAGGTTCGATTGAAACCTGAGTAGTATATACGCGGAACGGTTCCGGATCGTAATCCATAGCAAGATTGGAAGCTAATAACTCTCCGTTAAGATACACAGTTGCAGTTTCAGGTGCCACAAAATTGATCAGACCTTCTCTGAATTCAGTATCCAGATAGAAATCCACTTCAAAAACTGCACTACTAATTGGCGCTTCTTCCACAGGCCAAATCGGTTTAGCTTGTTCACCCTCAATCCCTTCAATGTTATCCAAACTGATCCCAAAATTACCGGTTATTGTAGCTGCACTAAATGTTTCAGTTCCAGTTTCCTGATTCACATTTACTATCCTCCAGCTGGGGTCTGTATATAGCATAACCGTTTCCGGAGGGATGGAAGCAGCTATTTTCTGGCGGTCTGTAAATACTTGCAACGATAAATACAGATTCTGGGGCTCTGGAGTATTATTAGGGACAGTCAATTCCACTTCATTTTGCCCTTCAATCCAAGAACTGGAAGGCAATAAATATGCATAACGAGTAGTAGTTCCCGGTTTATTAACATCCAAAGTGTCAATAGGAACAACCCCTGCCTCTACATCTGTACCATTCATTCTAATATTTACATCATACGGATAAACTAGTTGGATTAGGGCAAAATCGGGTACCAATTTAGCATTAACAGTATGGCTGAGAATAATATCTTTCCCTGCAGGAATCTGAATACTGCCCAAACGACCACCTTTAGGTGAAGTTACATTTTGAGCGGGTAAATTAATATTATTACCATCCATTTTTTGGCTCCAGCCACTGCCAAGCGGATATTCATCTATCTTATAATCGGGTAGCAGATTCCATTGCTGTAATTTGGCATAGCTTTGTTGAGTGTAATAATCTGTATAACCAGCCATCTGATAATAATTATATATGTTCAAGTGAGTTGTATATGCCAAACTGAGCAGATCATTGCTTTGATCAGCAGCAACAGAATTAATAAAAGAATCCAATATATCTTTATATTGCTGACGCACACCCGTTGCCTCATAAGAAGTGCGAACATAAACACCAATTTGGGTGTTTATAACATTCACACCTTTTTCATAAATACGAGCTATTAGATTTAAAGCACGCAGCCGACGATAGTTTTCTAACTCGATATTTTCTTTCTCGGCTGAACTAAGAACCTTGTTCACCTTGGCTACTTCTGCTCTAACCGATTCCTTAAATATGGGAATACGCCTGTAGGAACCACCAATTAAATGGTTCTGCCAGGTAGTATTTACATTAACCTTGATTAGCTTAGCAGGGGAGGAAGTCATTAAGTTGCCTTTCTCAATAGCAGTAAGTTGAGCATCGAAGTTCTTTAAGAACGCTTTCCGCTTTTCAATTGCCTTGTATTCATTTTCCACTGATGTAAAATACTCATAGTTCTTAGCGGAGCTAAAATCTGCAGTTTCAAATTGAAGCCCTTCTTTTTTGTAAGCAGCTTCCAGCCGTTTGTATTCATCGCGGTATTTAAATGCTTCAGAATAGTTTTTATTCTTGTAGGCATTATCAAAATCATACATTAATTTGTTCAACTTAGTAGTGGCAATCCACTGATAGCGATCGCCTTTAGTTTTATCCTTAGTATATATTTGTTTTGCTAACTGCTCAAACTTCAGCGTATCTCCCTTGGCCAGATAGTCATCAGCAATAACCTGCATAAAGGGAATTACATTTTCATTGTTTGGATAGAGCTGTAGAAATTGATTGTAGATTTCAATTTCCTTTTCCTTATTTCCGGCTTCACGATAGTTAATACTGGCTTTTAACAATAAGGCATCTGGAGTGATATCACCAGTATTGATGGTTTTTTTTCTGGCTTCTTCATGCAACGCAAGATAAGCCTCAGCTGCTGCATTTTTTTGTGCAGGATCTTTCTCTATCTCTTGAAGCATAGCAATTCGCAATAAAAATGCCTGATTGCTACTGGGATATTTAGCTATAAAGCTGTCTTTGATGTTTTTAGCTATTTCCGGATTATTCATAGCCGTATCTGCTTCAGCTATTTCTGCAGCGCGGAAGTAATAATAGTAAATTTCGTCTATATCAGTTTTTGTTCCTGCTAATTCCAATAAAATATCTATGGCTTTCTGATACTCTTTGGCTTTAATATATGTTTCTTGAGCAGCCATTTTATATCCCTGAATACGCTGAGTATCTTTTGGATCAAGTTCTGCAGCTAAACGCAACCGCTCACTAGCAGCAAAAGAATAGTTACCTGCTTGTTCAGCAGCTTCATAACTATTCTGAATTTGGTATCTTATATTGTTTGCAATAGCTTCTCTTTCAGTAGGGGTAGAAGCAAAGGGTAAAGCTTTACGGTAATATGTTTCAGCTTGAGCAAAGTTTTTCTCTTGTTCAGAAATTAATGCCAGTTTGCCGTATATATCAAATTTAGTTTTATTGGAGATAAGCGTTTCATTTTGCAAAGCCGTAAGATACAACTCTTTTGCTTCTGGCATCTTACCTCTATTATATTGAATATCTGCCAAGTTTAATAAGATAGTAACTGCTTGGCTTTCGCGTTCAGGGTTTTTATAAGCATCGCTTCTTAAAACATTAATGAAACGCATTGAATTGGTACTTAATAGAGCAAACAGTTCATCAAGATTTGCAGGCAAGCCAGGTTCTGGATTATAATTTTCATTGTAGAGGTCTTTCATAAGATTATATATATTATTAGTATACACATAAATCAGACCTTCGTTTAGGAAGAAATCCTCATCTTGAGGATAATTAGTATTAAAGTCCTGCAAGCATTTAATAGCAGAAAGATAGTGCTTGGGTAAATTAGAGCGTTCGGCAAGAGTTATAGATAATAATAGTTTGTTCTTATCTGTTTTTGCTTTCCAAGCTGGATAGTTCTCGCTATGCGTTTCCATAAAATTGCTATATTGATCCATATGTTGATAGTAGGCAAGCAAGCGAGCTTCATTTGTTGGTTCTGCAAGAAATTCGTTATGCAGACGCAGTGCTCTTTTCTCATAAGCATTTTGAATCACTGCCAGCTGCGCTGAGATATTTTTATCTTTGTTCGTTGCATACCAAGTAGAGTTCTTACCATAGTTAGTAATTATATTTTGGTAGAGCTCATGAGCTATCTGATCAAAATTTTGATCTTCGCGTAGCTGATATTGCGCACTGGCATATATTTTCAGGATAGAATCTACTAAGGTAGGATTTTCAAGAGCCATAGGATTCATATTGATCTTAAGCCACAGGAAGTCAATTGCTTGCAAAGAAGCAGCAAGATCAAATTTATTGGAGGCTGCCTTATCTACAATGCGGTTCATTACTTCTGTATTTTGATAACCACTAAAGATATTTTGCAGCTCCGTTACTCCCTTAGCTTGAGAATAGAAATCAGTTCCATCCAGAGCGATCAAACAATAGGCAATATTATCAATTGCATCGTTCCGATAATCTTCTGCTATTGCAGGATCGGATATTTTGCCGTTATCCACAGCATTTAACAAGGTTATAAAATCGTTCATTGCCAGTTTGAGTTCAGCTTCCTGGTATGAATTCAGACGGAGCCAACCACGCTGGTAAATAGCATCATATTTATACTTACTATCGGGCATATTGATAATAGTATCAAAATAGTTCGTTGCCAACTCATAGTATTGCTGCGGTACATCAGCATCTGTAGCAATATAATAATAAAGGATACCCAAACGGTAGATTGCCTCTTCATAATACGGTGAATTTTTATAATTATTTATAATGCTTTGATACGCACTAATGGCTTCCGCAAAGTAAGATTCTTTGTATTTACTATTATCATCAAGAGCTACGGCAGTTTTGTTAAGTTCGTAAAAACGGCTCTTATTACTATCTATTCTTTGATGGTTAATTTCACTGCTAATAAAGCCAATGTTATATAAAGCAGCATCTATGTCTATATAATTGGGATCAATTTGAACAACCTTTCTATAGCTCTCCAAAGCGATACTTGGGTTATCCAAATAAGCTGCATATTGAAGTTCCGCCAGGTTGTAATACAAATCAGCATTAGTAACCAGGAAATCGCCATTGGGTTGTTCAACCGCTTTAAAATTAGGATTATTGGAAATAAATGTTTCAATTCTTGTTATTAAATCCCGTTTTTCAGCTACTATTTGTGCTTGAAGTTCTACAAGCTGTTGTTCAGTAAGAGTTTCCTTTTGAGCCAAACGTTGCTGCTCTTTAAAATGGAGATTACGATAATCCAATTGGAGCTTGATAAATTCTGCATTCGCTACCAAGTCTATAGCATTCTTGCGAATGGGCTCATCGCGTTTATTACTATCAGCAGTTTGGGCAATGTGACTAGCCACATTACTTTTGATCTTATTACGCATTTCTTCGGTAAAGATGTTCTGGGTTTCTTCTTTCATAAATTGCTCAAGTTCCATTATCTGTTTATCGAGATTCTTCTTATCAGGATAAAGTGCATAATACTCTTGCAGGATAGTATTGAATATTTGTTCTTGAGCATCACTTGAGTGTTTACGAACTTGGAGTAGGTATTCTTTGCGAAGATTTAAACTCGTGCGTTTCTCATCGTAATCATCACGAATAATTTTTAGTTGTGCTTGCATATCTACCAGTTTAGGATCGGCTATATAATTATCCAATTCTTCAATTAGATCGGTATAAAGCTGAATGTTCTTCTCTAAATCGTAAAGACGTTTCAGCTCCATATCACTATATTTATTACCTTGAATCTGGGGATCATTTGCCTTGTATAGCTCATATTGTCTTTCCAGAATTTGGTCCATTATAGCAAGCTGTCTCTCATAACTGGATGATAGTTTTTTAATTTGTTGTAATAAACTTGTTCCCCTCGTTATTGTCTCTTCTGCATATATTTTCTTGGTATAATAGTCACTTAAAACAATTTTCAAAGAATCAAGCATACCAATTTCTTCATTATGCAGATTTACAATCGCATCTACATATATAATCCCTTTTAAGGACATCAATTCATTATAGTTATTAGTTAAATCCCCTTTGATAACATCTATTTGGGAAGCCAGTTGCTTATATGTTTCCCCGCTTGGATTTGCATAGTAGGAATCTAAATCTAAGTTTTGAACTCTTGCTAATATAGCTATTTTTTGAGGAAGAAGGCGATTCATTATAATGTCTCTATTCTGCATATAGCTTTGTAGAGTATTTTGCACAGTTTCATATTGGCCTTCTTCAGCTGTCATATCAGCCCAAACATATAGATATGTAGGATAATATGTATCAAACTGATATTGATCAAAAATAATGACCTGTAAGAAATCCCTGGCAGCTTTACGGTTCCCAGTTTCCAGATAATGCACCATTTGTTGATATAAAGCCAAATTAAGCATTTTCCGAGAATCTTCGTTCAGGTTTGTTTGGAGCAAAGAGTTGAAATAACTAATAGCTCGCGTATTTTCCCCCATACGCGTATAGAAATGACCAAGTAAATAAACAATATCGTTTTGTCCTAAACTGGAGTATGCATCTTTGTATTTCACTAATGCTTGTTCTGCCAGTGCCGGGTCTTTTTTGACCAATTCAGGTAAAACATCAATCAGAAAATTTTTGGCTATTTCTTTTAATATTTGTCGTTCCTGAGATATTTGCTGGATAATTTCTTTTTTAGTAGCCTCATTGCTATTCTGCGCAAAGACTACTATAACAAACGACAAAGCAACAACGGTGAGGAATATAATCTTTAGTGTTTTTTTCATAATGCTGCTCACTTAATTTTCCTTCCTTACTCTTTCCATTAGGGGCCAAAGTTCAGGATTCTCTGCTTCAGCAAAGTAATCCTGAACTTTTTTATTTCTTTATGGGAAACATAATGCCTCAACCTGTCCATTCTGTAGGAGCAGATTAAGCAGAATTACTGTTTTTGTTTCTTCAGTTCTTCAATCCATTTGCGCAGTTCATCCATCGCTTGCTGAGCCTTTTCCCTATCTTCCTTCAGCATCCGTAGTTCTTTCATCAATTCCTGAACTTCAGGAGAAAGTTGTTCGTAACCCGCAGTTCCAGATGTGGTTAAACCAGGGGCAGGAGTTTGAGTTCCAGCTTGTGGTTTACTTGGGCTAACTGTTGGAGGAACTGTAATTCCAGTTTCGATTGGGGTTTCAACTACCCCTTCCCCCATAGAGGGTGTTTTTCCGTAACCAGCATAATGACCAAGGTCGGGACGGCGTTTGGCTTCTGCATACTTATCGAACAGATATGAAACACCAAAAGCAATCCGTATATTATCCTTGTAATCGCTATCCTTGAACCAATCCTCAAGAGCATTTACACCAACTTTAAAGCCAAAATTCTTATAGGAATATTTGGCCCCAATATTGAGATCTTCACCATCAAATTCTCCTTGTAATGCCAGATCTTTAATTGGAGACATTTCTGCTGAAGCAAATAGTCCATTTAAATAGCGGGATTTAGCTTGGCCAACAAAACGGTTGGTGCCAATTCCTACATTGAACATCCAGGGTATTCCTAAAAATACAGCTTGCTTGGATGCTACCGCATAAGGAGAATAGGGCTCGTAGCAATCAGCATCAAGATATTAACTAAAATCGTCACCAGGGCTTAAGTATTGAGAGCCATGTTTAGGAACAGGGGATAAAATATTATCCATTCCTATAGAGACCTGGGGAATTCGTAAGGTCTCCTCAATAATTTTTACTTTTGCATTAAGATAATAAACCAATCCGTCTAAGGAAGTGTAATCACCCAGAAATAAACCAAGTTCAACTCTATCCAAAATACCTACTCCAATCATTGTATAAGGAAATAAACCTTCGGAGGCGTCTTTAGCATCGTTAGTAAGTGGTTTGGGGGCGGCAATATCTCTGTAATAACCAACTAATACAAATTCTGCTGCCTTATTGGGAAGAACATAGGCATCTGGAGTTCTCAACATTCCTAAAGTTTGAAAGGGCGCTGCTTGAACACTACTAATCACAGCAACTACCGCAATCGCCATCAAAATAATTTTTTTCATGTTTCCCTCCACCTTTCGGTGTTAATTACTTATGTTGTCCATCATTCTCATTGACGAAATATCCGTCAAGTTTTTTCTTGAGATATGATTAAATATTCACTTCAGAATTTTTCTCATATTGGCGAAGATCTTGCAGCGCGTTATTTAGTAACTAACGGTTATTCAGTTGTTTGCCGTAATTTCCGTAAGCGCTGTGGGGAAATAGATCTTATTGTGGAAAAAGATCAACACCTAATATTCTGCGAAGTTAAAACCCGTACTTCTCACTCTATCGAGTCTGCTCTGTCTTCTGTTTCCTTTTCCAAACAAAGGAAGATAACAAGAGCAGCACAATTATATATTAATGAAAATCCAAACTTTGGCAACTATATTTTTCGTTTTGATGTTATCTTAGTATTTTATTATGAATCTACGGATACATTCAAGGTTATTCATTACGAAGATGCCTTTCCACCGCTGTTGGACAATTAATTATCCAATTTGCTAGTATCAAAATCGTAGCCGACATAGCGCATCCAGTCAGGATTTGAGCTTTCCATATCATCGTTTACTACATAAATGAGTTTATAATTTCCATTCATTTGAATATCGATAAACAGATATACTGGTTTATTTCCAGTAGAATATTTCCAGATTTGATAATCCTTTCTAACGAAGCGGCTTTCATCAGAACTTGTTTCTCTTTGAATATCATCGGGAGCTCCATTCCTTATATATATGCGTCCCATATCTGAAGTCCATCCTTTTTTGAAATGTCCGAAATGTTTATTAGAATAATCGATTCGTTCTTGCACTAAATCCATAATGCTTTGTATGCTGCGATTTGTGTTGGATGCCATATTTCTCCAAAATTGAGTTATATACCGCTTTTTACTATCCTGGCTCAAATCTTTCCAATCTGCAGAAATTCTGTTTCCCATAAATATCCGCATAAGTTCAAATTCGTCATCAGGATTGGCAAAGAGGAAAAATTCTTCCTCTTTTTCTTCGATCACGGCAAATTCGAATTTTCTTTCTTCGTATTGATCAGGATTTTGCAAGATAACAGTCCCCAGATATAAACCTGGGTTAAGGTCAGAAATAGGTATTTTTAAATTAATACTTTCGCTGCTGGAGGCAGGTTTATAATTCAAATCTTCATCCATCACTATTACAGAATCCTTTTCCAGGGATAAATTCAGGAGGCAGCTTTCCAAAGAAGTACTTCCAATATAGCTTTCCAGGTAAAGATAAACATAATCGGTATTAGTTTTATTAAAGAGAATGGAGGGCTCGCTACGATATAGGATATTATTTCTTTTAAATTTGGGCAAGTAGGAAGTAGTATCAGCTCGTACTTCAGAATTGAGTTCAATATCGCTTAATAAACTGTTTACAGGCAAAGCGGTAATCTCAAATTCGTGCATAAAACTTTTTTCGGAATTTAGGTCTTGAGCATAGAATTGGACAGTGCAGATGGGTCTATCCATAATAAAACTGAAGCGATTGAGATATGATTTTTGTTTATTAGAAGTATCAGCTTTATTGCGAACTCCAATGAGGTCATTAATTTTATGGTCTAGCAACAAACTATCACCTTCACAGATTTTAATATATACTTCCAGTTCGGCAAAGAATCCATTGTTTTTAGCAAGAAAAGCCAGATTCTGATAGGGTACCTGATAATCGAGCAGTAATATAGTATTTTTATTTTTATCCAGGAACCTGGAATAATCAATAAACATATTCAATTTTTCTGATCCCGATAGCGGAATAAGAAAACAGCTGAGAAGTGCCAAGCAAATTAGAATTCTAATATTCTTCATCTTTATTCCTTAAAGTATATTGACCATAACCTCCAATGTCAGCAAAGATAAATTCGAGGTTTTTGTCATAGTAATACCAGATTATAAAAGGATATTTCCCTATAGAGAAAACTTCTGAATAGACATCATCGGGTTCTCCATATTTTATATATATTCTACCCTGATCAGTCGTCCATCCTGCAATTTTTTTATGCACTGTAAAAAGTTCATCTGCTGCTAAAACCCTCTGATAGAATCTTTCCCGTAATTCATTTCTGATAGTTCCAGGGCTGGGATCATTGGCTTTCCAAAATGCCTCAATTACTTCAGCCTGTCTTTCTTCAGGAACATTTCGTAAAACATTCCATTCATTTTGATTGGCTATATAGCGAATTTGTCTTATTTGATCATTCAAAGAATAGCGCAGCGAATATGCATACCAAGGGGAAAATAGAAAAGGTTCCATCTTGTAGTAGATATTGTTTTCAAAAAAAGTTAAAGCCAATTGATTCGGTGCATCTTTTTGGATGTAAGGAAGTAAATCAATAATTACTGGGCTTTGGGGATTTGTTATAGTTAAGTTCTGATTATCAATTTGGATACGCAAGCTATCCAAAGCCAAAGAATAGCTCTGATTTAGGCATAGTTCATCTACACTCAATCCGGATAAACTATAGGGGATAAAATCAATACCTTCCTTTTTAGCAATAACCCAACTAAGCCCAATTTCCGTACTGGAAGGACCTATGATAAATTGGCGAGTATAATTTCTTTTATCCCCCATCGCTTTATTTTTTATTTTCAAAGCTACATTATATGAACCTTGGGGAAGTTCCAACTGAAAGAAAACTGGAATGCCACAATCAGTGAGCCATTCATATTTTGGTATAATTTGGCTTTTTCCCAAGGTAGCAACCTGTTTTTTCCGGGAATTAGAAATCTCGAGCACAATTTGGTATACTGCTTGGTCCGAACCTTTTTTGAAGCTAATATTATTGTAAGGCAAAACAACACGGATATCAACCTGGTTTGCATAATGCTCATAGAAAATTTCCTGAGCAGATACAAAGCCAAAGGTAAATAGTAGAATCAGGATACTAAGTACTTTTTCCATTTGTAACCAATCTTATTTGAAAATCAATTTTTTCTTTTTCCAGCCAGTTTAAAAGTCCTTCCCCGGGAAAGAATAATTTACGGGATTCCAGTTGATAACTATTCACATCTTCTTTCTGAATAGTAGTAATCAGTTTAAATTTACCATCGCAGCGAGATATTCTTTCTCCCAAATCGGTTAAGCAACCCTTTTTCACTTGTTTGTCATTGATGTGTACTTTTATTTCCCCTCTTAGTTCATTGGCTAAAGCATCAAAGGGAATTAGAGAATTGGGCAAAATTCTCAGCATAGCATCATCATTACCATTAAAAGTGGATTTAGTGCCCGTTATAAAAAAGACCTTTCCCGGGCTAATTATCTTTGAATATTGCAAATAATCCTTATTAAACAAGCTTACTTCAAATTTACCGGCAAGGTCTTCAAATTCCACGAAGGCAATTTGATTGCCCCGACTATCTTTCTTTTTGGAAATATTAGTAATAATTCCTGCAAGATATAGTTCTCCGTTATTGTTACTTTTGCCAGTATTGGAATCAGCATTAGTTATATGTTTAATCAAAGACCTGTATTCATACAAAGGATGACCGCTCAAATAGAAACCTAAAACCTCTTTTTCTTTTTCCAGCTGATATAAATAGCCCCAAGGTTCAACATTAGGCAGAGGAGGATAATAGTTACTGTTATCATCTTCCTCATCCAAAAAATCAAATATAGTGCTCTGTCCCTTTTTTCTATCTCTTTGTTCATTACTGCTAAACTGTAATGCCTGTTCAATTACTGCCCATTTTTGAGCTCTTGTTCCTTCCAGTTCATCCATCGCTCCGGAAGCAATTAAACTCTCCAGAATAGTTTTATTTACACTGCTGCTATCTAAGCGACTGCAATAATTGAAGATACCTGTATAAGGTCCCCCTTGATCTCTACTTTCTATAATAGCTCGCATAGCTGCTTCCCCCAAATTTTTTATAGCTCTTAAACCAAATTGGACTTCTTTATTATGCACCCGAAATT
>Ga0255346_1006860_pt1 | contig 10930 bp, 5 predicted proteins | sample wastewater_treat_FD_194410 | JGI IMG/M metagenome (GOLD analysis project Ga0255346, IMG submission 194410) | Wastewater microbial communities from Lulu Island WWTP, Vancouver, Canada - plant22 | ecosystem: Engineered > WWTP > Wastewater > Unclassified | place: Canada: Vancouver, British Columbia... | reverse complement strand
ATTTTGCAGCTCGGCCTGCAGGTCATGGGCATCGAGGACGGCTTTCTCGGCCTGATTCGCAATCGCATGCGCCCGCTGGAAATGGATGACGTCTCCAACATTCTAACGGTCGGCGGCACCATCCTCGGCACCAGCAACAAGGCCAACCCGGCCCGCTTCGTAACCGGCCACGACGCCGACGGGAACCCCATTTTCGAGGACGTGACCCGCCGCGTCCTCGAGCACATCCAGGAGCGCCACCTGGACGGGCTGATCTGCATCGGGGGCGACGGCACGATGAGCGTCGCGGCCCACATGATCCGGCACGGCGTGCCGTGCATCGGCGTGCCGAAGACCATCGATAATGACCTGATGCACTCGGACATAACGTTCGGCTTTCTGACGGCGGTCGAGACGGCCACGCAGGCGCTGGACCGGATCCACTCGACGGCGTCCAGTCACCACCGCGTCATGGCGGTAGAGCTGATGGGTCGCAACGCCGGGTGGCTGGCGCTGCATGCCGGTTTGGCGGCCGGGGCGGACGTGATCCTCATTCCCGAAATCCCCTATGACATTGCGGCGGTCTGTGAAAAGTGCCTGCAGCGCTCGCGGCACGGCAAACGCTTCACGCTGATCGCGATCGCCGAGGGGGCCCGGCCCAAGGGCGGGCAGCGAGTCGTGAGCCAGGTAGTGCGCGACAGCCCCGACCCCATTCGCCTGGGCGGCATCAGCAACGTGCTGGTTGAGGAAATCACGGCCCGCACGGGGCTCGAGGCGCGGGCCACTATCCTGGGGCACGTGCAGCGCGGCGGTACGCCTATTGCCGCGGATCGTGTGCTGGCCATGACGTTCGGGCACAAGGCCATTCAACTGGTCGCCAGCGAGCAATGGAACAACTGCGTGGTCAGGCAGAAAGGCGAGGCCACGTTTGTTCCCATCGAAGCCGTGGCCGGGCAGCAGCGCACTGTGCCCTTGGACGATCCGTTGTTGGACATGGCGCGCGCCGTCGGCACGGCACTGGGTGATTGAACAATTCGCACTAGGTCGTTGCGGCCTGCGGTCTGCTGCGCAGGTACTTGAACGGCCGGATGAACGGCTGATAGATGAAATTGCGCCACAACTTGCGCCCAATGACGTAACCTGCGAACACGCTCGGGCAGAACCAACGATGGTCCAATAGGCGGCGCACCAGCCCGCTGGTCGCGAAGTTGATGATGCCGTGTGCCAGCCAGGAGGGTCCGCCGATATTACGCAGGCTCAACACCACGCGCAGCCAGATCGCCAGGTAGTCGTGCCGCGCAAATTGCAGTGCGCCGGTACCCATGTAGTCATAAGCGGCCACGTCGCGCAAGGCGATTAACCCGCTCTCGCAAGCCCGCTTATGCAGCGGCGTCCCCGGATAGAACATGAGCGGGAAGACGCGCAGCACCGCCCGGCCGCGGTGATGATCGGCGATGAAGCGCATCGTCTCGATCACATTCTGCTCCGGCTCAAAGGGATTGCTGACGAGGTAATGGTATTCCGTTCGAATGCGGTACTTCTTGAAGAGGGCAATGGCTTCAGCCACCCGCTTCAGAGGCGTCGGGCGCTTGTAAATGTTCTCCAGCGTATCCTGGCTGGCGCTTTCGATGCCCATGCTGACCAACTGGATTGGCAGTCGGGCCAGCGTCGCGACCTTGCGCTCGGTGACAGTGTTGGGGAAAGCATCCAGCTCCAGCGGCAGCCCAATCTGTTCGTTGTATCGGGCGGTGAACTCCTCCAGTTCTTCCTCGCGCCGCACCAGAAACAGGTCGTCCACGAAGTTGATCGCCCGAATGCCCGGAAAACGCGCCCGGGCTTCTCGCAGTTCGGCCAACACATTCTCGATCGAGCGCAGCCGCGTCCACTTTCCGCAGCCTTGATGCAGAATCTGCAGGCCGGTGTTGTTGCAGAACGTGCAGTGAAACGGGCAGCCGCGGCTGGTCTCGACGCGCAGGGTATCCAGGGCGCCGCGCAGGTTTTCCGGGCGCGCCGGCACGAGCCCGTCCTTGGCAGCGACCCACTGCGTGGACAAGTCCCAATCCGGGAAGGGAAAGCGGTCCAGGTCCTGCTCGAGCGGCGCCAGCCGGTTGCGCACGACTTCGCTGTTGCCGAAGGCCGAGCCGGCGCGGAAGGACAGGCTCGGCACCGTGAGCGGATCACCGCCGCCTTCCAGGCGCGCCGCCAGTTCTCGCAGCGCGTGCTCCCCCTCACCGACGCAAATCGCGTCTGCAATGGCCAAAGATTCATCAGGCGCTACGGTCGGATGAGTCCCGCCCCAGATGATGGGCGCGCGCAGTCCGGCCTCGCGAATCCGTTGCGTCAGGACGCACGCCCGGTGGAACGTGTTCGTCACCAGGCTAAGGCCGATCAAGTCGCGGTCGCGCAGATGCTCGATGAGGGCCTCGACCGCCGCCCGGCTCCAGTCCGGTTTGGCCGTGTCCCGGCGCGACGACATGAGCAGTATCTTGACGTCATGCCCGGCCGCTTTTAGGGACGAGGAGACATAGCGCATGCCCAATGCGATTGGATGGGCGTATGTAGAGATGAGCGCGATCTTCATACCGCCTCCCGTGTCGCGCACACCTTAGTGCGACCCGCGTCAAGGTCAAGACGTATTTCCGAGGCACTAAGTCCAAGTTATGTAGTCGGCGCGATGCTCTTACGACGTGCCGGCGCTACGGATGAGGCGAACTGCCGCCGCCGTGGCTGCCCGGGAGGATTGGCTGGTTGTCGGAATGCCGCGATTCGTTTGCGCTTGTCACGCGAATCGCGGGGCGATCCTTGAATGGACAGACGTGTTCACAAGTACCGCAGCCGATGCAATGCCCAGCGTTGATGCGCGGCTGCTTAACGACTCGTCGCTGCCCGCGCGGCGTCAGTACTTCCGTTTCCACCAGGTAGATTGCCTTGCGCGGCACCGGGCAGTGCTCTTCACATACGGCGCATTCGCGTCCCAAGGCGTACGGTATGCAGCGAGTGGTGTCGAACGACGCCAGCCCGATGCGCACCTGCTGCTTCTCCTTCAACGGCAGCGGCATGATGGCTTCGGTCGGGCACACTTGGCCGCAACGGTTGCACTCGTAATCGCAGTACCCGATTCGCGGAGCCAGCCGTGGCGTCCATAAACCCGCCAGACCCGCCTCCGTCAGCGTGGGCTGCAAACCGCCGGTCGGGCAGATCTGCATGCACGCCCCGCAACCGGTACAGCGCGACAGGAAGTCGCGCTCCGTTCGCGCGCCCGGCGGACGCACCAGTTCGGGGTTGTAGACCTTGCCGCGCGCCTGCGGCGTCGCCCGCAGCATGACCAGGCCGGCCAGACCGGCGGCCGCCGCCCCAAAGACGCCCCGTCGAGAAATGCCCAACGATGTATCAATCTGCGGCAGCTCCGGCCCTAGTCGCGCTGCGGCCGCGGGCGAAATACCATTCCGTTTGCCCCACGGCAGCACTATTTCGAATTTCACTCCCGCGCTGGCGCAGGCGGCGGTGCAGTTGAAGCACCCCAGACACTCCTGCGGCCGCCAGCCTGCTCCGGCGGCATTGGTTGCCGCGCCATGGCAGCCCATACTACATACGTCGCATTGATTGCAGGCGTCGGCCTCAACCCTGCGCCGCAATAACGGCCGCCACGATAGCAAGCCCAACAACGCCCCGAGCGGGCAGATATAGCGGCACCAGAAGCGTGGGCGGTAGAAACTCAGGCCCAGAATCAGAATGAAAAATGCGAGAATGAGCCCGCCGCCGAGAAAGACCGGCTGCGGCCGGGCGAAGACGTGGTCCCGCAGAAAACCGTATACTGGTTCGGTCACCGCCGTCAGACGCACCGGACCGATTCCGGGATCGCTACGGTAGATGGCCGTCGCGCCGTCTTCGACCGCCCATTGCACCCCCGGCAAAAGGGCAATGGCCGTGGTGCGATACAGGATCACGATCGGATCCAGCAGCATGAGCCACTGTGTGCCGAAAAGCGCCATTACCAGCACGCCAATCAGCACGAAGTACTTCGCGAGCTGGCGACTCGACCAGTGCGCGACCTGCCGCCTGCGCGGCTTGAATAGGCGGCCGACAATGGCCTGCAATGTCCCCAGCGGGCAAAACCAGCCGCAGAACACGCGGCCGAAGACCAGCGTCACGGCGACAGTGATCAGCGCCAGCAGCGCCGCGACTTGCACGGTGTGCGCCGCCAGGGCCGTGGACAGCAGGATCAGCGGATCCAAATAGAAGAACAGGTTCAGCAGCGGCGATGGATCCTGCCCGGGTGTGGGGCGCGCCAACAGCACGAGCGCGAAGAACGCGGCGAGCGACAGCAGTTGAATCCGCCGGCGCCACCGAGCGGCCCCGGAGCGAGGCTTGCGACGACTCACGAGAGCTCGAATTCCTTCAAAGCCAGACTGCGATAGTCGATCTTGCCCAACCCGTACTTCTGGCCGGTGGTGACCGTTTCGATCTCGGCCGGCTTATAGCCCAGAAGTTCACAGCCGAAAGCGTCCAATGCGACGATATCAACGCCGGCCGCGACCGTGTTCAGCACCTTAACATCGGCCAGGTCGCCGCCGGTGGGGCCGTGGGCCGTGAGGACGCGGGTCGCGTCGAGCACGCAGAGGCGCGGCTTCATGAATTGTGTGATGTCGGCGATGGTCGTGGGCAGGTCCTGGTGGAACTCGCGCCGTTTCTCGACCACGCCCATGTAGTTCTTCATGCAGGCTGTAACAGTGGTAGCCGAGTGATGCTTGGCGATCGGCACGTTGATGACCAGGTCGCACTCGACGATGCCGGGGTAGACCGGGTGCTGCTTGAGGCGGTTGCCGCCGACTTTCATGTCGCGGAAGCGGGTCTTGTCGAGGTAGACGATTTCGGCGCCGGCCGCCTGCGCCGCGGCCGCGATGCCGCTGTTTTCATACGTCTCCTTGGCCTCGTTGCAGGGGTAGTCGCCGACCTTGACCTTCTTCGCGCCGGCGTTCAGGCACAGGCGCACCAGGGTGGCTACAACCAGCGGGTGCGTGTTGGCGGCCTGCTCGGCGGTGCGGTTCCAGCCGATGTTGGGCTTGACCCAGACGACGTCGCCTTTTTTTACGAAGCGCTGCATTCCGCCGAGTTCGGCGAGGGCCTTTTCGGTCAGGCGTGCGGCGGGGCTCTTCTCGCCCACCGCGTCCGCGGTCGACATCTCGCCCTTGAAGCGGACGATGGTCATATCCAGGGGCCGGTCGCCACCCCCAGCGGCAGGCTGCTGGCCGGCCGGAGCGGGTTGGCCCCAAGCCAGCTTGCGTGTCCCAAGCGCGGCGACGCCCAACACGGCTGAACGGACGAGAAACTCTCTCCGAGACTGCTCGGGCATGGTTAACCTCCGGCTCCGAACTTCGGCTGTGAGACTTTTACCACGGCAGGCGGGCCGCCCGCAACTAAAATCGAGACGCAGCCAAAATCGGGGTACGGTCGGAATCGAGCTGCGGCATGAACCGAGGTGCAACCGGGGGGCGTCCAGAGCAGAGCCGGGGCGTGCCGCCCCGGAATGCCGCCAACAACCGCCACCTCATCGCAAACCGCGCGCGGGTGTCAGAGTGATAAAGTGGTAAGGTGATAGAGTGATAAGGGGTCGCGCAGATCGCCCTTTATCACTCTATCACTTTATCACCTTATCACGCGTTTTACTGTTCGGCGGCCTGCCACTTGTGGCTCAGGAATGTGGCTGCCTGCGATAGCCAGGCGGTGTCGGGGGCGGCGTAGGGGCGGAATTTTTCGAACAGGCCGTGCTCTTCGCTGTAGAGCAAAGCGCGGTAGAAGCCCAGGCGGTTTGCGTCCAGCGTGTCGATCAGGTGGCTGGAATCGGCGGCGCTCATCTGGAACAGGACGCGATAGTCGAACTCGCCGACCGACTGCCGCTCCAGCGTGCGCTCGAGCGTGGCCAGCGTGTCCGACCAGGCCACGACGTGCACCCCCACCGGCGGCCCCTCGCGCAGTAGCTCCGCGAATTGCTTGTCGGGCGCCGGGGGCTGGTCCTCGCGGTCGGCGGAGAAGCTGAACTCTTCCTCGCGCCGCCGCAGCATGCGGTAACGTTGCAGGCCGAAAATGAACAGGAAAACGGCCGGGGCGCCCAGATCGTCGGCTTGCACGCGGCGCTGCGTCTCCGCGGTCAACTCCCCAATGGCAGCCGCGACATCGCGCCAGGCGACGAAGCGCGTCCCGTGCGGCAACGCGGCCGCAACTTCGCGCAACTCCGTGATGGGTTGGCCCTTACCGCCCGACAGTCTCGTGGCCCCGGTCACGCTACCTGCGCCAGTCAGGCTGCCGGCGTCGGATGAGCTTGTGCCCAAGGCGTCTTGGCGTCCTGAAGGTGTGCCGGTTGACTCGCTCTCCGCACGCTCCTCAATCGCCGGGCGCACGTCCAGAACGACGAAACGAGCCGCTTGCGGCGGCAGTTGGGCGGCCAGCGAAACCATTGTGGAAGCCATGAGCGCAAGCGCGGCGTCGTCGCGCTGGCCGACAATCAACAGGTTGTCGCCGCTCTGACGGCGGAAAACCGCGGCGGTCGGGTCTTTGATGGCGACCGCTTCACCAAGCCACGCTTGCGGGGCAAGTGTGGCCACGGCGCCGGCCTCTCGCCCATGCGCCGTGGCGGCAGCCGGCGATTCCAGCAGCCGGGCCAGCAGACGGTTCTGGCGAATGTCGGCCGGGGCGTTGCCCTCGAAGACGATCGCCGGCTCACGCATCCAAAAGCGGGCGCCTTTCGGCTCGCCGGCCGCCGGCTTGGCTGCAGAAGCGCGGGCCAAAGCAATGACACGTTCCAAGTGCGTGTTGCGGACTTCATCCGGCAAGAACGCGACTTGAAACGGGCTGTTGCCGGCCACCAGGCCACCCGCGTCGTTGTAGATGGCTTCGCCCGGCCGCGACAGCAGCCGTGCGGCGACGTTGGTGTCGTCCAGGATGAGCTGTGAGTCGGCCTCGGAGCACTGCAGCGCGATGCGAACCGCCATCTGGCCGACGGTGCTGCGGGCCAGGCCGGTCGAGCCGCCCAACGTTTGCGAGCCGAGTATCACGTGGATGCCGAAGGCGCGGCCTTGGCGCACCAGCCGGTCGAGCAGCACGCCGGCATCGTGTGAGAGTCGGTCATCCTCCGTGAAGAAGACCTGGAACTCATCGACGATCAGCAGCGTGCGCGGCAGCACCGCCTTTGTTACCTGGCGGTAGGCCGGCAAGTCCTGCACGCCGGCCGCGCGGAACAGCTCGCCGCGGCGCGATAACTCCGCATCGATGCGCTGCAGCACGCTGACGCCGAACTCGCGATCGCTCTCGATCGCGACCGCGCGGGCATGCGGCAACGGCTGCGTGACGTATACCTTGAATTCGACGCCCTTCTTGAAATCGACCAGGTAGAACTCGACTTCGTCCGGGCTGTACCACAGGGCGAGATTCGTAATGATGACGTGCAACAGGTTCGACTTGCCCGAACCGGTCTTGCCGGCGATCAGGGCGTGCTGGGCCAAACCGCGGCCGAGACGCAAATGTTGCAGGCGGACGGCGCCGGCGTTTCCGAGCGGAACGGCGACCTCGTTGCGGGCGTCGGCGGACCACAGTTGCGCGGGGGGCGGCACGATCGAATCAAACGGCAATTCGACGCGCAAAGCGTCTTTGGCCGCGCTGCCCACCGCGTGCATGATCTGCGTCAGCACTTCTTCAGACGGCGGCGCATCGAGCGTCAGCGGGAAGTGCCGCAGCAGATCGTCCTGCAGGACGAACCGGTCGCCTTGGTACACGAGGTGCAAGCCGGCGCTGGTCAGATCCTCGATGCACAAGCCGGCCGGCGCGGGCAGGCGGCGATCGTGGGCGATGAGCGTGAAGACTCCGCAACGGGCGCCGCTGCTGACGATGCTGGTCAGGCGGCGGATCGACTCTTCGTTGAAGTTGGCCGGAAAGTCGGCGATCACCAGGAAGCGATACGGCTCGGCCAGGTCGCCGGCCTGGCGGTTGTAGGCGTCGATGCTGTCGAATTCGTTGCGGAGGTACTTCTGGATGACGTTCTCCATGTGGCTGGTCAGCTCGGTGAGGCGGGCCTCGATGTGCTCGGTTTCGGTCCAGATGCGTCCGCCGACCAAAGCCTCTTCGTAATCGACCAGGTGCATGAAGCCGGCGAAGTTTTCGCCCAGGCCGACTGGGTCAAGGATCGTAAACCGCACCTGGCCGGGCGGGAGCGCCGTGAGCAGGCGCAGCATAACGACGCGCAAGGCATCGATGGCCGCCTGGCGGCCGGCGCGCTCCGTTTCGAGAAACAGCGAGCAGCGCGTGGGAAGCGTCAGCAGGGCCGGCGCGGCGAGGGTACCCGGGCGCGAATCCAGAAAGTCGGCCAACTGGCGGACGCTGGGCGCGAGGCGCGTTAGGTCGAGCTGCCAGCGGCCGAAGGGGATGAGCGGTACCAGTTCGGTTGGGGGTGTCCAGGCGGGCGCGGCGTTAGCTTTGGGTTGGGGCATGCCCGCGCTTAGAGCTTGGGCATGGCACCCAGTTTGGGCTTGACACCCGGCGTTTGGCTCTTGGGCGCGGCCGTCGGAAGAATGCAGGCCCGGCAGGTTGGCGAGCTGGTCTGTGTCCTCGAGGAACCGCCGAATGCGGGCGAGGCCATCCGTCCAGGAGGCGGTGAGGCTGGCGCGGGCGGCCTCGTACTGGTGGCGGCTATTTTCGGTGGCGCGCTCGTGTTGGCGTCGCGCCGCCGCCACGGCCTGATCGTGCTGCTCCTGGTACTTGCGCGTGAGCTGCGCCAACTCCTCCTCGGCTTGGCGCAGCGCGGCCGCGCGGCGCTGCTCATTCTTCGCGTGTTGGATGTCGCGGTCGGCTTGGATGCTCTGGAGGACCTCGTCGCGGCGTTTGTCGGCCTTGGCCATGCCTGAGTCGTACTGCTCGCAAGCCGCGCGTTTGTCGCGCTCGTGCCGCGCGACGGCTTTAGCTTCGTCCTGGCGCAGTTGCTCCTTGGCACGCTCCCAATGCAGTTCCAGGGCACGGCCGGCGGCCAGCAGCGCGCCGCTGAAGCGCGCATATTCTGCTTGGAGCTGAGCGCGAATCAGCAGGCGGGCTTTTCGGCGGATGAAGTAACCGGCAATGACGCTGATCATCAGCGTGAGGGTCAGAACGATCGGCGCGGCAATCATCAGCGTTTGGGCAGGCGCCACCGCGAACGATCCGAGAATCGGCAGAACTGCCAGCGGGACCACGTTGAGCAAAGTGAGCCCGGCGAAGGCCGCGGGACCGACCAATAGCCGGGGCATCGTCAGCGCCCGCATTGCAGCCAGTGATCGAGCGGCGCTGGCGGCGTGCGACTTGCACTCGGCGGCGGGATCATCGCCGGCCCAGGGCTCTTCCACGGGCGCGATCGGGTCGCGCTGGAGGTCGTATTCGTGTTCCTCCAGGACCCGGAGGCCCTGTTGTTGAAGGCCCTCCAACTGGCTCCGTCCCCAGGACACATCGCGCTCGAGCGCTTGGCGCTTGTCGGCGAACGCCTGCAGCGTGGCCCGCGCGACCGTGTCGATCATCAGCAAATTGTCTTCGCGCTGCCGCTGGGCCTTCCGCTGGGCCTCCTGGTACCCCGCCGCGATGTTCTCCTGCGTTTGCTGTACCTGCCGGGCCAGAGACTCTTCGGCCGCAGTGTACTCGGCTTCCGCCTGCTGCACGCGCTCGGCATGCACGCGCTGCGCGTCGGCCAGCTCTTCTTTCAGACGGTGCTCGGCTTTGGCGGTGAGTTCGGCCAGCCGCGCGTCGGCAGCGGCGCACCCCTGGCGCAAGCGCTGCTCGATTTCGGCTTCGAGCGGCGCCACGGTGTCGGCCGAGAGGTTCAGTAGCTCGCGGAAGGCGGCGCGCTGGATTTCGGTATAGGCTTCGCCGTTGGTGATTGGCTTGGGCGGCGGGCTTGGGTTGCTGGTTTGTGGCATGATCCTCAAATCACCCGGCGTTATTCGATACTAATGCGAATGCGGCGCTGCTTGAAACAGCCGCACTGCTTGAAGCTTCGTATCAAGCAGTGGCACACACACGCACATACACAGCCCACACGCACAGCACGCACATATACCAGCACATACAAACACAGCAGGCACGTAGTCGGTCATCCGCAATCCTGGCGCGCCTTTTCCAATACGCTCGCCATCTGCGCCAGGGCTAATTCTACCATCCGCACCCGCACGAACAGCGGTTCAATGTGATTAGTCTGGAAACGGCGCATGTTGTCGTCGTGCCACTCAACCTGCACCTCGTTCCACTGCAGCCGCAAATCCTTGGCGGCGGTCCTGAGTTTGCCCAATCCGGCCGTGACGCTCATGGATTACCTCGCAGACCACAACAAGTTGCCGTGCGGGCCATACACGGCCTGAAGCTCCCGGCCGTCGCAGGTAACCAGGCAGCCGGGCGGCAGCGCCAGCACCGCGGCCCAATCTGGACGCAGGGCGAGCAAATCGGCCACGCGCAGCGCATCGTAGGCCGCGGCTTGTGAGTCGTCCGCGAATCCGACGAACCAGCCGCTGTCGTCCTGAGCCGCGCTGTCAATCCGCTCAAGGTACGCATGCCGCGATTGCAGGACGCCGCGGGCCAACACGATTTTGGCGTCGGCGTCGCACGGGGTCTGGGGCAGGCCGCAGGCGGAAAGTACGGCGGCCGTGGCGTTGTCGGCGGCATTCGCGACACCCTCGTGCGGACCGGGCGCGGTCATGGGCGTGGCGTCGCGCACGGCTTGTGACGGAGTTCGGGCGTGGAGAAGCTCGTATTGGGCAGCGCCGGGCGCGGGCGGCGCCGGCGGGTTGCGGGCCATCGAGGGCAGGTTGGTCGCCGCGCTTGTCCCTTCCGGCATCTGCGGGGCGGTTGAGGTCTGCTGCTGTGGAATGGCGGCCGAGGCATATCCTTCCAACGCGGCGATCATCTGGTCGAGTTGGGCGAGGGCGTTAGGGATGTCCGCAGGGAG
>Ga0255346_1006858_pt1 | contig 10930 bp, 12 predicted proteins | sample wastewater_treat_FD_194410 | JGI IMG/M metagenome (GOLD analysis project Ga0255346, IMG submission 194410) | Wastewater microbial communities from Lulu Island WWTP, Vancouver, Canada - plant22 | ecosystem: Engineered > WWTP > Wastewater > Unclassified | place: Canada: Vancouver, British Columbia... | reverse complement strand
AAGTATCCTCAACGTTTCACTCACAGACTGTGTTTTCAGATATGTCTTGATCGCTTTCTTTCGTTGCTCGTAACTGTACATTGTTTTGTGCACTCCTTACGTCCAACTTTTTGTCCGCAGGCCCTTTTTTACTTGTGTTAACACTGTTGTTATCTCCGTATATAACAGTACCATTTGTCGCTATTTCACCATTAATGACGAAATTATCAGCGTCAATTGTGATTGCTCCCTCCTCATCAGAAGAAGCGAAAAGTGTGTACGGATAGTCTTCCCTCGTATCTTCAGCCAACACTGGTGCAAAAGTCATCGTACTTGCCAGGGTGGAAACGCTGAGTACACTGGAAAGCAACCGTTTAAAGGTTGATTTCATAATATCGCTTTCCTTTCTATCTTACTTGAGATTACATATTTTAACATATTCACTTTCAAGCAAATATTGTCACACTGGCATTATATACCCACATCACTCGTATTAATACTATGCTCATATATTGTGTAAAAAAATAGAATCTGAACAATTAAAAAACGAATACGGTGACAGTACGCTTTCTTTAACTTCGTTGTAACATAAAATAACAAATTGTATTATTGCACAAATACAAAACAATAAATCAGTAAAATGATGTAAATATCCACACTAATCCCAGTTATATTTATTGATTATAACATAATTTATATCTTTTGTAAACCAATAAATGAAAATTCATCAATATAACTATATTAATTTATTAATAAACAATGGCGATTAGAATAATTATACAGCAAAAATCATTTTATCTAAAATTGATAATTTTTGTAATGTTATATTACCTATCAATTAAACGTATTTTATTTTTATAGCTATATCATTTGAAATAAAAAAAGAGTTTCTTTTCACAGAAACTCTTACAACTATTTTTAGAACCTGTCCACATATGGTGAATGTACAGTTTTTCAGGCATAGTTTTGTCGGTGGCAAGGCAAAAATCCGCAGGAATGCTGGCACATTTCAAGGATTAGGGGCGTAGTCACCGGCAATAATTGACAAAAATAAGTAGTGCCCCAAATTTTCGATTTGGCTGGCAATACTATAGGCAACACCGCACAAAGACCGCCTGACGGCTTTGTGGCACATCTGCTTGCATATTTTCCGGCATCTTGCACATGAATTTTTTGACATACATCAGTATGCCTGCAAAATTTCTGCACAATCTGCCGAAAAATCTGACTGCGCATCTGCACCACAATCTCTGTGCGGTGTTGCCTATATGCCTTGTGCTTATGTGCATGAATCCCTATGTGGACAGGTTCCTATATTTTCAGTTCAAAGCAAAGCGCACCATAAAAGCTGTCTGCGGTATCAAGTCTGACCACCTTATACTTTTTTGAAACCGTGTTATTACTTACAGCAAAGCCCTCCTTATCTATATAAAAACTGCTTGGTGGTATTGAAAATCCTTTTCCCAACGCCTTTACATACGCTTCCTTTGCTGTCCATATATTGTAAAACGTGTCCACTTTGCCGTTTTTGAGAAGTTCTGCCCTTTCCACAGGATGCAGAATGTTTACATGAGCCAGAGCATCAAAACTCTCGTCTTTCTTCTCAATATCCACCCCTATTTCGCAGCCATTAGAGAACGCAAGAAGAATACATCCACCCGAATGAGAAATATTATACTTCAATCTGCCCGCACATTCAATAAACGGCTTCATATAATTTTCTGAAATAATATCTATTTCCTCTGGCTTTTTGTCAAGGTATCTGCCAGCAAGTATCCTTGTAAATATCCTGCCTCCGGCAAAACATAGTTTATCCTCCTCACGATAAAAATTCCTGTACCTTTCTTTTTCGTTATTATTAAGAAGTGCAAGTCTGCTAAGAATAAAGTCTCTACAAAAAGAAATATCCACTTTCCACACATCAATAATATCATAAGTCATTATTCCTGCTATATCATTTGCTGAAGAAATATCCATTTGTTTTATCTTCATATCACCACTCCTGTAAGTATAGCTTTTCACGCTTCTCAATTTTCTTATCCATTATAAAGCATCATCACCTTTTTATCAAATAATTAAGAACTTGTTCTCATAGGATTTGTGCGCAGACATCAGCGGAAGATCGTCAAAAAGATGCGTGCAAAGTTCTATAAGAACAAGTTCTAAGATATCTTTTATCTTCAAATTTTAATGATCGCCATAACCTAGCAAGAGCTTTTTTCCATCTCTTGCTAAATAAAGCTGTCCTGATCTCCCACTTTGTCCCCTCAATTCTTATAAGGACAGTGTTTCGATCGTTTTCCATCAATTGCAGCATCTCCGTGTATGTACTACATGATTGAATCCGGTGGTTCCTCGGTGTGAGGACAGCCGATGCTTTTGATGATCTTCCGCCTTATGCGAGAGTAGCTGCTTGCAGTAGCAGTATATACAGGTGGAAAAGATATACTGAGTTCAGGCATGATCTGCTCAAACTGCTCCACTGCGTTCTTTGCCCAGAATAATGCTGTGGTTTCAGGTATCGGACGAAGGTTGAATGGATGATTGTGCATATTATCCGATGTTCTCTCGATAAGTTCGCTCATACGTTTTTACTCCTGTGGAAATAGTGCAATAACTCAGTATATATTATAGCATGATTTGACTCTGTTTTCAAGCCTTTGCATCTCATTTATTGCACTTACCATAACTCCGTATTCTCGGTGCTAAGCACGGATGCTGTCAAAATCCACAAATACAGTCTCCGATTTTTGACATATCCTTCAAAGCCTCATTTCTTCCCTATCATCTTGCCTTTTTTCATGCCCCTTTTCTTGTAAAAAGAATAAATGTTCGATTTTTCTTATTATCCTATTGACAAGCTCTTCCAGGTGTGATATACTATGTATGGACTTCTATCGAGAGCAACTGCTCTATATAGTATAAAAATCATTCGGGAGGTGCATCATGAGGCACAAAGATCCGGAGCTTATGAAAAAGATATACGAATATGCGGAAGATTACTATTTCGCAGAGGGGCATTCACCCTCCACCACAGAAGTGGCTGTATTCGCCGGTATTAGCCGTTCCACTTCATATAACTACCTTGTAGCTATGGATAAGATCGGTATGATCGACTATGACGGAAAGACGATCAAAACAGATAAAATGCGTAAGAACAGCGGAATCAATCGTGGCTGCGAGGTATATGACAGCTCTATCCCCTGTGGTGAACTGGAAGAAGTCGATGCTGATGTCAGTGAATATGTCGACCTCCCTACTTCTATCTTTGGAAGCGGTGACCTCTATATATTACGCACCAGAGGAGAATCTATGATCGATGTCGGAATTGAGCCGGGTGATCTTGTTGTTGTTGAAAAGCAGGAAAAAGCTGAAGACGGTGATATCGTTGTCGCCCTCGGTGATGAGACCGGCAGCAGCCTGAAAAGACTGGTGAAAAACGGTCGGAAGTGTATCCTGCACCCTGAAAACGAAACAATGGAAGATATCGTCGTAAAGGATTTGAAAATACAAGGCGTGGCAAGGTTTGTGATAAAAAAGCTGTGAGTGCTTATATTTATGTTTCATCACTGATTTAAGTAAGCAGTAGGAGGTCATTAATGGTAATCAATCTGAACAGAGGTCCATTTCTCAACATTCCTGACAAGCTGCATCCGGGGCAGTACAAAGTGATCCGTAACCCTGAATGGCATGGTGAGTTGCCGGAAATTGTGTCCTTCACCGACTTTCTCAAATGGAACTACACACTGGAGTACGGCCTGCATATCCGTGAACTTCACTGCTATCAGCAGCTTCCGCTGCCGTGGGGCGTTCCGAGGAATGCTGATATCGAAACTGTCATCATTGAGGACGGCAGATATGACCGTATCGACCACGATTCCTTTGATATGTATGTGATCTGCGGTGTCGTGTTCGAGATGAACGGCTGCCGGCAGTACCAGAAATATATCGTTCACGGCTATTACTGCTCCTACGGAGGTTCAAATTTTCTGTATGATGCAGAGCTGTATAACGGGCAATATATCAAGCTGAACCACCCTTTGGATGAATTTCTGGTGCCTATCCTTTCAAAGAAGGATTTTGAAAGCATTGCACAGGAGCTTCTTGACAGCTTCTACCCGTACAAATCGAATTTCCCGTGCCGCATCAACACGTTTGTGATCGCAAAGGCTATGGGGCTTGATATAAAGTATGCTCGTCTGTCAAAGAACGGCAAGGTCAAGTCCAAGCTGATCCTTGATAAGCGTGATACGACCGTCTATGATGAGAACTGCAAAGCGATCAAGATGTCTATTGAGAATCCAACTATCCTTGTAGATAAGTCACTGGAAGATGAGGAGGCACAGAACGCTATCATTCACGAGTGTGTTCATACTTATCTTCACAACCTTTTCTATGAACTTCAGAGCTACTATCGGAAAATGGTCGGCAGGAGGATGCCGGAGTTCAATGACTACTTTTACTCCAAGACACAGCGTTGCTGCCTGAAATGGATGGAAACACAGGCAAATGCGATCCCGCGTTTTGTTCAGATGCCGGAGGAGCAGGCATCCGAGGTCATTCTGAACTATTTCGAGCGGCTCCCCGGTGAGCCTGAATGGGACGATTACAGAGAATTGATCGACCTTGTAAAATGGAAGTTCGGAGTATCCCGCAATGCTGCGAAGAAACGTATCATCGAATTGGGCTGGCCGGAAGTTCGCGGTGTGTATGTCTACAATACAACAGGATATGTCGAGGACTACGATGTCGAACTGAAGTTCCCGGAGGATTACACCTATACACTGTCGCTCCGCCATATCTCCGAAGTGTTCTCGTCATGCGAGACCTTTGCAGAGCTTGTTCGTTCCAAGAAGTTCATATATCTTGATGGGCATGTTGCCATCAACAGCGATAAGTATATTCGCAAAGAACATGGCATCGCTCTGGGCTTGACTGAATATGCAAGGCACCACATGGCAGAATGCTGTCTGGATTTCAAGCGTATCTATGCGGAATTCGACTACAGCTATACTTATGGCGAGCTGCATAAGGACGATCTGACCGAAATCACAGCCGAGAATCGTTCCTTTAATAACGAACAGCGGAAGAAGATCCACATGGCAATGTATGAGATCTCTGAAGAAAACGATAAGCTCGCTAAACCTTCAGAAGTTAACGAATTCGGCAAGGCGGTGCGATTCCATATGGAAAGATGCGGCGTTACCTCGGATCAGGTCGCTGACCGCAGCGGTATGGGTGTGAACACAGTCAACAAGATGCGCAGCGGTAAAAAAGTGAAACTTGAAACGGTGCTGGCGTTCTGTGTGGCTTTGGAACTTGAGGAGTCGTTTCGTATCGACCTTATGCAGAAGGCAAAGGTCGAATATGATATGAGCAATCCCGCCCACCAACTCTATGTCACGATTTTTGAGCTGATAGAGAAACCAAATGTGTTCCAGATCAATGATCTGCTTAAGTCAGAGGGCTTTACGCCGTGGACGAGAGATTGTGAGGAAAAAAAGCGGTACGCTAAGAAAAGTATGTAAAAACAGCGAAATATGGTTTTTTTAGGAGGCTTTCGGGCCTCCTTTTTTTATGCTCTGAACTATTTTTCGTGTAGCCCCCAGAAAAAATGGGGGCGATTTGCGTTTTTGAAACAGTTTAGAAATAGAATATTCATAGAATATCCATTTAATTTAGATGTTATGAATAAATACAGATTGACATAAGAAGCCATTACAGGCATAGTGCATAAAAAACAGCCCCCGTTTTTTATGTATGTAAAAGATGAATGGGATATGTTATGATATAAACACAGTCAAGGACAGGCACCACCTTCCAAAGACTGAAAACAACACTTCACGCCGGATGCATACGGCAGTGGATGTTCATACAAGCTACTACATCTTGTAGTCATAGGCTCGAACTATACCTACAAGCACAGGATATATGGTTAGTAGCTGTATGTTCTCCCTTCGTATGCATCCGGCTATTTTTGTAGCTACTGGTCGGCGGCATACGTCGCTACAATAAACCGATATCCAGAAAGGAAGTACCTATCATGAAAAACTCTACTGCTGCTCAGACTGCAAAAGTGTCCACAATTGTGGACAAAAAGACCGTTTACATCTGCAGCCCCCTCCGCCCGGTTTCCACCGATCCTATCCTCCGCGCCAACGAGCTGATCGACAATCTGAAGCTCGCCAAGGATGCCTGCACGTTCGCCGCACTCCGTGGCTGTGATCCGGTTGCACCACATCTCTTCTATCCGCAGTTCCTGAACGATGATGACGAGTTCGAGCGTGCGCTCGGCATGGAGCTGGGGCTGAAGGCTCTCAGATGCTGCGATGAACTGTGGATCATCAGTCCGAGAATCAGTTCAGGTATGAGCGCAGAGATCAAGGAAGCTCTGAAGTGTGGTATTCCGGTGCTTGTGTTCACTGCCGCTGGGTTCCGTGAGTATAAAGGTTCAGGCGATATGACCGACAACTGCTATGCCGATGTTGCTGACGGCGTGATCGACTGAAGGGAGGAAACGAATATGGCTAAGAAGAGAATGGGCATATACAACCGCGAGGTAAATGGTATAAAGCAGAACGCTGCCCCTGCAAAGGCGAAAAGTAAAATCGTCGCATTCAATGACAAGTTGACTCTCAGAGAGCTGCTGACAATGATCACCCCCACCAGAGGGGCGTCGCTCCCGACGCGAAAGGCGCTGAAGTCCTCCTTTGAGCCTATCGCCGTCTACTGTACCAGAAACTTCTGCCTGTCGATCTATGAGAATGGTTTTGCGCTTGCAGAGGCTTGGAAGCGTTATGCTGTGTTCCGTGTGGACAGATGCAAGGAGTATCACTACGACACCGAGCATGATAAATTGGTAAATCAGAGGAATAGCGCAACAAAACCGGATATCACATTCGAGGAATTCCTCGATGAGCCGTGGACGGTGAGACTCCTGCTGACCGCCGAAGACAAGCTGGAGGAAAATAACGATATGGCGGCACGCAGGGCAATTTCTGAGCATCCGTCAATTGCTTCTGACGTTCAGCAGTATAACAGATACGTTCACGGTGAATCTGTTGAGAATCTGGTGCTGGGGAAGATGTGTGCTATGGAAACACTGAATACGCTGACAGATCGTCAGAAGGAGGCGATGATCCTATATCATGTAGAAGGTTATACGCAACAGGAGATCGGCAGGATGCTTGGCATTTCCACAACTGCAGCAAGAGACAGAATCAATGCCGGTATCAATAGACTCCGTAAGTATCTCTATGAGGTGGAGGGTTGAGAACTAAACTGCCTCAAAAAAGCTAAAACAACATACTGAAAGTCAGGGCGCGCACTGGCGGACAGATGCTCACAATGGAATACAGTATTTACTCCCAGACATATCTGAAACGGAATGTCAGGATGAAAGGATAACTGTACCCTCACGACCATCTGCTGTCTGCGTGCCCTATCTATAATAGGATCTGCAGTCTGCGCTGTGGGCATCTGCCGCTTAGTGTGTTCCTTGCAGAAAGGAACTGATTATGAACGAGATGAACAATGAGAGCATCAACCTGATGCAGACTGCGGAGAAGCTCACATCGGCGTTTATTGATGAGGAAGCAACTGCGGCTGATATGACGTATCATCCGACCGCGGCAAAGCATCTTCCGCCCATCACGGACAAAACCACTCTCGGTGAGCTGCTGAAGATGCTAGACCTCACGCCAGGGCAGAAAAAGCCCGCAAAGACACCTACTCCGAAGAAGCTGCGTACAACAGTGGGGCTAATCGCTCAGACCAAAACGATCATGCTGTATCGTAACGGATTTGCATACTACAACAACGGCAGCAATCACAGCGTCCTTTGGCTTCCCTATTGTGTGAGCTTCACCTACCACTTCAATCCTCTGAAGGATTCAGAGAAGAATACGCTGAAGGAAACGGATACCTTGAAAGCGGGCTTGCTGGAAGATAATCCGTGGGTCACAGCCACTACCCTGATCGCTGAGCATCGCATCGAGCATCACATGGACACAAACGCCGGCATTGGTCACTCGGATATCCCGGATTATGCAGACGGTGAGGACGAGATCAGCATGGATGCATATGTGGGTAAGGATAACCGCTGTATGGAGTTCATGTGGCACGAGGAGCCGATCAACGTCAATCCTCTGGATGCTGTGTGTCGCAAGGAGACTAAGGAGGAGATCCTCGCAGACCTGACAGATAAGCAGATTGAGGTGTTGGTGCTTCACTATCGTGATGGGTATACACAAAGGGAAATTGCAGAGCGCCTGAATATTGATCAGACAACAGTCCGGGACAGAATGCGCTGTGCTATGAAAAAAATAAAAAATATTTTGTCCGATACCCCTTAACGACCTTCTCCCGGACTATATTACAGAGGCTCTTGACAAGACCTCTCCAAAAGCGGCTGTGGACACACCGCAGCCGCACAACATTACATTGGTCGAAAGACCCAACAGAAAGGAAAAGCCTATGGAAATCAGAACCCCGAAGAACCGCTACAACGGCAGCGGCATCAACACCGATGACCGCAAAACGCCGCAGAATGCTGGCACGGCAGACCACAAGGGTCAGGATGCACTGAAGCAGATCGGAGCGGTGCTGGACAAGCAGGCGGCAGGTGTCGCGCAGACCGTTACGGATATGTTCAAGTTCATGTCGCTCACGGCTGCCGTTCTCCCAAACATGGAGCTGGATACCGGTATCTTCCACCTGAAGGTCGATGATGACGGCATCCTCTTTGAGATCAACCATCCGTTCCGTAAGGACAAGCAGTGCGATACCTACGAAGATGACTCCGAGGAGCCGGATAACGACTACGATGACGATGAGGAGGGACTGCTCTATGACGGAGACTGAGAAGAACAAGCTGCCGGAGCCTATCCCGGTGGACGCAAAGAAGCTGATCGACGGACTCGGCACGATCTTCGGAGGTGTTATCCAACTTCTGAATTCAATGGAACCGGGCATGGCACAGCAGCTTGCAGACATGGCGATCAACGGCGTACCGAAGCCTGCAGCTGACACTGCTCCGGAGAACCTGAACATCGACGATTTTGAGGAGATCATCTCAGCAGACAATCTTCCGTGGGACACCGAGCCGGAGGAAAAGCCGAAGGGGCAGCCGAAAAAGAAAGCCGCTGCAAAGAAACAGGAGCCCGCATCGGAACTGACTGCCGATGACCTTATTAAGGTTGTGACCGGCAAGATCAAGCAGAACCGCGCCAACAAGGACAAGGTCCTCACGCTGCTGAAGTCCTACGGTGCGGCGAAGGTCAGCGACATCCCTGCGGACAAGTACGAAGCATTCATCACTGACCTGTCACAGCTTTGATCGGAGGTGAAGCATCATGCCAAGAAAAAAGAAGGAGCCGGTCTCCGGTGTTCCGCCCGATGCGCCGGGCATCGACCATGCAAGCCGCGCACATGCAGTCCTGTCGGCATCGGCGGCAAAACGCTGGCTGAACTGCCTGCCGTCTGCACGGCTGAATGAGCAGTTCCCGAATACATCCAGCGAGTTTGCCGAGGAAGGGACTGCTGCACACGAACTGTGCGAGTACAAGGTGCGCAAGTATCTGCATGACCGCATGGAGCGTCCGCAGTCGGAATACTACACCGAGGAGATCGAGCAGGCGACGGATATCTACGCCGAGTTTGTGATCGGCATTATCGAGGAAATGAAGGCAAACGGCACAGAGCCGATGGCACTTGTGGAGGAGAAGCTGGACTACAGCCACGTTGCACCGAGCGGATTCGGAACGGGCGACATGATCGTCATAGGAAAAGATGCTGAAGGTCGCGGACTTCTCCACATAGTGGATTACAAAAATGGAAAAGGCGTTTTCGTGGATGCCGACCACAACCCGCAGATGATGCTGTATGCGATAGGCGCACTCAGGGCGTATGACTTTATCTACGATGTGGAGATCGTCAGAATGTCGATCGTGCAGCCGAGGCTCGATAATATCAGCACCTGCGAGATGTCAGTCACAGAGCTGAATGAATGGGCGGAAAGCATCAAGCCCATTGCCAAACTTGCCTACGAGGGCAAGGGCGAACAGCATCCCGGCGACTGGTGCAGGTTTTGTAAAGCCAAACCTGTCTGTCAGGCGTGTAAAGATGAAGCACTGGCGCTCTGCCGTGAGGATTTCCTTGACCTTGATGCCGGGGCTTTTGATGATACCGCAGAGGAAAGCGATATGACCGCGCCCTATGAAGCAGATACAAATACAGCCGTATTCAAGCAGCCGGGCCTGATCCCGATATCTGAACTGGCGGAGATACTGCCGACGCTGAACAGGATATCCTCGTGGATAGAAGCAGTGTTCGCATTCGTCTCCTCCGAGGCGATCAACCACGGCGTACCCATCCCTGGATATAAGGTGGTCGAAGGCAGAAGTAAACGTGTTTTCACAGACACCAAGGCGGTGGTCGATACTGCCGTGCAGAACGGCTACACCGATCTTTACAAACAGACGCTCATCACGCTGACGGAATTTGAAAAAATGATGGGCAAGAAAAAGTTCAATGAGCTGCTCGGAGCGTATGTGGCAAAGCCGCCCGGAAAGCTGGCGCTCGTGCCGGAGAGCGATCCGAGAGAGCCTGTCGATCTCACAACGGCTGGCGAGGAGTTTTTCCGCTCTGCCGGACGAAGAATAAACATTTATGGAGGTATATCATGGCAACCAATAACAACGCACCCGCAACGAAGGTCATCGTGCCGTGCCGCATCAGCTTCGCTAACATCTGGGAAGCACGCAGCATCAACGGCGGTGACGAGAAGTATTCCGTTTCTCTGCTGATCCCCAAGGACGATAAGGCGACCCTCGCCAAGATCAAGAAGGCGATCGAGGCGGCGAAGGAGGCCGCCAAGGAGAAGAAGTGGGGCGGCAAGATCCCGCCGAATCTTAAGCTGCCGATGCACGACGGCGACATCGACCGCCCGGAC
>Ga0255346_1006851_pt1 | contig 10944 bp, 6 predicted proteins | sample wastewater_treat_FD_194410 | JGI IMG/M metagenome (GOLD analysis project Ga0255346, IMG submission 194410) | Wastewater microbial communities from Lulu Island WWTP, Vancouver, Canada - plant22 | ecosystem: Engineered > WWTP > Wastewater > Unclassified | place: Canada: Vancouver, British Columbia... | reverse complement strand
TCTTTGAGGGACGGCGGGCGGTGCATTCGAATACGCATTTGGTTCCGCACGGCGTCGACTTTGAGCATTTCGCGCCGGCAGCCGAGCCGGGCCGGTTCGAGATACCGCCTGAAATGCGGCATATGCCCAGGCCGGTGTTGGGGTACGTGGGACTGATCAGCGATTATGTGGATTTGGAATTGCTGGCCCAGGCGGCGCGTGCCCGGCCGGCCTGGTCGTTCGTGCTGGTTGGTAACGTGAATTGCGCGCTCGGCGCGTTGAGTGGGTTGCCGAACGTGCACTTGCTTGGCGGCCGCCCGTATGAAGACTTGCCGCGTTACTTCGCGGCGTTCGACGTGGGCTTGATACCTTTTCGCATGAACCGGCTGGTCCGAGCAGTGAATCCGATCAAGTTGCGCGAATACCTGGCGGCGGGCTTGCCGGTGGTTTCGGCCCCGCTCGAAGCCGTGCTCGGGTACGCCCCGGCAGTGTACCCGGCCCAGAACCTAGAACAATTCCTGGCGGCCTGCGACATGGCCCTCCGTGAAAACCACCCGGCGGCGCGACGCGCCCGGCAAAACCTGGTGCGCGCCGAGAGCTGGCACTGCCGGGTCGAGCGGATATCAGAGATCGTTTCGGGCGGTGCCGCACGTCAAGCTTGGGAGGACAGAATTCCAGCTTTGCCGCTCGGGGTCGGACGATGATACTCGTGGGCAGACGTGAAGCTGCCGCGCGACCTGCATGTCATCACCCAACGCGCGTCAGGTCGTGGAATTGCCTCAGCATAGACGTCGAGGAGTACTTCCACTGCGAGGCGTTCGCGGGAGCAATCCGGCCGCAGCAGTGGCCACTATTCGAGCGCCGCGCGGAGCCGCGACTGGAGCTAATTGCGGACTTACTCGAACGTTACGAGTCTAGAGCTACTTTTTTCGTACTGGGTTGGTTGGTGCCGCACCTGACACGTTTGCTGCGCGAATTGGCGGCGCGGGGGCACGAGATTGCCTGTCACGGCTACGGGCATCAGCACTTGGCCCGTATGACGCCGGCGGCTCTGGCTGATGATTTGCGGCGAGCACAGGACGTCATTGGCAACTGCCTGGGCGTGTCGCCGCGCGGCTACCGGGCGCCGACATTTTCGGTTACGCGGCGGACCGCTTGGGCGCTGGACGTGATTGCAGCGGCCGGCTTCGAGTACGACGCCAGCATTTTCCCCGTGCGGCATGATCGCTACGGCGTTCCCGACGCCCCGCTGACACCGTTCCACGCGGTAGGTCCGGGCGGTACGCGGGTGCTCGAGTTTCCGCCGTTGACAATGCAATGCTGCGGTGTCCGCATTCCACTGGCCGGCGGCGGTTACATGCGTCTGCTGCCTGGCTGGACACTGCGTGCGGCCGTGCGCAGCCGCATGGCGCGCGGCGGGCCGGTAATGCTCTATCTGCACCCGTGGGAGCTGGATTCTGATCAACCAGAATTGCCGGCCGGGCGATTGGGCCGCTGGAGACACCGGGTAAATTTGCACACCACGGCAGCCAAGCTGGAAGCGCTGCTGAAAAGGTTCACTTTTGAGACGGCCGGCGACATTCTGCGTGATTACGTGAGCTGGCGTGGGGAATTGCAACAGTATTTCCTTGCGGCTCCCGCTTGAAGAGGGATTTCGTTACCGGGCGTCTTGCAGGAATAGGGAGCCGATTTAGCTGCCGATCGTTTCCGGAAAGAGGAGCGCCATAATCATCGTTCGTGCGTTGAAAAGTGCGTGCGCGGTGATCGGCGGCACGAGTGAGCGCGTCCGCAGCCGCACGTACCCCAAGATGACGCCCATGGTACACAGCGGCAGAATATCCTGCGGCTGGCCGTGAATCGCCCCAAACAAGACGCCGGAGATAACCACGGAAAGCCAGGCGCGGCCAGTCAGGCGCCAGACGGCGCCCAGGACCAATCCGCGGAACAGGAGTTCCTCGCCCAGCGGTGCCACCAGGATGGCGCCGATCGCCAGGACCGCCGGTCCCCAGGCTTCCACCGTGCTCTCCTTGAGCGCGAGCAGCACCGGGTGGACCGGCAGGGTTTGCGCGGGATGCAACCACTGCCAAATGACGGAGCCCATCTGCAACTGCACCAGGGTGATCGGGGCCAGAATCAGCCCGGTCAGCAGTCCGATTCCGGCTTTCCGGATTATTCGCGGGAGGGCCGCATCTCTCGGGAAAAGCGGATGGCGGGCAAGCATGAAAACGACCAGGAGGCTGACGAGCAGCTTGGTCAGCGTGTCTGCCGCCTGTACCAGGAACCAGGCCCGCATGCCGGGCTGAGTGGCGGCCTGCAAATCCTGCCCTGCCAGAAACGCCGTTACTGCCAGTTGCAAAACGATCGCATACGCCCCCAGCGCAATGGCGACGTGCAGCAACGTTGGGCCTTGGGGGCCAAGCGTCAGTCGTGCCGCAGGAAGGCTCGGGATTTCGGCACGCCCCGGTTCAGCGGATTGGTCAACCTCGGGTTGGCGGCCTGCCTCAGGTTGCACCGGAAAGCCGGCTAATGGCGCAGGGGTGACGCGCCACAAAGCGGCGGCCCGCACGCCGGCCAGCGGGTTGCGCCACTCACCCCGGCGGATCAGCCAGAACACGACTCCGAGTGCGCAAAGTCCCCCGCAAATAATGACGCCGAGGTCGATCGCCTGGACCGCAGCCCGCGTGTCGAGAGCTGCCACCAGTATGACTGAAGCCGTTTTCGCGGCACCGAACATCGCCGGGCATTCTGCCGCACAACCGGCAGCAAGTCGAGCGCCTGCAACGCGGTCGGCGTCTCAAGGCTGGGAGGTTGAGTCGGTTAGGCATGCCCGCGCTTGGCGCTTGGGCATGGCATCTATGAAGCGGTCGATGTCAAGGGGCCGGTTGAGAGCCCCGGGGGGAAGATTCTTCCGTCAGGCCCATCACCCTCGGCGTCGGTCGATCCGTCCCATCTCGGCCGACCTGCCTGGCTATGTCCTGAACCATCTTCCGCCCAGGCTCAGAGCCTGAGGCCGAGGGAGATTCATCCCCCAGCCGAGTCCACGAGCACCGGCGACGTGACGCGTTACGCTCAGGCATCTATTCGGGATCATCGGGACAGCCGAACGGGTCGGCGCCGACGTCCCATGAAAATATCCGACTCGTGGACGCCGCCATTCACCCGGCCGAGCTACGGATGGGGGCCGCGCTCCTGCCATGCCTCGGGGTCGTCCACGCTTCGTCACGCCACCGGCTCCTCAACACCTACCGCGACATTCGATTCCTGGTCAGCCCAGCCCCGCGTCTGTTTCAACTACCGCAACATTTCATACCTGCCACTGCTGCAACCCACACTCACCGCAGCACGCACCTCAAACCTCATTCACGCCGCACACACACCTGGGCCCCTGGGGCGGTATGGCTGCCCACTGCGAATCACTGCCAGCATCAGACACAACAGCCTACGCGCAATCGCCGTAATGGCCTTCTTGCGGCCGCGACGTCTGGCCAACGCGTCATAAAGCCCAGCCCAATAAGCGTCGCGACGGATCAGTTGCCAAGCGGCCTGGTGCAGCACCCAACGCAGGGCCGGCGAGCCGGTATGCGTGATGCCCAGGTCAAGCCGCTTCCCGGCCGACTCACGCTGGCCCGGCGCCAAGCCCACGTAGCTGGTGAGCTTCTTCTGCGAACCGAAGCGTTCCGGGCCGGCCGTCTCAGCCAGGAAGGTCTCACGCGTCACCGGCCCCACCGCCGGGATGGAATCCAGCAACTTCCGCTGCTGGGCCTCTTGCGGTGGCGCCTGACGAATAAAGGACGCCAGCTCACGCTCCACGGCCCGCAATTCCACCTGGTACAACCGCAGTTCCCGCAGCAGGCGTTGCGCCAGAAAGCGATCGACCGGCTCCAGCGGCAGCTTCTGGAGGTAGGCCAGCCCGGTGCGCGTAAACAAATCCTTACGGTCCGCGTTGTACTCGGCCGCCAAATGACGCAGGCGATTCTTCAACGAGGTCAGTCGCCCTCGGATGTAAACGCGGTGTCGCACCAGCCGGCGATGGGCCCGCTGCCGCGGTGTCGGACGATGGGCCGGCGGAATCACGTCCAGGACCAAAAACTCGGCCAGCAGCCGAGCGTCAACCTTATCGCTCTTGCGTGTGCTCTCGGCGATGATCCGCAGCTTTCGCGGATGGGCCAGGACCACCCGCTGAGCCAGCGGCTCGACCAGCTTCACGAACCATTCGTAGCTGGCGGTGGCCTCCAGCACCAGCTCAAACTCGCCCAGGCCTTGCAGAAAGCCCGTCAGGGCAGCGGGGTCGGAATTCAGGAAACGCTTGGTCCGCAGCACGCGCCGGGCTTGGTCCATCACACACAGTACGGTAAGCTTCTTATGGAGGTCGACGCCAACGTAGTACCTCATGATTGGCTCCTATTCGTGTTAAACCTAATCCCCCGACACCAAAAACGCGGTTTACCACGTTCTCCAGGAACCTAAACTACCGCGGCGCGACCTCCGCTTCATAGTTTCACCCGACCGTTGGTCGTAACAAGGGCCGCAGCCGCTGCTCGCCGTCACGATTGGTGCTGCTCGCACGATTGCTCCTGCTCGCCGTCAGGATTGCTCCCGTTATACTGCGGGCGGGTCAGCGAGGTCGAGGATGGGCGAAATCCGGCTGCTTCCGGCAAACTTGGTAAACCGCATCGCGGCGGGTGAGTGCGTTGAACGACCCGCTTCGGTGCTGAAGGAATTGGTGGAAAATTCACTCGACGCCGGCGCCAGCCGCATTGATGTGGCCGTGCTGGATGGCGGTCGGGAACTGATTCAGGTCGCGGACGACGGGATGGGCATGGGCGTGGACGACCTGCGGTTGAGCGTGGCGGCCCATGCCACGAGCAAGATACGCAGCGACGAGGACCTGTTCAGCATTCACACCATGGGGTTTCGCGGCGAAGCGCTGGCCAGCATTGGGGCGGTTTCGCGGCTGCGGATTGTCTCGCGGACGCGCGACAGCGAAGTGGCGTACGCGCTGGCGGTTGAGGCGGGCGCCGCCAGTGAGCCCATCGCATGTGCCGGACCAAGCGGAACCTGCGTCGAGGTTCGTGACCTGTTCTATTGTGTGCCGGCGCGTCGCAAATTCCTGCGAACGAACCAAACCGAGATGGGTCACATTACCGAGCAGTTTGCCCGGATTGCCTTGGCGCATCCGGGAGTCTCGTTCACGCTCAAGAATCAGAACCGGCCGTCATACGACCTGCCGGCAACGTCCGACCGTCGACAGCGTATTGCTGATTTTTACGGTCCGGAACTCGCAGAAGTCCTGTTGCCAATCCGCCGCGCGGGCGACCGAATTCTGGTCGAAGGCTACATTGCGCCGCCGGCACAATGCCGACGATCCGGAAAGTGGGAATACGTATTTGTAAATGGGCGCTTTATTCGAGACCGATTCATCTCTCACGCCATCAAAGCCGCCTATCGCAGTCTAATTCAGCCGGACGAGTTCCCAGTGGCGTTTCTGTTCATCACTATTCAGCCCGACCAGGTTGATGTAAACGTGCATCCCACCAAAATCGAGGTGCGCTGGCGCGATTCTAACTACGTACACGGCCAAGTGCTTGCGGCGCTGCGCGAGAAATTCCTGTCTACCAATCTCGACCGGCCGCTCCGGCCACCCGTAGCTGAGAATGACGCTTATCGTGAGCGTGTGCGTGAGGCAATGGTCGACTTTTTCACGCACGCCAAACCTAAAGAGCCACATTCAACACCGATGTGGAAGTCCGCTCCCTGCCGGGGGATCCAGCCCTCGCCGGGTGATGTTCATCCGGCTGTGCGGCCCGAGCAGAACGATCTCAAGGCCCCGCGTTCTGAAGGCGACACCTGCACGGGGTACGCGCAAAAAACACCTGCTGAGAATTTCTGGGCCTCATCTGCGAACCTGTGCGGAGAGCTGCCGCCATGCGGCGAAGCTGATCAAAACACGGCCGGCCTGCGCGCGATGCAAATCCACAACTCCTACCTTGTGGTGGAGGTGGAGGATGGAGTTCTGATAATTGATCAACACGCGCTGCATGAGCGGATCTTGTACGAGCAGTTGCGGCGGCGCACTGCAGATCGGCCTCTGGAAAGCCAACGGTTATTGTTACCGGACGTCTTGCGCGTTCCGGCCGACCGAATGGAAGCACTGGAGGTGCATGCAGAATTGCTGCAGCGACTGGGGCTGGAGTTGACGCCGGCCGGCCCGCAAGACGTGGCCGTGCATGCATTTCCACAATTGCTGGCGCGCGCGAACGTGGCGGAATTTGTGCGCGATCTGCTTGATCTGCTGTGCGAAGCGGGACAACGACCAAACTTGGAAGCGCTTGTACACGATGTCTTAGACATGATGGCCTGCAAGGCGGCCGTAAAGGCAGGCGATGCGCTCACGGCCCAAGAAATCAGCGCATTATTGGCCCAGCGCGAAGTGGCCGACCGCCGCAGCCACTGTCCGCACGGGCGTCCGACGACGCTGCATCTGACGTTGCGAGAGCTGGAAGGGCAGTTCAAGCGCCGGTGAGGTCCGGTAAAACAAGGTCGGCTCGTCAGGGCTGGATAGCCGATAGAAGAGTAGCAGCACGGGCACGCACGGGCGAGTTTCACCAAGTGTCTGTGCGGTATGGACTTGCGAATGGTTGAGCCTGAAGGTGTCCCATAACTTTGGCGTGCACGGAGTGTGGCCTTGGAGGCCAGAGGCCTGGGACAAGGCGCAGAGCGCGGTTTCCGAAACGGGCGTGTTAATGCTCTTGCATAGGGCACTCTGAAGCCGTATATTTATTATGAGGCTCGAATGCGCTGCGTTCATGGGTGGGATGGGAGCAGAGAAGCATCACCCGTCCACTGCGCACAATGGCCGAGAGGCAGTGTCTATGCCCGCATGCCGTGTGGCTTGCATATTAGTGTTACAGCGTGCGTTTATGTTTGCCGGTCGCCCAGGGTGCGCGGTGAGCCTGGGTTTAAACGGTTCCGCGCGGGGCAAGGGGCCGGCGATGGTTTGGCGTAGGGGTAGGAACACCGAAAGGAGACATCGATGAAGAGAGGCTTGTGTTGTGTTTGCGCCGTGCTGGTTTGTACGGCGCTGGTCTTCGCCGGCTCGCCCGTGCGCACCGGCGTAGATCAGAAGACCGGCGATGCGGCATTGACCGTCACGCCGGCCCAACCGCAAACCACGGTAAGCTCCCTGGGCAACGTCTCGCCGAGCGAACTGTGGTCCAACCGCGTGCCAGAGGGCGCGGCTGCCCACGTTTGGACGCGTCCGGCTGCGGATAGCCGGGAGGTCGTGTACTCGTGCGAAACGGGCGGTCTCCCCCCCGTAGCCGAAGGCGAGCCGGCTTGCGGCCCGGGCTACGTAGACAACTACAACGGTGGCTGCAACTCCACTCCGGCCGTCTTCCAGCCGGCCGAGATTTGGATGGAGGGCACGAGCGGCTTCTACGAGGCCGAGCCGGGTACTTGGTCGCGGGATACCGACTGGTACGAGGTCCTATGCTCTGAGCCGACGCGGATTACCTATACGGTATATTCCGAGTTCTACGTGCAAGTCCTGCTGATTGACGGGACGGCGGGCTGCGAAGCCAGCACCGTGCTGGCGGTCTCGGTAGCCGATCCGTGCAGAGAGGCCGTCATCGATTTCTGCGTTCCCGGACTTGCCGACGACCCCTTGACGCCGACGGTCGAAATCGGCCGGTATTGGCTGTGGGTCGGACCGCAGTTCATTACAGACCCGAGCGCTATGCCGTGCGACAGCGTGCGCTACTGCGCCCACCTCGAGCAGGCGACCTGCGAATATCCGGAGCCCCTGGCATGCCCGAGCACCGCAATTCCGAACGTGGGGCAACTGCCATACGGCCAGCTTGAATCCTGGCAGCTTTTCGTGAGCAACGATCGCTTCCCGGACTATGATCCGGCCAACGGCTTCCTGCGTTACGAGCACTTCACGGGTGTCGGCGCCACCTCCGGTGGGATCAACAAGGTCTACTGGTGGGGCGTTGGCGCGACTTACAATGATCAGGGCAACCTGGTCGCGTGCGACCTGGACCCCGGCACGTTTACGGTTACTTTCTGGGCCCACAACAAGTACACCAACCGCCCGTTCTACGTGAAGGAAGGTTGGGAGTGGGCGTATCCCCCGGGCGCGCAATGCCCGCTTTATAGTTACACGGTAACCGGCGCGGACCTGACCAAGGAAGAGACGGGCCACGTTTATGAGGTGCGCGGCTCCGACGGCAGCCTTAGCGCGGCATACCCCCTGTACAGGTGGAGCTGCGAACTGCCCGAGGCAATGACCCTGTTCGAGGGCTGGATCAGCATCCAGAACTCTGACCTTTGCCCGTTCTGGTGGGCGGCCTCACCCGGTCCGATGTTCGGAACGGGCGGCGTTCACGTGGCGGAAAATCAGGGCGTGGATCCGGTAACGCGTCAGGACGTTGACGGCGACCTGTCCTTCTGCCTGGGTTCCACCCAGTCGGGGCCGTTCACCGGCGCGTGCTGCGATCGCAGTTCCGATCCGGCGGCCTGCCGCAACACGACCGCGGATGAGTGCGTGAATCCATACGATGAATGGCATCCGTCGGTGACCTGCGCGGCCATTAGCTGCACGCCAGAGTATTGGGCCTGCTGCACGGGTACGGGAGCGTCCGGCTGCCACATTGGTTTTGAGTACTCTGCCGCAGAGTGCACGGGCACCTGGTATCGTTGGTACGTTTGCTCCCCGGCCGACCCGGGGTATGATGCGGATGCCTGGGGTGGCGCCGGCAACGTGATCGTGTGTCCGGAACAGGGCGCGGAAGCCCCGATTACTTGCGATGCGGCCGGTATGAGCTTCGGAAGGGGACTGACAGGTGGTTACCTGTACATTTCCTGGGACCGCGGCACCGGTGACCAGCGTTACGTGATCGACGCCTTCAATCATCCCTCCAGCGGCGCCGTCAGGCGCATCCACTGGTGGGGTAACTCCACCACCGTGTGGGACGGTCCGGACTGCGACTTCGCAAATCCCGCGCCCTTCGCGATCAGGTTCTATCACACCAGTGGCAGCGGCCCGGCTTACAACGCCCCGCACAAAGTGTATGACCCGATCTACGCACTTTATGAAGAAACGGGCTACCTCTGGTCAGGCACCGAATACGGTTCAATTGACCGCTACAGCGTAACACTGCCCGATCCGGTTACCCCTGGCACCGGTTGGCAGTGGATATCTATCGCGTCCAAGACCACCAACTGCGACTTCATCTGGGCGCCCGGGGCGACCGGCACGTCGGGCTTCGGCCAGTGGTTCTATAACAACGGTGTGTGTGAAGCTACGCCCGGCTACCGGCACCGCAGCTTCTGCCTCTACACCGGCGTAAGAACCGGCGCCTGCTGCAACGAAATCACGGGCACGTGCCTGAACGGCGTTCAGGAAACGACCTGCGCGAGCGGCGGCGGGACATTCTATCCGTCCCAGCGCTGCGACCAGATTCCGGCTCCGGGCTGCTATGCGCATACCGGCGCTTGCTGCGACCGCAGCACCTTCCCGGCTAGCTGCACGATGACGACCAGCGCTGACTGCACTGGACAGTGGCTGGGCGCGGACGTCAGTTGCGATATGTGCTGCTACGCTTGCCCCGCGGACGGAATGCCCGAAGGCGAGCCGGAGTGCTACGACGGGTACGTTGATACCTACAACAACGGTTGCTTCACTCAGCCGACCTGGGAGTTCGACGACTTCGTCAACATCTTCGATGGCCAGGTCGTCTGCGGCAAGACCGGCACGTACTGGGTGTCGCAGCCCGACGGCTCGTCGAGTGGACGGCGCGATCTTGACTTCTATCGCTACGAGCTGTCCGGGACGGATCCGGCATGCACAATTCTCCAGGCCAAGGTCAGGGGCGAGTTCGAGCCCGACATCTGGCTGATGGTCGGAGAGTGCTTCACCGATAGCTGGTGCGGCGTTGAGGAGACCTACGTCATGGTCTACTCGCGTGCCGCCGGCGGCGTGTGCGATTACGCCATCGCGGCCGCCCCGCTGCCCAGCGATCCGCCGCAGTACGTCTACATCATGGTTTCCTGCTTCGGCTCGGTCGGCGACGTACCGTGCAACACGCCTTACACGCTGGAAATCGAAAAGGTGGCAGCGGGCTGCTGCAGGATCGGCGAAGCATCGGGTATCACCAGCGAAGCCTACTGCCTGGCTCTGGGCGGCGAGTGGACGGCCGGCGACTGCTGCGGCGAGCAAGAGTGCGTCCTGGCCGATTCTAACTGCGACGGCGCAGTCAACGTGTTCGATATCGATGCGTTCGTCCTGGCTCTGACCAACCCGGCGCAGTGGCTAGCCACGTACACCTGCGATATTTGCAACAACGACTGCAACTGCGACGGCGAAGTCAACGTGTTTGACATCGACCCGTTCGTGCAGTGCCTGACTTCCGGCGGCGCCTGCACGTGCCCATAGCAGTTAGCATATGGCAGGTGAGCGGTCACTGACCGCTCACCGGGCCTTGCGGCGACGTCCCCTACGGCGTCGCTCAGCAACGTACCGGCGGCTGACCGCCGGGTGAAACGCAAAAACAGGCCGGCCTGAGGTGAAACGCCTCGGGCCGGCCTTGCTGTTTGGATGCCTAATGCACCGTCTTCACGATTTAACTGCCCGGCAACGACTGGTCCGGCCGGGTGAGAAGCGCGGCAAGTTGAAAACGTGGTGAGCGGACCCTGTACGGTGGACAATTCCGGGCGCAGCGCAGCCAATTCATCGCCACTCGCCCTGACAACCAGGCGCCGCTAGCGCCGCGCGATGACCCGCTGTTCGCTTTCCAGGATGAGCGCCAGGGCTTCGGCTGGATCGTCGATGTCCCGCAATCTGGCGGGCAAATCCGTGCTGAGCATCATTGCCAGACGAGCCAGCACGCACAGGTGCTGCCGCTCCTCATGACTGCACACGAAAAAGAAGATGTGCGTTAGCTGGCCGTCGGGAGCTCCGAACGG